>Ga0307986_10003519_pt1 | contig 10858 bp, 21 predicted proteins | sample EllFjometageno82_FD_203170 | JGI IMG/M metagenome (GOLD analysis project Ga0307986, IMG submission 203170) | Marine microbial communities from Ellis Fjord, Antarctic Ocean - #82 | ecosystem: Environmental > Aquatic > Marine > Unclassified | place: Southern Ocean | collected 2014-10-09
TTGGAAATATTAAAAGATATTAAATTTGTAGATGTCAGATCTAAAACTATAGGTAAAGGTTTTGCAGGAGTAATGAAAAGATGGAACTTTGGTGGTTTAAGAGCTTCACACGGTGTATCAGTCTCACATCGATCTCATGGTTCAACTGGTCAAAGGCAAGATCCGGGAAGAGTTTTTAAAGGAAAAAAAATGGCTGGGCACATGGGAGACAAGTTCAGAACAATGCTAAATTTAGAAATAATTAAATCAGACCTTGAAAACGATCTACTTTATTTAAAAGGTTCTATACCAGGCTCAAAAAATTCTAGAGTTTTAGTAAGACAGTCTATTAAAGATGTCAGAAAGAAAACATTAATTGAAAAAATTGAAGCCAAAGCAAAAGAAGCAGCTGCAGCTAAAGGTAAAAAAAAATAAAATGAAGTTTAATTTATTAAATCTAGAAGGTGGAAAATCCGAATCAATTGATGTTTCAGATAAAATTATGAACTTAAAATTCAATCATAAATTAATTAAATATGTAATTGATTGGCAATTGAACCATCAAAAGCCCAGGACTGCAAAAACAAAACAAAGAAATGAAGTTAGGGGATCAACCAAAAAAATTTATGCTCAAAAGGGAACAGGACAAGCAAGACATGCTAGTAAAAAAGCACCATTATTTGTTGGTGGAGGACAGGCACACGGACCCAAAGGAGCAGTTTATAAAATTAAAAAAATAAATAAAAAAGTTAGAAAATTAGCATTAGCTCAAACTCTGGCTAAAAAAAATATTGATAAGCAGTTACATATTTTAGCAGATGTTAAAAAAGAAGTTAAAAAAACTAAAGAATTTAATAAATTTTTATTAAGCAACAAAATATCAAATGCTTTAATTGTTTCAGATAAAAATTCAGAAAAAAATTTTACAAGATCAGCAAGAAATATTAAAAATATTAAAGTAATAAGTGATGAAGGTACTAATATTTACGACTTGTTGAAATATACAAATGTAATTATTACTTCTACTTCTATGAAAAAAATTGAAACAAGATTGTTAAATGAAAAAAATTAGCTCAACAGACTCTATAAGACAACCTATTATTACAGAAAAGGCTACTATTTTGTCTGAGCAAAACAAAACTGTCTTTAAAGTCCATTCTGGAGCTAATAAAAATTCTATTAAGAAAAATATAGAGAAATTATTTAAAGTCTCTGTTGTTAAAGTTAATATAATTAATACAAAAACAAAAAAGAAGATTAAACAGGGAAAATTATCAACTAAACCAGGATACAAGAAAGCAATCATTACTCTTAAAAAAGGTCAAAGCATCGATCTTACAACTGGAATTTAATTATGGCATTAAAAACATTCAAACCTTACACAAAATCTGTTCGTGGCACAGTTCTAGTTGATAAAAGCCAACTATGGAAAGGAGACTCTTACAAACCTCTTACCGTTGGTCAGCACTCTACTGGAGCAAGAAATAACATGGGAAGAATTACTTCAAGACATAGAGGTGGTGCACACAAACATAAATACAGAATTATAGATTTTCATAGATCAAAAAGAAATATTAAAGGTGTTGTTGAGAGAATTGAGTATGATCCAAATAGAACTAGTTACATTGCATTAATAAAATATGAAGATAATGATATGAAATATATTATCTGTCCACAAAAATTAGAAATAGGTAATACTGTTGAAGCAGGAAAAAATGTTGAAATTAAAGTCGGAAATTGCTTAGAATTGATTGACATTCCACAAGGTAGTTCAATTCACAATATAGAGTTAGTACCTAATTCAGGAGGCAAAATGGCTAGATCAGCAGGTTCTTCTGCTACTTTAACTGGTTTTGATGGAGATCATGCGATTATAAAATTAGGTTCAGGAGAAACTAGAAAAGTTAGCAGCAAATGCATGGCTACACTTGGATCTGTATCTAATCCCGATCAAAAAAATATAAAAATTGGTAAAGCAGGAAGAACAAGATGGAAAGGTCAAAGACCTCAATCCAGAGGCGTTGTAATGAATCCAGTAGATCACCCTCACGGCGGAGGTGAAGGAAAAACATCAGGTGGACGAAACCCTGTTTCTCCCTGGGGTCAATCTGCTAAAGGTTTAAAAACAAGAAGACCTCAAAGAAGTGACAAAATGATAATTTCAAGAAGGAAGAAGAGAAAATAATTATGGCTAGATCTGTTTGGAAAGGACCATTTGTACATCCGAGTTTATTAAAAAAAATTGATAAAATTAAATCAGGTGAAGCAAAAAGACCAATCAAAACTTGGTCAAGAAATTCAACTGTAATACCTGATTTTGTTGGTCATAGTTTTTTAATACATAACGGCAAAGCATTTATACCTATAACTATTTCTGAGGAAATGGTTGGACACAAACTCGGAGAGTTTGCAGCGACTAGAACATTTAGAGGTCATACACCTGCTGACAAAAAAGCAGCACCAGCAACGTCAGCAAAACCAGGAGGTCCAGGTGGAAAAAAATAGTGTTTCAGTAACAGCAGTGAATAAAAATGTTAGATCGAGTACTCGTAAAATTGCTTTAATTCTTGATTTTATAAAAGGTAAAAAAGCTGATGTTGCAATTAGAGATTTAGAATTTACAAGAAAAAGAATAGCTCATGACGTAAAAAAAACAGTTCAATCTGCTATTGCGAATGCTGAAAATAACTATCAATACGATATTGACAGTCTCTATATAAAAGAAGCATATGTAGGTAAGTCGATAGTTATGAAAAGATTTCGTCCACGCGCAAAAGGAAGGGCTAGTGCTATAAAAAAACCTTTCAGTAGAATTACAATTGTTTTAGGTGACCGTAAAGAAACTAAAAAAGAAACTAAAAAAGAAACTAAAAAAGAAACTAACAAAGAGATTATAAAAGACACTACAATAGAGGCTAAAAAATAATTATGGGACAAAAAATTAATCCAATATCATTTAGACTAGGTGTTAACAGAGGTTGGGATTCGATTTGGTTTGCTAAGAAAAAAGATTTTGGTAAATATTTAATAGAAGATTTTAAAATTAGAAAATACATCCAAAAAAACATATTAAACTCAGGTGTGTCAGATATTATTATTGAAAGATCTGGAAAAAAATTGATTGTATCTATACATACTTCTAGACCAGGTTTTGTAATTGGAAAAAAAGGTGCTGATATTGAAAAAATTAAATCTAATGTAATTAAAATTTCAAAGGATAGTGAAGTTACAATTAATATCAAAGAAATTAAAAAACCTGAATTAAATTCTTACTTAGTTGCTGAAAACATTGCTACACAATTGATAAAAAGGATTGCTTACAGAAGAGCAGTAAAGAGAGGGATTCAGTCAGCGATGCGACTTGGTGCTTTAGGAATAAAAGTAATGGTAAGCGGTAGGTTGTCAGGAATAGAAATTGCTCGAACAGAATGGGAAAGAGAAGGTAGTATACCTTCGCATACATTAAGAGCCAACATTGATTACGGGACAGCTGAAGCCTTAACTACATATGGAATAATAGGAATCAAAGTTTGGATTTATAAAGGTCAATTGTTTGAAAAAGATGTTGATCAGGCAAAAAAAGAAAGAGTTAAAAATAAAAATGCTACAGCCAGTCAGAACTAAATATAGAAAAGCCTTTAAAGGCAGAATTCATGGAAACGCAACTAGAGCTGCAGTTTTAAACTATGGGGCTTACGGTTTGAAAGCTCTAGAGCCAGAAAGAATTATTGGAAAACAAATAGAAGCAGCCAGAGTTGCTTTGACAAGATATATGAAAAGAACTGGAAGAGTTTGGACAAGAATATTTCCAAACATTCCTGTTTCTAAGAAACCAACTGAAGTAAGAATGGGTAAGGGCAAAGGTAATATTGAATATTATGCATGTAGAGTTAAACCAGGCAGGATTATATTTGAAGTTGACGGTGTAACAGAAGAGGTTGCTAGAATTGCTTTATATAAAGCTTCTGCAAAATTACCAATTAAAACTAAATTTATTAAAAGATAAAATGGCAAAAGATAAAAAAGAAGATAAAAAATTAACTGGAGAGCAAGCTGTTAAAAAGATTCAAACTTTAAAAAAGGATTTATTTAATATTAGATTTAAAAAAATTAATGGACAAGTTGAGAATCCGGCTCAATACAATGAAATTAAAAAAAGTATAGCAAGACTATACACAACAATAAATGCAAAGGCTTCTAAAAGGTAAAGTTGTGAGTTCAAAAAACAACAAAACAGTCGTAGTCGAAGTTGTGAGAAAATTTCAACATCCATTTTATGGAAAAGTTATATCTAGAACTAAAAAATATCATGCTCACGATGAAAACAATAAATTTAAAGAAGGAGATTTAGTCCAAATTATAGAATGCGCTCCAATTTCTAAGAAAAAAACTTGGGAGGTACTTGTAAAATGATTCAAAACCATACCGAATGCTTAGTAGCTGACAACACGGGAGCTAAAAGAGTAGAATGTATAAAAGTTCTTGGGGGCTCAAAAAGAAGATATGCCGGTGTTGGTGATTTAATAGTAATAACTATTAAGGACGCAATACCTAAAGGTAAAGTTAAAAAAGGAACTGTTCATAGAGCAGTTGTAGTTAGAACTAGAAAAGAAATTTTTAGAGACGATGGATCAAAAATACAATTTGATCATAACGCTGTTGTTTTGACTGATGAAAAAGGAGAACCAATGGGCACAAGAATATTTGGCCCTGTTACCAGAGAATTGAGAGCAGCTGGGCACACTAAAATCATATCATTAGCACCGGAGGTAATTTAAAAATGAAAATAAAAATGGGAAACCAAGTAAAAATTATCACAGGAAAAGATAGAGGAAAAACTGGAGAAGTTATAGAGATTAGCAGAAAATTAAATATGATAAAAGTTAAAGCTATTAATCTTGTAAAGAAACACCAAAAACCAACTAAAGAAAATAAAGGTGGAATCATTTCAAAAGAAAGCTTTATCCATTACTCAAATGTTAAAAATTTAGAAACAACAAAAGAAACAGTAAAAAAATAAATAAATGACACCTAGATTAAAAAATATATATAAAAAAGAAATTTTACCAAAATTAATGGCAAAATTAAATTATACAAACAAACATCAAGCTCCAAAAGTTATCAAAGTAGTGTTAAACGTCGGTCTTGGTGAAGATGCCACTGATGCCAAAAAAGTTAAATCATGTCAGGATGACATAACTGCAATTGCTGGCCAAAAAGCTATTGTGACTAAATTTAAAAAATCTATTGCTAATTTCAAAACAAGAAAAGGATTTGCTGCGGGCGTTAAAGTTACATTAAGATCTGCAAAAATGTATGAATTTATTGATAGACTTGTAAATATAGCGTTACCTAGAATTAAAGACTTTAGAGGGTTAAATGAAAATGGTATTGATAAATTCGGAAACTATAGTTTTGGAATAAAAGAGCATATTATTTTCCCTGAAGTAAATTTTGATAAAGTCGATAAAATCAGAGGTATGGATATTACCTTGGTTTGCAGCAGTAAATCTAAAGAAGCAACATTTGAGTTGTTAAAAGAACTTAACTTTCCATTAACCAACATAAAAAAAAATAACTAATTATGGCTAAAACAAGCGCAATACAAAAAAACCTAAAAAGAATTAAACTTACGGCTAAATATCTAAAAAAAAGAACCGCCTTGAAAAAAATTATTAAAAATAAACAATTACCTCTAGCTGATAGATTTGCAGCCCAATTACAATTAAGTAAGCTTCCTAGAAATTCTTCAAAAATAAGAGTAGTTAACCGATGTGAAATTACAGGAAGACCTCACGGTGTTTATAGAAAATTAAAAATGTCAAGGATAGCCCTAAGAGATATGGCTGCATCTGGAAAAATTCCGGGAATGACTAAATCAAGTTGGTAAGGAAAAAAATATGACTTTAATGGATCCGATAGGAGATATGTTTACAAGAATTAGAAATGGTCAATTAAGACTAGCATCTAAAGTTGAAATGCCATCATCAAATTTTAGATTAAAAATTCTAGAAGTACTTAAGAATGAAGGATTTATTTCAAGCTACCATATTGAAAAAAAAGACAACAACAAGGTTTCCTTAATAGTTGACTTGAAATACTATGAAGGAACACCTGTTATTAGAGAAATTAAAAGAGTCTCTAAGCCAGGAAGAAGAGTTTACTCGAGCGCAACAAGCATACCTAGAATACAAAATGGTCTAGGATTAGCAATCATATCAACAAACAAAGGAATAATGTCTGACATCGAAGCAAGAAAAAATAATGTCGGTGGAGAAATTATTTGCAGAGTATTTTAATGTCTAAAATTGGAAAAAAAAATATAATTGTACCTAAAGACGCTTCGGTCAAATCTGAAAATGGCATTGTGACTGTTACTGGTCCAAAAGGATCTAAAACTTTATCTATAAGTGATAAAATATTTTCAATGCAAGTTAACGAAAAAAATGAATTTTATATTAAACCTTTAGCTAAAGACCTAGACAAAAGAACTTCTGTTATGTGGGGTACGTACAGAAGTTTGATTAACAATGCTATTTTAGGTGTTTCCAAAGGTCATGAAAAAATTTTAGACATTACAGGAGTTGGCTTTAGAGCAAATTTAAAAGGTGAAATGTTAAATCTTCAACTGGGTTTTAGTCATGATATTAATTTTAAAATTCCAAAAGAAGTAAAAATGACAGTTGAGAAACAAACTGTCATTACGATTATAGGAGTTGACAAAGAATTAGTCTCAAAAGTTGCGTCTGATATTAAAGCACTTAAGCCTGTGGAGCCTTACAAAGCTAAAGGTATCAAGGAACGAGGTCAATTCGTTCTTAGAAAAGAAGGTAAAAAGAAATAGTATGAAAAAATTAAATAACAAAAAAAAAAGAGGGCTTAGAAATAGAAAAAAATTAAAAAGTGTATCTACAAGCAGATACAGAATATCCGTTTTTAAATCTTTAAAAAACATCTCTGTACAAATAATAGATGATAAAGAAAAAAAAACACTTATATCTGTTTCTTCAATTGAAAAAGAAATTAAAGCTGATAAAAAAAAAAAAAGTGATGTATCTACTTTAATAGGTGAAATATTAGCAAAAAGAGCTATAGAAAAAAAAATTACTAAAGTTTATTTTGATCGTGGTTCTTACAAGTATCATGGTCGTATAAAAATGCTTGCTGAATCAATAAGAAAACATGGATTGGAGTTTTAAATGGCTGAATGGCAAAAAAGAGTTAGTGAGTATAAAGAAAGACTAGTAGCTATTAATAGAATTACCAAAGTTGTTAAAGGGGGAAGAAGATTTGGTTTTGCTGCGCTAGTAGTAGTAGGAAATGAAAAAGGTTCAATCGGCGTGGGTTCTGGGAAATCAAAACAGGTCCCGAATGCTATAAAAAAAGCCACACAAGACGCAACTAGAAATTTAATAAAAATTTCTCTTAAAGATGGAAGAACATTGCATCATGATGTTAAAGGAAGAAATGGATCGGGTAAAGTCATAATGAGATCGGCACCTGCTGGTACTGGTATCATTGCCGGCGGACCTATCAGAGCTGTTTGTGATGTTCTCGGAATACAAGATATCGTTGCTAAATCCGTTGGATCTGCAAATCCACATAACGTTGTAAAAGCTTCTGTTGCAGCTTTATTGTCTCAAGCTTCACCAAAATTACTCTCAGCTATGAGAGGAAAAAAAATATCTGAAATAGTTTCTAAAAGAGAAAACACAAAATGAAATTAAATAATCTAGTAAAAACCAATACAAAAAAGATTAGGCCGGGACGAGGCATTGGGTCCGGCAAAGGTAAAACAGGTGGTCGAGGTATAAAAGGACAAAAATCAAGATCAGGAGTAGCTATTAAGGCATTTGAAGGTGGACAAACACCCCTTTATAGAAGATTGCCAAAAAGAGGTTTTAAGTCCTTTGCTCCCGACAATACTGCTATTATGAATCTTTCATATCTACAAAAGTTTCATGACAATAAAAGAATCGATCTCAATGCGCCAATTGATCTTAAACTACTGCAGACGAAAAAAATAATTAATAAAAAATATATAAAATTAAAAATATTAGGTGATGGAGAGATAAAAAACAAAACAAACATAACAGCAAATTTTGCTTCTAAACAAGCCATCTCTAAAATAGAGAAGATTGGAGGTACTGTTATTATACTTAAAAAATTTATAAAAAAACAAGCGCAACCTAAACCCAAAAAAGATGGTGCTTCTATCGAAGTTCTTAAAAAATAGAAATCATAATGTCTAACGAAAATTTAAATCAAGGTGCTTTTGCAAAAGCAAACGATTTAAAAAGTAGAATTTTTTTTACTATAGGTATTTTAATTGTTTACCGACTTGGTACATACGTTCCTCTAGCAGGTATAGACCCCCAAGCGTTAACACAGGTAATGAGTACCAGTCAAAAAGGTTTGCTTGGTATGTTTAATGTCTTTTCAGGCGGGGCTGTGACACGTATGGCTATATTTGCCTTAGGTATTATGCCTTACATATCCGCTTCTATTATAATTCAACTTTTGACAGGTGTTTCAGACTATTTTAAAAATTTAAAGGAACAGGGTGAAATAGGAAGAAAAAAAATTACACAATTGACTAGATATGGGACAGTCTTTATAGCTTGTCTCCAAGGTTACGGTGTATCTGTAGGCTTAGAAAATTCAGGGGCTTTAGTTCTTGATCCTGGCATGTCATTTAGATTAACAACAACTATTTCATTAGTGGCGGGTACTACTTTTTTAATGTGGCTAGGTGAACAAATTACCTTAAGAGGTGTTGGGAACGGTATTTCACTGATAATTTTTTCTGGGATTGTCGCAGAGATTCCAAGAGCTTTAGCGTCTACTTTTGAACTAGGTAGAACAGGTGCCCTTTCTGCTACATTAATTATAATTATTTTTTTATTAGTTATATTTACAGTTCTTTTTATAGTTTTTTTTGAGAGAGCTATGAGAAAAATTTTAATTAATTATCCTAAAAGACAAGTTGGAAATAAAGTTTACGGGGGTGACTCTTCACATTTGCCACTTAAAATAAATACAGCTGGAGTTATACCTGCAATTTTTGCATCTGCATTATTACTGCTGCCAGTAACACTGACTAACTTTGGTTTTTCTGATTCAGATACATTTTTAAACATTTCTTCAATGTTTACGCAGGGTCAACCATTATACATGTTGCTTTATGCATCTGGGATAGCTTTCTTCTGTTTCTTTTATACATCAATAGTTTTTAACCCAACAGAAACTGCTGAAAATTTAAGAAAGTATGGTGGTTATATTCCTGGAATCAGACCAGGAGAAAGATCCGCAGAATATATTGAAACTATTTTAAACAGACTAACAACAATTGGAGCAGCCTATTTAGTTTTTGTTTGTTTGCTTCCTGAGTTTTTGATATCAAAATATCCAATACCTTTTTATCTAGGTGGTACATCAATTTTAATTGTTGTAGTTGTAGCAATGGATACAGTCACTCAAGTACAAACAAGATTGATGAGTTCTCAGTACGAGTCTTTGATAAAAAAAACTAAATTTGGCAAATAAATAAATTTAAGATGAATGTTATTATATTTGGACCACCTGGTGCCGGTAAAGGAACCCAATCTGAATTTATAGTCAAAAAATTCAATCTTTTTAAATTATCTACTGGAGATTTATTAAGGGAAGAAATTAATAAAAAAACTACCTTAGGATTAAAAATAACTTCAATTGTAAACTCTGGTTCATTAGTTTCAGATGATATTATAAATAGTTTAATTGAAAATATTGTATCAAATAAAAATTACAACAAAAAAATTATATTTGATGGATATCCTAGAAATTTGTCTCAAGCTGAAAACTTAAATAATCTACTTATAAATTATGATCAAAAAATCGATATAGTTATAAGATTAAAAGTTTCTTTAGATGTTATAAAAAAAAGAATTACTGGCAGAGTCATGTGTTCTAAATGTGGAAAAACGTATAATACATTTTTCAACCCTCCACTCCAAAATAACCAATGCTGTAAAAAAGAATTTTTACAAAAAAGAGACGACGATAATGAAGATGTTGCTATAAAAAGATTTCAAACTTATGAAGAATCAACCGAACCCGTTTTACAATATTATAAAAAAATGAATTTAGTTAAAGATGTAAACGGTGAAACAGATATTGATACAATTTACAGGAAAATAAGCGATTATTTAAGCGTTATAGAGGGTTGACTTTGCAGAATAACGCCATATAAATACATTTTTTAAAACATATACCCAATTAACTATGGCCCGAATAGCCGGAATTAACATTCCTCCGAATAAAATTGTAAGCATAGGACTGACATATATACATGGTATAGGCTTGCATAGTTCAAAAAATATTTGTGACAAACTAAATATTCCTAAGGACGTTAGAGTAAACAGTTTAACTGAAGATCAAGTTCTTAAAATTACAGAATATATAAATACAAATCATAAAGTTGAAGGAGATTTAAGAAGAGACGTTTCCTTAAACATTAAACGTTTAGTTGATTTAGTAACTTACAGGGGAACTAGGCATAAAAAAAAACTACCAGTTAGAGGGCAAAGAACGCATAGTAATGCTCGTACTAGAAAAGGTAAAGCAGTAGCTATTGCAGGTAAAAAACTTACGCCTCAAAAATAAAAATTTATTTATGAATAAAAAAATTGAAGAAAAAAAAACAACAAAAACCACTAAAGCTGAAACAAAAGTAGAAAAAGTTTCAGAAAAAGTTTCTACGTTTAAAAAAAAGAAAAGAATTAAAAGAAATATTATATCAGGTGTTGCTTATGTTTATTCAACTTTTAATAACACGATTATCTCAATAGCCGATGAAAGTGGTAATGTAATCGCCTGGTCCTCTGCTGGAGCCAAAGGT
>Ga0307986_10003521_pt1 | contig 10855 bp, 10 predicted proteins | sample EllFjometageno82_FD_203170 | JGI IMG/M metagenome (GOLD analysis project Ga0307986, IMG submission 203170) | Marine microbial communities from Ellis Fjord, Antarctic Ocean - #82 | ecosystem: Environmental > Aquatic > Marine > Unclassified | place: Southern Ocean | collected 2014-10-09
CTACTGGAGCTTCTGCTGCGGCTTCTTCTACTGGAGCTTCTGCTGCGGCTTCTTCTACTGGAGCTTCTGCTGCGGCTTCTTCTACTGGAGCTTCTGCTGCGGCTTCTTCTACTGGAGCTTCTGCTGCGGCTTCAGCTGCTGCTAAAGCAGCTTCTTTAGCTTCTTTTGCATCCGCATCTGCCTTAATTTTTTCTTCAGCTGCAATTTTTTTCGCTTTATCATCAGCTTTAGCTGCATGTTTAGCTAATTGTTTTTCACGAATTGAAGGGTCTCTATATTCTTTTACAAGCTGTTTTACGCGATCAGAAATCTGTGCACCTTGTGAAATCCAATGTGACAGTCTGTCTTCTTCTAGTTGAAGCCTGACCTCTTGTCCGCGAGCAACTGGATTAAAGAATCCAATACGCTCAATGTAACCACTATCTCTTCTCTTTCTAGAGTCAGTTGCTACAATCGAATAAAAAGGGTTTTTCTTGGCTCCACCTCGGGCTAGTCTAATCTTAACCATGGGTTTTTTGCTCCTCTTAGATTGTTGAAATATTAAGGCGAGAAATTATATCAGTTTTAAATGTCACGTGCCAATTTAATCGCATCGCCAATATAATTCATTGGCGTTAATTTATGAAGCTCTTCTTTAGCTTCTAAAGGAATTTCTAATGTACTGATAAAATCATTAATTATTTTGGCGTCAATTTTCTTACCGCGGGTTAAAGCTTTAAGTTTTTCATAAGGATTTTCAACTCCATATCGACGCATAACAGTTTGAATTGGCTCTGCTAAGACCTCCCATGCTTTATTCAAATCCTCAGTTAGTTTACTTTCATTTATTTCTAATTTTTTAATACCCTTACAGATTGATGCATATGAGATTAAAGAGTGAGCACAGCTAACACCTAAATTTCTTAAAACTGTTGAATCAGTCAGATCTCTCTGCCACCTTGAGATTGGGAGCTTTGTTGCGAAATGCTCGCCGATTGCAATTGCTAAACCTAGATTTCCCTCTGCATTTTCAAAATCAATTGGATTAACTTTATGTGGCATAGTTGATGAGCCAATTTCGCCTTCAATTGTTTTTTGGGTGAAATAACCCAATGAAATGTAGCCCCAGATATCCCGACAAAAATCTATTAAGATGGTATTGAAGCGATTTAACACATGAAAATATTCAGCAATATAGTCGTGTGACTCTATTTGCGAACTATAAGGAGCATAATTTATTCCAAGGTTCTCAATAAAATCTTTTGAAACACTCTGCCAATCAATCTCTGAATATGCGCTCAGGTGGGCATTAAAATTTCCAACTGCACCATTAAACTTACCCATTATCTGAACATCTTTAAGCTGATTAATTTGTCTATTGAGTCGGTAAGAAAAATTAGCCATCTCTTTGCCAAGAGTCGTTGGTGATGCAGTTTGGCCATGAGTCCTAGAAAGCATTGCAACTTCTGCATTATCTTTTGCTAGATCTGTAATTAGGCTTAGCGTACTTCTCATATCTTCAATCAGAACTTGTCTTCCGTTCTCTAACATTAGAGCGTGGGATAGATTATTGATATCTTCTGAAGTACAAGCAAAATGAATAAATTCACTTACTTTTTGAAGCTCAGGTATTGAAGAAATTTTTTCTTTTAGGAAATATTCAACAGCCTTAACATCATGATTAGTTGTTCTTTCAATTTTTTTTATTGCCTTAGCATCATCCAAAGAAAAGTTTTTAGCAATAGCTAATAGAGCGGCATTGGATTGAGGACTAAATGTGGGAACTTCAGGAATGTGTGGGTTGTTTGACATTGCTTCCAGCCAACGCACCTCAACAAGAAGTCTGTACTTGATTAATCCAAACTCACTAAAAATTGCTTTAAGTGGGCTTGTCTTATCGCTGTAACGACCGTCAATTGGAGAAATAGAGGTAAGGTTATCAAATGTCATAATACAAACTAATGCTTTAAAAAATCTAAGCCTTCATATTAAAAAGGATAAAATTATACTCTTATATTTAATCACCCAATAGTCAGTATTATTATGAAAGAAGCCTACTTAAAGCATTGTGATGAAAGAAAAACAGAAAATCTTCCCCCTTTGGCTCTTGATGCCAAGCAAACTAAGTCAGTAGTTGAAGGTCTTATTTTAGGCTCAGATGATGATTTTTATTTAGACCTATTGACGCATAGAATTCCGCCTGGAGTAGATGAGGCGGCTTATGTAAAGGCTGGCTTTTTAACCAGTGTTGCCAAAGGCGATGAGTCTTGCAAGGCTATTTCACAAAAACATGCTACTTTTTTATTGGGAACGATGCTTGGTGGATATAGTATTACCTCGTTAATTGACTTACTTGATATTGAAGAAACTGCTGAAGCAGCCTGCAAAGCACTATCTCACACCATACTTATTTATGAGGCGCACCAGAGTATTATTGAAAAAGCGACTAGAAACACTTATGCTAAAAAAATAGTTGATTCCTGGGCATCAGCTGATTGGTTTACATCTAAAGATCCCCTCCCTAAAAGCATTAAATCAATAGTCTTTCGTGTAGATGGTGAAACCAATACCGATGATCTCTCGCCTGCTACTGAAGCATGGTCTCGTCCAGATATCCCACTACATGCGAAAGCAATGCTTATCAAAAAAATGGATAGGCCACTGGAAAAAATTGAACAACTTAAAGAAAAAGGACTTCCTTTAGCCTATGTTGGTGATGTAGTTGGAACGGGCTCCTCTCGCAAATCTGCAATTAACTCAGTTTTATGGCATATGGGTAGATCAATAAACTACATCCCTAACAAAAATAGTGGCGGTATAGTGCTTGGCGGAAAAATTGCTCCAATATTTTTCAACACAGCGGAAGACTCTGGGGCGCTTCCTATAGAGTGTGACGTCTCAAAACTTAAAATGGGTGATGAAATTACAATTTATCCTTATGAAGGCATTATTAAAGACTCTTCAGGCAATACAGTTTCAACTTTTAATCTAGCACCGAGCACAATGCCAGATGAAGTTCGTTCAGGTGGAAGAATCCCTCTAATTATTGGTAGAGGTCTTACTGACAAAACAAGATCTGAACTTGGTTTAAATGTTAGTGATATTTTTCTGCGTCCAGTTGATCCAAAAAATAGTTCTGCAGGGTTTACTCTAGCTCAAAAAATTGTTGGCAAGGCTTGTGGTGTTAAAGGCATTAGACCAGGAACTTATTGTGAGCCTCGTATGAGTACCGTTGGATCCCAAGATACTACAGGAGCTATGACTCGTGACGAATTAAAAGAGCTAGCTTGCTTAGGCTTTTCTGCAGAGCTCGTTATGCAAAGTTTCTGCCATACAGCAGCCTATCCAAAACCTATTGATCTTGAATTACAACACACTCTTCCAGACTTTATGCATTCTCGAGGTGGAGTTTCACTAAAACCTGGTGATGGCATTATTCATTCTTGGCTTAACCGCATGCTTTTGCCAGATTCTGTAGGAACAGGTGGAGATTCCCATACACGTTTTCCAATAGGCATTAGTTTTCCTGCAGGCTCAGGTTTAGTTGCCTTTGCAGCCTCTATTGGAGTCTTGCCGCTAGATATGCCTGAATCCGTTTTGGTTCGATTTAAAGGAAATATGCAGCCTGGAATTACCTTAAGAGATCTTGTCAATGCCATCCCTTATGTTGCAATTCAAAAAGGTCTTCTCACTGTAGATAAATCTAATAAAAAAAATGTATTCTCTGGGCGTGTCTTAGAGATTGAGGGCTTGGGAGATCTTAAAGTTGAGCAAGCATTTGAACTCGCTGATGCCACAGCTGAAAGATCTGCAAATGGCTGTACTGTTCAGCTCAACAAAGAGCCAATCGCAGAATATTTAAGTTCAAACATTACCCTTCTAGGATCAATGATTGATGCAGGTTACGACGATAAAAAAACTATTGCAAAAAGAATCCAAGATATGAAAAAGTGGCTTGATAGTCCAGAGCTTCTTAAGGCTGATAAAGATTGTGAATATGCTGAAGTAATTGAAATAAATCTAGATGAAATTAAAGAGCCAATAGTTGCATGTCCAAATGACCCCGATGATGTTAGGCTTCTTTCGTCAGTTGCCAAAACGCCTATTGATGAAGTCTTTATTGGCTCTTGCATGACAAATATTGGACACTTTAGAGCAGCCGCCCAGCTTTTAAAAGATAAGACTGAGTTAAGCACTGTTTTATGGGTTGTACCTCCAACACGAATGGACGAAAAGCAATTACGAGCTGAAGGCATTTATGAAACATTTGAAAGGCTGACGGATCGAACTGAAGTTCCTGGCTGCTCACTTTGTATGGGCAATCAAGCAAGGGTTGAGGAAGGTGCATCAGTCGTGTCAACGTCAACTAGAAACTTTCCAAATCGCCTTGGTGATAATAGTAATGTCTTCTTGGCCTCTGCTGAGGTTGCTGCAATATCTGCAAAATTAGGCTACATTCCTTCGCCTGAAGAGTACTTATCTCTGATGAAGGATATAGAGCCTATGTCTGGTGAAATTTATCAATATCTAAACTTTGATCAGATTGCTGACTACCAAAAATCGGCTGCAAGTGTTCCACTTGAAACCATCCTCCAAAGCTAAATAGTTTGGATATTAAAAAGCCGCTCTATAAAGCGGCTTTTTTTAATTATTTTAAAGAATTACTTAATCTTAGCTTCCTTATACATCACGTGCTTTCTAACCACGGGATCAAACTTTTTAACTTCAACTTTTTCAGGATGAATACGCTTATTCTTAGTAGTCGTATAAAAATGACCTGTTTCTGCTGACGATACTAATTTAATTTTTTCTCTCATAAGTTAACTCCTTATACCTTTTCGCCGCGACTACGGATTTCTGCCAATACTTCATCAATACCCTTCTTATCAATAATTCGAAGAGCTCTAGCACATAGCTTTAATTTAACAAAACGATTTTCAGCTTCAACCCAAAAACGGTGAGTATGAAGATTTGGATAAAAACGACGACGCGTTCTATTGTTAGCATGCGAAACGTTATTACCGCTCATAGGTCGCTTACCAGTTACTTGACATACTTTTGCCATAACGACTACCTTTACAAAATTCTAAAAAGGGGAAATTATACGCAAAAAATTGCAGTTTTTTTATATAAATTTGATTTACTTTATTGATAAAAACTGTATCATACCAATCTTCTGGAGGGATGGCAGAGTGGTCGAATGCACTGGTCTTGAAAACCAGCAAGGGTTAATCCCCTTCCAGGGTTCGAATCCCTGTCCCTCCACCATGCAACTCTTTATCAAACCTTTTTGCAGCAACCTTTATACGTATTAAACCCTATTAAATAAAGATTGTTGCTATATTATCACTATCTACTAATATCTTCTAATATCTACTGACATGTACACTTTATGTGTATATAATTGTGTATATAAAGTAAATTTAATCATAATTATTAACTGCTATATACACAATGTTAACTAACACTGAAGTTAAAAATCTAAAGATAAAAACAATAATTTACTATGCAAAAGACTCACATGGATTAAGATTACAAGTTAATCCTTGTGGCTCTAAGATATGGCAACATAGGTTTAGAATTAAAGAAGAAGGCAATTTAAAAGGTAAGATTAGAAATGCAATTAGTGAATATCCTGAAACTTCACTTCAAGACGCAAGAGAGTGGAGAGATGCAAACAAACGATTACTTAAACAGGGAATTATTCCTCCGAAAGTTTACAATTCAATCACCAACGATAATCAGAATAAGAGCACTTTCAAAGATTTGTTTGATATGTGGTATGCCAATCAAAAAGATGGCTGGACTTATGACTATGCCATCGATACTCAACAAAGAGTAGATAAACATTTGTTACCTTTGCTTGGTTATAAACCTATAACAGAGATTAACACCAAGACAATGAGAGATTTATTGTTGGGTATTCAAGAAAAAGGAACCATAGATACCCTCTATAAAGTTAAAAGCATAGCATCAAGGATATTTAATTATTCTATTGGAATGGAAATAAGCGAAATTAATCCAGTTAGCAACTTACCAAATGACATCTTCAAAAAGAAGTTAGAAAAACATTATGCTTCTGTCACCGAACCAAAAAAAATTAAGTGGTTACTAGTTATGCTCAAAGACGTTAATAGTTCACTACCCGTAAAGACCGCTTTAGAGTTAGCACCACATTTGCTTCTTAGACCAGAAGAATTAGCTGGATTGAAATGGTCAGAGATTGATTTTGAGGATAGAATTATTAGGATTACCGCTGAAAGAATGAAGATAAAAAAGAAAGCCCATCTTATCCCTATGAGTAATAAGGTCATTGAGATATTGACTATTCTTAGTAAGGCTAATTTAGATTCAACCTTTTGTTTTCCATCAGCAAGAAGCAAGAGTCGGCATGTAACAACGAGCGCTTTAAGGTTGGCTATTCGTTCAGCAGGAATAGATAAGGAAACATTTACTACTCATGGGTTTAGACACATGGGTTCAACTAGGCTTCATGAATTAGGTTATAACAAAGATGTGATAGAGAGTCAGTTAGCTCATGAAATAGGTGGTGTTAGAGGTGTTTACAATCAAGCACAGTACTTAGAGGATAGAAAGGTTATGATGGAAGATTGGAGTAATTACTTAGACAATCTACTTACAGAATAATTCTTAGCTTGAACATCTTTATAACCTGTTCCTCTAGTTTTAGCTAGATAAGATAGTCTATAAATTGCTTCCGCCCTTGTTTCTTTATAGTTGCTTTTATCAATATAGTAGAAACAATCATCTGGAATCCAACAACGCCCATGCTTAAACCACTTAGCTTTGATTTGTCTAAGTAACTTTGATGGATATCGAATCTTATTGCCATCTATAAATAAAGCTACATGATAGTGTTGTGCTTTAGATGTTTCTTGCTCTCTCTTCCAAGCATGACCAATGTTTTTAACACCATATGTTTTAAACATTCTTTGCTTTTGACGATTGATAAAGGAAGAGATAGTGTGATTATCACCAGAGTATTCATCCAGGCTTAAGTCAAACCTCACAACCAAGACTCTATTGTGAATAGCTAGACAAATATCCAACTGCTCAACAATCTTGTCAATAATGTTTGGATAAATACCTTTGGTTTCTGATGAGTTAATAAATAAGTTCTCATCATTGAAGTTATGGAAGCAATTGTAATGCTCTTTCATTCTGCTTTTAGTTTTAGTTAGCATAGTTATTCCTCTATAAGATAATATGAAATACCGTCAACTAACACTCACCCCAAAGTGCTACTTTTTCTATTAGTTAAATAGACTTAGGGGTTTGTATTTAGTTAAAGATAGGGGTGTGGAAACCGTTTATCTTTTAGAGTCATCTTTACTAACAAGTGTGCCTACATATTGCTCTAGCTTCCTTGCTGATTCTTCAATTACAGAGGAATAAGACTGGGTTTGAGAAGACTTATCGAGTAGTTCAACCTCACCTTCCACTAAGAACTCTCGAAGCTTGTATTCCCCTACGAAGTTAGACAGTTGTTTGATGCTCGAGAAGAAATGATGCTTAACTTTCTTGCCTATATTCTTCTCTCTTAATATCCAATTGTATTTATCGGATTTGATAGAGAATGTTTCGTCAATAACATTAATCATTGATAGCCTCCTCATCTCTTAGATCTACTCTTGATTGTAACCACGCATCTATTTCTGATGTCAACCAACCAGAACCTCGCTCACCTAGTTTGATAGGTTTAGGAAATCTCCCCAAACTAACTAACTTATAAACTTGAGGAACACTTACATTAATTTCTTCTGCGACTTGTTTAGCCTTTAATACTTTCGTCATTTATCTCTCCTCGAATAAGGATTGAAGGGAATCGCCTGAATTACAGACGATAAAGATTTACGATATGGATGTCGTTTGCGATAAATGGTATCCCTGACTAGCCTATGCTCTAGGCTCTGATAAAAGGGCATCATGGGGCAAGTATTAAGCCTTCTCGGAAAGCAACTCTACTCACAAGATTGGTGTCCTAACTGGTAGGATTATTCCGTTCTATGGACACATCATAACATCTATTTAGAATACAAATTATATAGATATCGGATTAAGAGTCTATTAATTTTTACCACACTGTCTAGGCTTTGATATGAGCTTGTTTGGTGTTTGCTTGTCTTACAGATTAAGTCTTTGGCATACCCGACCTATAGCACTCAAAAGTGGATGAGTAGGAGCGGTTTTTTCATACTAGGATTGTGAACTAAAGTCCCAAGATTCTCTAATGTGGGAGGATGTATTAATATTTAACCATCGACTGCTAACAGCTTGCCCAACAATATTAAATAAGATAGATTTTTTCGTTAAATACTCATCATTTAGTTAATTTTTCAAGCAACTTCCAACACTCGAGCTGCATACGAGGAAAGTGAAAAGGGCCCTTCCAAATACCGCCTTTTAGTGTAGCAGAAATGCGGCCATCACGATGCAAATATCCGAACCACTCACCATGCTCTGGGTCTGGAAAATGGTCGTAGGCCCAGTCATGAACTTTTTTATGCCATTTAGCATACTTGACATCTTTCGTGATTGTGTAGGCCATCAGAGTGGCAATGATTGTTTCATTATGTGGCCACCAAAATTTCATATCTTGCCAATATTCTTGAACTGGTAGGCCTTTAATATCACGGTAGTAAAGCATACCACCATACTCCTTATCCCAACCCCATTCCAACATCCAGTCAAGAATTTTCAAACCAAGCTTTTGTAGTTTTTCATCGTTGTTTCGATAAATAGACTCTTTCAAAATAAACCATGCCGCTTCAATTGCATGACCTGGACAAAGTATTCGACCATCAAAATGATCAGAAAACTCACCTTCTTGTGTAACCGACTCAAGCACAGCTTTGAACTCAGACTTCATAAAATCTCTTTCAATCTCAGAAATTGAATCGTCAATAACCTTATTACATTCAGTTGGATCATTTAAAATTTCTCGTAGAGTCTGAGCTGTGACTATCATAATCATTGGTATTGCTAAACCTTTCAGTGATCTTGTTTCAGGAATTACTTTTGGATCAAGTAAGCCCGGCTCTGATAAGTAATGCTGCATAAGTCGAAATAAAGATAGTGCCTCTTTTTTCGCCTGCTCGTCACCTGATGCTTTTGCGTATGAAGCAAATGCAGCAACTGTAAATGCTTCAGAATAAATATAACGCCTCTTTCTAAGAGGCTTACCTTTTTGTGTAACAGAAAAAAACATACGTCCATCTTCATCAAAACCATACCTCCTGATGAAATCAATACCATGCTTTGCAAGGTCTAGCCACTCTTGTTTTGGCTCAACTTCGTTGTATAGAGTGCTTAACAACCAAGTAAACCTTCCTTGCGACCAAATTCCTTTGTCAGTATCTATAACTGCTCCATCTTGGCCTAAGCAAATCGTAAATCCACCATATTGATGATCAACACAGTTATCTATCCAGAAAGGCAACGTGTCGTATAGCAGTCCGTCACGATAGACTTTTTTTAAAGCTGCAATAGTTGCTGGGCTAGATAAGTGTGAATTAATCGACATACTCTTTCCTCGCTAATTTAGATTAAGTTTTCTGATTGAAGCTCTTGCGCTAAGCGAGATTGATAAGCTGCATAAGCTACATCATCAACTTTAGCTGAGACGCCGTAATAAATAAACCCAAGGGCACGCCGTTCGCGCTTAGAAGAGTTATTCTTGTCTGCACGATGTATTGTGAGCGCATGATGACCTATAAGAGTTCCAGGAACGCAGGAAAATGCTACTTCATTTTTCAACTCGTCTTTCGTGCCGTAGTCTTCAATCCCCTGAGAAAAGCCCAGTGTTTCTGATCGGACGTGAGGACGAAGTTTCTGCAAATGTGATTTAATTTGATAGCGAACACATCCATTGTCTTCATCGACAGTATCGAGCGCTAACCAAAGCGTAACTGCCTGCAAAGGCTTAATCATAAAATAGTACCCATCCTGATGCGGAGGAGTTTGATTGCTAATCAATGGTTGCTTATTGAAATACTGAAGGTTTTTACCTTCAACCGGTTCACCTAGAAGTTGCTCCGCGATTTTCTGAAAAGGACTGCTATTCATCAGTGAGGCAAAGTATGCATCATAAACATGAAGCTCTTGAAGTTGCTTTAAAGAGCTCTTGTCTCCCTTTAGTTCATAATATACTTTACTTGCAGGCATGCCAGGAACAACTTCCTTCAAAACTCGGCGTAATTCAGTGAGAACTTCGGCAACTTCTTCTTGAGAGATAAAATTCTCAACCATAAAAAACCCATCTTTATGAAAATGCTCTTTTGCCTGAAGATATATTGATGTCACTGGTAGTCTCCTTTAATTATATTATTGAACTCATTTTTAACGAGATTCGAAATGGTAGGAGCACTAAAGGCATTTGATAACTCTTTCTTAGGATCAAACAGTAAGGGGTAATAAATACCCTCCATCTTCTGGCCTTTTAGGACCCTTGGGTAATTATCAAGCTCAGTAAAGTTTCCATCCTTGCTTTCGCTCCAGTCAGAAATAACCCCATCTGCAAAGACATTGATTACTGTGGCACGCCTTGGCCCATCAGATTTATTTGCATAGGATCCATGCATCATTAATGGGTGATGAAAGCAGGCTTCACCTTTTTTTAACTCTACGGGAATCCTATGCCGAAAAAGTTCAATTTGATCGTCCGAGAGTAACTCTTTTACCGACTCCATATCGCTAGTAAGGCCTGAGATAGGCAACAAGCCCCAGGTTTGACTCTTGGGAATATAATACAAGCAACCATTTTCGGTTGTAACATCATCAAGTGCTATCCAACAAGTCAAATGAGTCATAGGCTTTGTCCATGTCCAGTAAGAGTAGTCCTGGTGCCAGGCTACAG
>Ga0307986_10003522_pt1 | contig 10853 bp, 8 predicted proteins | sample EllFjometageno82_FD_203170 | JGI IMG/M metagenome (GOLD analysis project Ga0307986, IMG submission 203170) | Marine microbial communities from Ellis Fjord, Antarctic Ocean - #82 | ecosystem: Environmental > Aquatic > Marine > Unclassified | place: Southern Ocean | collected 2014-10-09
GACATCAAATGTTAGGTAAACAGTTTTATTTTTTATCATTTTTTTAAATTTTTTTAAGTCCCACTTTAATTTGTCTTTAGCCCAAAAAATATTAATTCTTGCTTTATTTTTTTTTAAGAAAGGTATTTCACTTTCAGAGATATTTCTTATGCCAAAAGAAATAATAGACACATTTTTATAATCCAGGCATCTTTTAATTGCTGACGCGTGTGAAAATTTTTCACCATTATAACTTTCTCTTAAATCTGCATGTGCATCAAAATGTAATAAGCAAATTTTTTTATGTCTCTTTACAAATGGAACAATACATCCAGGAGTAATTGAGTGTTCTCCACCGAAAGTAATAGGGAAAAGCTTTTTATTCAAAATTTCCTCATTTATACCTGACATTTTTTTTAGAGCTTTTTTAATATCTTTATCAATCTTGAATGGCTTTAGAGTTTTAATTCCAATTTTTTTATATGGTTCACAATGCAACTCCTCATCATACAATTCTACTTGATGAGAGGCCTTAATGATTTCTTTAGGTCCATTTCTAGTACCCCCACCGTAGCTAACTGTTTTTTCAAGTCCAAAAGGAACAACAACCACCCTCTCTTTAAAATTGATCTTATTATCAATTCCTAGAAAGCCATTTTTATTTGAAAGATATTCCATTTTTAAATATTCTTATTTAAATATTTTTGAAAATTTTTTTTTATCTCTATTTTTCCAATGTTCACGATGGTATGCGTCACTTGCAATTAAAGGTAATACACTTGTTGCTTCAGCAAATACCATTTGTTCTTTTGTTATATCAACTTTACCCCATGAACTTGCTTCTTTTAATGTGGAACTACTACAAGCTCCATCACGTGTATCAGCAACAGTAATTTGAATAGCATATTTATGCATATCTACTTTTTTCCCCAATAACTCTGCACATACAACAGTATCCTGAACAAAATTCTTTGGAACACCGCCTCCAATCATTAATAAACCAGATTGTTTAGATTGTAGTTTAATTTCAGTAAGCTCTCTAAATTCACGAATAGAGTCTATAGTCATATGTTTTTTTGGATTTTGTTCTTGATGCATTACTAGGCCAAAACCTGCTGAACTGTCGGTAAAAGCTGGGCAAAAAATTGGAACATCGTTGTCATAAGCAGTTTCAATCAATGAGTCTTTCTTTTTTCCATTAGTTTTCAAGTACTTGCCAAGTTCCTTAATAAACTCTCTAGATGTGTAAGGTCGAGGTTCTAAGGTATTAGCTATTTCACATATGGCTTTATCACATGCCTGAAGCTCCTCTTCATCTATGTAAGTATCGTAAATTCTATCAATATAATTGTTTCTAAGAACAGTATCATCTTGAAACTGGGAGCCTTGATAGTGTTTAAAGCCTAAAGCTTCAAAAAAATCCATATCAATTATAGAAGCACCAGTTGCAACAATAGCATCAATCATGTTATTTTTAACTAGATCAGCATATAAATCCATACAACCGCCTGCAGATGTAGATCCAGCTAATGTTAGGAAAATTGAACAATCTTTATCAGCTAGCATTTCATTATAAATACTAGCAGCTCTTGCTGTGTCTCTAGATGTGAATGACATTTTTCCCATCCCATCAATAATTTTTCTAGCATCGAATGATTTAATATCAATATGTTCTATAGGATTACTAAGAAGAGATTTTTTATTATCTCCTAATTTGGGAATATTTTTATGTTTCATTAAGCTACTAAGTACTTAACTTTACTTGATGTGTTGTACAAACTCATGATTGGCTGATCTGATAATTCGAATATTTCATCAGAGTAAAAGCCATTAAATTTAGTTCTAAAAGTCAATCCGTAAGCTCCTAATTGTCCTAACTCAATATAATCACCTTCTTTGATATTATTAGGTAACAGAAAAGGACCTTTCATATAGTCCATGCTATCACAAGTAGGACCATAGAAATTAAAAGCAGTTAATTTTTTTGAATGAATCCTTCCAGTTAAAATCATTCTAGATGGCAAAATAAAATTAGGGACACCAGCATCAAACAGAGTTCCGTACGTCCCATCGTTAATGTAAAGTTTTTGTTTTTTTCTAAGATTTACTTTTACTATAGTTGAACCACTCTCCGCTACTATTGCTCTTCCAGGTTCACAAATTAATTCAGGCATAACTGGCAAATTTAATTTTGCAATAGAATTTTTTATCTCATTTAAATAACCCTCAAGCGGTTCAGGATTTAAGTCTGGATAAATAGAAGGAAATCCACCACCAACATTTATGATATCAGGCGTAATTTTAGTTTTTTTAATTATATTTCCAACTTCTTTGATTGCTTTAGTAAAAGAAATTTTATGCATACATTGAGAACCAACATGAAAACTAATTCCAATCTTACTTGCATGTTCCTTACATAATCTAACTAATCCTAATGCCTCACTAGCTTGTGCTCCAAACTTTCTAGATAAATCAATTTCAGCGTGTTCATTAGAAATAGAAATTCTTACATAAAGAGTTAAATCTTTTGCATGATTTGTTGCCTCAAGAATTTTTATTAACTCATCTTTAGTATCCAATGCAAAATCTTTGATGTTTAAATTAAAGTATGCTTCTGAAATATCATTTCTACTTTTTACTGTGTGCATAAAATAGATATGGGCATCTGGTTTTAAATTTTTAATTAGCTGAATCTCATTTATAGAGGCAGCATCAAAATTCTCTATCCCATTATCAATAATATGTTTTAAAACTTTTTTGTTTGGATTAGTTTTTACTGCATATAAAACTTTCCCAGGAAAATTATTTTTAAAAAACTGTGTTGAGGTTTTTATAGATTCTGGACGTATACAATACACCGGATAATCCGGTTTTAAACTGTTAACTAATTTGTTAACGTTCGTAAATTTTTGCATCTCATGTGTCCCTCTTTATGTTTACACAACGGTTTTTAAAAAATTTTATAAAAAAACCTTATAGAATCGTTATTTAGTGTTTTTTTAATTAATGTAAAGAAAATAATACGATAATTATGGTTGATAATTTTTACTTGATCACCATATTAGATATTATGAGAAACACTAATCTACCCCAAACAGAATTAAAACTTTCAGATTTTGAAGATAAGTCTCTTTTGATACTTGATGATGACGAACCTTTTAGAAGCAGATTGGCTAGAGCCATGGATAAAAAAGGATTTCAAGTAACAGAGGCCAAAAGTGTTGAAGAAGGGCTTAGAATAGCTAGTAAAACACCTACTAACTTTGCAGTAATCGACCTTAGGCTGGAAGATGGTAGCGGTCTGGAAGTAGTAAAATCTTTACACAAAATTAAAAGCGACAGTAGAATAGTAATGTTAACGGGATACGGGAATCTACCTACAGCAGTAGCGGCTGTGAAAGCTGGAGCTATAGACTATATAGCCAAACCCGTAGATGCAGATGACGTAGAAGCTGCATTATTAGCATCGCCCGAATCAAAAGCCAGACCACCCGAAAACCCTATGTCAGCTGATAGAGTGAAGTGGGAACATATACATAGAGTATTTGAACTATGCAACAGAAATGTGTCGGAGACAGCCAGAAGGCTTAAAATGCACAGAAGAACCCTACAGCGCATTCTATCAAAACGTTCACCTAGATAATTATTTTAGATATTGATTAAGTTTTTTTATCAACGGTAAGCTAAATAAAACTATTAAAATTTTAAAAAGTTCAGCTAGTAAAAATGGCTGAACTCCTAATTGGAATAAAGGTTTTTCCCAACCAATTAAAGTTCCCAACCACAAGATACCAAAAATATAAATAAAACTCAGTGAAAATAAAAGTTGAAAGAATTTTACAAATAAATTTTTGTTAAAATTAAAAGATCCTGCAAAATAAACAGTAAAAAGGAATCCAATTAAGTATCCCATTGTTGGTCCAGTAAAATAAATTATTCCAATACCTTTTTCTGGTGAACCTGAAAAAACAGGTAAACCGATAATTCCTTCGAACAAGTAAAGCGTAATTGTTGCAACACCTAGTTTCCACCCAAGGGCTATTCCCAAAAAAAGAACAGCTAAAGTTTGCATCGTCATTGGCACTGGGTAAAAAGGAATTTTAACTTTTGATGAAATTGCTAAAAGAACCGTACCTATTAATGCTACAAATACGTTTTTTAATATTTTTGAATACTTAATTTCTTTTATTAATTCCATACATGCATATTTACTTTTTTTTTAACTAAAATCTAGTTATTTGTTAGCTGAACAAATACATCTTCTAAATCACCATCCTCTGTGGCTATATCCAGAATTTTAATATTATTTTTTTTCAAAACATTAGCTATATCATCAAATGTAAAAGAATTTTTCTCATATATAGCAGTTATTATATTATTATCCTCAGAACTGAAATGGACACCAGATAGAACTAAATCTTTAACATTATCAGTTTTTAAAGTTTTAAAAATAATCTTTTTTGTTTGAATTCTATCTAATAATTTTTGAGTTGTGTCTAACGCAACTAAATTTCCTTTATCAATAATTGCTATACGATCACACATTTCTTGTGCTTCAAAAAGGTAATGAGTAGTTAGAATAATTGTTACACCTTCTTTGTTTAAAGCTTTAACATTCTCCCAAAGATTTTTTCGTAATTCCACATCAACACCTGCTGTTGGCTCATCTAAAACAAGAATTGGAGGCTGGTGTACCATGGCCTTTGCAATTAATAGTCTTCTTTTCATTCCTCCGGATAAGCTTCTTGAATATGAATCTGCCTGTTTTTCTAAAGCAACCATTTTGAGTATAATATCTGTAATTCTATTTTTTTTTGGTACGCCGTATAAACCAGCTTGCAATTCTAATAATTTCCTAGGACTAAAAAATGCATCTAGATTTACTTCCTGAGGAACTATGCCAATGGATGCCCTGACCTGTCTTGGATTTAAGTCCAGATCGAAACCCCAAACATTTATTTTTCCTTCAGTCTTTACGACAGTTCCTGCGAGTATACTTAAAAAAGTAGTTTTACCTGCTCCATTTGGACCTAATAAGCCAAATATTTCACCTTGTTTAACTTCAAAGCTAAGAGCATTAAGAGCTTTTTCATGTTTGATATTTGATTTATTTTTAGAATAAATTTTAGTTAACTTTTCAACACTTAAAGCAATTTTGTTCATAGTTTATTTGATTATATCACGAAACAAATGAGGTATTATAATTATAATTTATGACTTCATTAAAAAAAACTGATCATTTTTATTTGATCGATGGATCTGGATATATTTTTAGAGCTTATTATGCCTTACCGCCACTTTCGAGAAAAAGTGATGGATTGCCAACTGGAGCAGTAAGCGGTTTCTGTTCTATGCTTTTTAAATTATTAGAAGACTCTAGATCTGACGACTCAATTCACAAACCAACGCATTTTGCTGTAATTTTTGACTCAGCTAAAAAAAATTTTAGGAATGATATCTACAGTGAGTATAAAGCAAATCGTTCTGAGACACCTGAAGATCTCATTCCACAATTTGAATATATTAGAAAAGCTGTAAAAGCATTTAGTTTACCTTCAATAGAACTAATTAATTATGAAGCAGATGATCTTTTAGCAACCTATGCAAAACAGATAGTAGACGCTGGAGCTAAAGTAACTGTAATTTCTTCAGATAAAGACCTTATGCAGTTAGTTTCAAAGAAAATAAGATTATATGATCCGATGAAAAATAAAGTATTAGGAGAAAATGAGGTATTTGAAAAATTCGGTGTAAAACCTAATCAAGTAATTGATGTTCAGTCTCTAGCGGGAGACCCATCAGACAACATTCCTGGCGTTCCTGGAATAGGAGTAAAAACAGCTGCTGAACTCATTAATAAATATAAGACGTTAGATGTTTTACTAAAAAATATTAATGAGATTCCTCAAAACAAAAGAAGAGAAACGCTTTTAATAAATAAAGATAAAGCAATACTTAGCAAAAAATTAGTTACACTGAAAGACGACGTGCCAGTGAAAGAGAATCTAGAGGACTTCATCATGAAAAATGTCGATAGAGAAAAGCTTTTTGAGTTCTTAAGAGAAATGGAATTTAATAGATTGCTTAGTCAAGCCATTAGTTTTTACGGTGAAACTCAGACACCAAATTCAAATGAATCCAGTGAAATAAAAAAAAAAATTGAGAAAAATATAAATACCAAAAGTTACGAATGTATTTTAGACGAAAAAAATTTAGATAGATGGGTAAAAATATTAGAAGAAAAAGCAGTAATTGCAGTAGACACTGAAACATCTTCTTTGAATCCTTTAGAAACAGATCTGGTTGGAATTTCGTTCAGTTATGGCCCAAATAAAGCATGCTACATTCCTATTGCTCACAAAGAAAAAAGCTTAAAGAAAGAAACAGTTTTAAAAAAGATCAAACCCCTCTTAGAAGATCCGAGTATTAAAAAAGTTGGACAAAATATAAAGTTTGATTTCATTGTTTTAAAACAGCACGGAGTAGAAATTAATTCATTCGAAGATACTATGTTAATTTCTTATACATTAGACGCGGGTGTAAATCGCCATAACATGGATACTTTATCAGAAATTCACTTAGGCCATAAAACAATATCTTTTAAAGAATTGGTAGGTACGGGGAAAAATAAATTAAATTTTTCAGATATAGAATTAGATAAAGCAACAGAATACGCAGCAGAAGATGCAGACGTAACTTTAAGATTGTATGAAAATTTAAAAGAAAGACTTGATGAAGAAAAATTAAATAAAATTTATGAATACTTTGAAAAACCGATGGTAAAATTGTTATCAAAATTAGAATATAACGGAATCAAAGTAGATGCAAATCATCTTAAAAAACTATCAAAACAATTTGAAAAGAAAATAAAAAAAATAGAAAAAGATATATATGCATTAGCTGGAAAAGAATTTAACATTGGATCACCCAAACAACTTGGAGAAATTATTTACAACGAACTAAAGATTGGTAAACTTAAAAAAACAAAAAAAGGTAGTCTAGCCACTAATGCTAATGTTTTAGAAGATCTGGCCTCTACTGGTCATAAATTTCCTAGTTTAATTTTAGAATGGCGACAAGTTTCAAAACTTAAAAATACATATACAGACGCATTGCAGGAACATATAAGCACTAAGACGAAAAGAGTACATACTTCATTTCTACTAGCCGCAACAAACACAGGGAGACTAGCATCAAGCGACCCTAATTTACAAAATATTCCAATAAAGTCAGAAGACGGAAGAGAAATTAGAAAAGCTTTTGTTGCAGAGAAGGGAAATACTTTAATTTCTGCTGACTACAATCAAATTGAAATGAGAATACTTGCAGACATAGCGGATGTAAAAGCATTAAAAAAAGCCTTCAAAAATGGTGAAGATATTCATAGCTTAACAGCGAGCCAAGTTTTTAATATTCCAATAAATAAAGTTAATAGTGATTTAAGAAGAAAAGCAAAAGCAATTAATTTTGGAATTATTTATGGAATAACACAATATGGATTAGCAAAACAAATATCTGTTTCAAATCATGAAGCATTAGATTTTATTAATGCATATTTTAAAAAATTTCCTGAAATAAAAGATTATATGAATTCAACAATTAAATCTTGTAGAACAAAAGGCTATGTAAATAATATTTTTGGAAGACGAATTCATCTTAGAGGAATTAATGATAAAAACTTTAGTATCCGAAGTTTTCAAGAAAGAGCAGCTATAAATGCTCCCATACAAGGATCAGCAGCTGATATTATTAGATTAGCCATGATCAAATTAGATCACATAGCAGAGACTGACAAAAAATTTAAAGCAAAAATGCTTTTACAAATCCATGATGAACTCATTTTTGAATGCATTAATGATGATAAAACTTATGTGCAAAAAATAATAAAGGATGCAATGACATCAATTTCAAGTTCAGATTATCATATGTTTTCTATACCTCTAAATGTTAGCATTAATTCAGGCCTTAATTGGGGAGAGGCTCATTAATTTGATTGAATAGTGCCTAAATTTTGACAATTTATTTATAAAAATTAAAATAATATATGACTCAAACAATTGCACTCGTCGATGACGACAGAAACCTTTTAACCGGTATAAGTATTGCTTTAGAAAGAGAAGGTTTTAAAGTTCAAACTTATATTGACGGAGAAACGGCTCTCAACGGATTAACTCGAAATCCTCCAGATCTTGCCGTCATAGATATAAAGATGCCAAGAATGGATGGAGAAGAACTTTTAACTCGTTTAAGAAAAAAAATGTCTATACCTATTATTTTTTTAACATCAAAAGATGACGAAGTTGATGAATTGTTAGGCCTTAAATTAGGTGCAGATGATTTCGTTAAAAAATCAGGAGGGTTTTCTATAAAAATTCTAATTGAAAGAATAAGAGTTCAGCTTAGAAAGAAAACAGGAGTAATAGACGATTCTAAAAGTGTTATTAGCCATGGTAAATTAAAACTTGATCCCGCTCAACTGGAATGTGAATGGAATGATAAAGCGCTACCAGATAAACTAACAACAACTGAGTTTTTAATAGTCAAAGAGTTAGCAAAAAGACCAGGCGTAATAAAAGAAAGAGCCCATTTAATGGATATAGCCTACAAAGAAAACACCGAAATTGAAGATAGAACCATTGATAGCCACATAAAGCGTATTCGAAAAAAATTTAAAAAAGTGGATGAAAAATTTTCAGCAATTGAAACACGATATGGAAGTGGGTATAGATGGAATGTTAGTTAATGAACCAAAAAAAATCACCATCAATATTACGTAAATTTTTACTATTTAATTTATTAGTTTTTTCAGTATTAGGACTATTTACATTCGTTTATCTTAAAGCAATTCAGCCAAATTTAGTAAATATTAAATCAACAAATCATTTAATTGTTATAAAAAACACCACAGATCACTTACAGCGATTAAAAATAAATTTTAATGAAAAAGGGTTAAGTTCATTTTTATTATCAGCTAGATTTTTATTTCAAAGTTTAGACAGAGTTCAGTTTTTTAATTTAAACGGAAATTTAATCGGTGACACAGATATGTTAGATATTGATCAAAACGTATTTTCAAGGCCTGAAGTTGTCATTGAGCAAGAAATAAATAATTTAAGCATTGTTAACGATGGCAGTATAGAAAACAATAAAATAGACGATTCTTTAAAATATTATAAAGAAGTCAAAAATATTATTTTAAATAAGTTAAAAAATGATCCTTTGGTTATAGAGAATAAAATTAAAAATGATTTTTTTGTTCGCACACTTAATAATGTTTCAATAGAAGAAAAGGTAGTTGGTTATATTTTGGTTAGCGAGCAAGCTAATGAAATAATAGTAGCAGTGAAAGAAAGAAAAAATTTTATTATAAGAACTGTTTTAGCTGTTGCTTTGGTTATTTTAATTTTTTCTGTTTTTTTAAATAAATACATCTTAAAACCAATTAGTTTTTTGGTCAGATACACTGAATCAATAAAAACAAAATCTAGTAAAACAATAAACATAGACAATTTTTTTGTTAGAAAAGATGAAGTGGGAACCTTAACACAGTCGATACATGAAATGACATTGGATCTTCAAAAAAGAACAAATCGTGCTGAAACCTTTTCTACTGATTTAGCACATGAAATTAGAAATCCATTAGCATCTTTGAAAGGTGCCTCTGAATTATTAGACAAAACAATAGAACGACAAGATCGTGAAAAATTATTAAATATTATAAATCACGATGTTGAAAGAATAGAGAGACTTATTACAGATTACACACAGATGCTTAAAGATGAAGCGTCTTTATCTAGAGAAAAGATGTTTAAAATAGACTTAAATAAAATTATTAAAAATGTAGCTGACGATTTTAAACAAAATGTTATGAGTCTAAGTAAAAAAATAGAAATCGAGATTGTCAATAAAAAAAATGAAAAGAAAATTTTTTACATACTAGGAATAGAAAGTCGAATTGAACAAGTTATCGCAAACCTTTTAGACAATGCAATTTCCTTTAGTCAAAATAGCAATAAAATTCTAGTTGAAATAAACGAGATAGAAAAAGAATTTTTGATAACATTTAAAGATGAAGGTCCTGGTTTTAAAGAAAAAAATATAGACAATATTTTTAAAAGATTCTACAGCAATAGGCCGCAAAATTTCGGAGAACATTCTGGACTTGGTCTTAATATAGTAAAAAATATAATAGAACTTCACAATGGTAAAATTAAAGCAATGAATCGAATAGATAAAAAAGGTGCTCAAATAGAAGTTTCCCTGCCAAAGTATAATTAGAATTGTAGCTTGCTAAGAAGAAATTATATTGTTAAAACACCCGCAGATTATGAGTGATTATAAAGTAAAAGACATTAACTTAGCTGATTTTGGTAGAAAAGAAATTTCTCTAGCTGAAACAGAAATGCCAGGCTTAATGGCTTTAAGAAGAGAGTATAAAGATAAGTTTCCTCTTAAAGGAGCTAAGATTTTAGGTTGTTTGCACATGACAATACAAACAGCTGTTTTAATCGAAACGCTCGTTGATTTAGGTGCAGAAGTAAGATGGTCCTCATGTAATATATTTTCAACGCAAGATCATGCAGCTGCAGCAATAGCTAAATCGGGAACACCTGTTTTTGCCTGGAAAGGTGAAACCGAAGAAGAAGCTATATGGTGCATAAGGCAAACAATTGAAGGAAAAAAAGACTGGAAAGCAAATATGTTATTAGATGATGGTGGTGATCTAACAGCAATGATGCATAACGATTATAAAGATCTATTAAAAGAAATAAAAGGTGTTTCAGAAGAAACAACAACAGGAATTAAAGCATTAAACAAAATGGAAAAAGATGGATCTTTAATGATACCAGCAATCAACGTTAATGATTCAGTTA
>Ga0307986_10003523_pt1 | contig 10852 bp, 10 predicted proteins | sample EllFjometageno82_FD_203170 | JGI IMG/M metagenome (GOLD analysis project Ga0307986, IMG submission 203170) | Marine microbial communities from Ellis Fjord, Antarctic Ocean - #82 | ecosystem: Environmental > Aquatic > Marine > Unclassified | place: Southern Ocean | collected 2014-10-09
TTTAAGCCACTGCCAATCACATTAGAGTTGGTTTATAAAAATTTTAGTAGTTATACAAATTTAATTGTATTTATGGGAAAAAATGGAGAAAAAACTTTAGAAGAAACAAGGAGAAATTGGGAATTTGATTTTGAAAAAAAAAAAAGTATTACGAGTAAAGATTCATTTTTGTTAAACATAAAGAATATAAAAAAAAAATATAAAAACTAACATGCAAATTATTTCTATAATAAATCAAAAGGGTGGAGTTGGAAAAACAACTACAGTAATTAATCTTGCAGCTGGTTTAGCTCAACTAGAAAAAAAAGTGTTAGTAATTGATTTAGACCCACAGGGAAACGCCACTACAGGATTAGGTTTGTCAAATCTGGAAAATTCCGATGAAACAATTTATGGAGCATTAAACGGATCAAAATCAATTTTAGAGGTAATTAAAAAAACAGAAATAAAAAATCTGGATATTGTGACTTCAAACGTAGATTTATCTGGATTAGAGGTAGAGACAGCTGGTGATAATCAAAGAGCGTTTATATTAAAGGTGAAATTAACCGCCTATTTGAATGATTCTAGAGGATCCTATGATTATATACTTATAGATTGCCCACCCTCATTAAGCTTACTCACAGTTATGGCTTTAGCGTCGTCACACTCACTTGTAGTACCATTACAGACCGAATTTTTTGCATTGGAAGGCTTAACTCAACTTATGAAGACAATAGAAAGAGTAAAAGTAAGTGTAAATCCTGAATTAAGAATAAGAGGCATTCTTTTAACCATGTATGACAAAAGAAATAAACTTTCATCCCAAGTAGAAAAAGAAGCAAGAGATTACTTTAGTGATAAAGTTTATCATACGGTGATACCAAGAAATGTTAGGCTATCAGAAGCTCCATCACATGGGATGCCGGTTCTTATTTATGACAAAACATGTCTTGGTAGCAAATCATATTTTAGTTTCACAGATGAATTTATAAATCAAGAGGGAAGAGAAGGGAGCACAGCATAATGGACTCAAATAAAATTAAAAAAGGATTAGGGAGAGGCTTATCATCATTAATAGGAGAAACACAATCTGACACAAATATTAAAAAGCTATCAATAAGTGTTTTGGTCAGTAATAAATCTCAACCAAGAAAGATTTTTGATGAAGGAAGTTTAAAAGATTTAACAAATTCAATAAGTGAAAGAGGCATAATACAACCAATTATTGTAAGAAAATCTAATGATGATAAAGTAAAATTCGAAATAATAGCTGGAGAGAGAAGGTGGCTGGCAGCTCAAAAAGCAGGCTTGCATGAGGTGCCGGTTGTTATTATTGAAGCAGATGATTTAAAATCTCTGGAATTTGCAATTGTCGAAAATGTTCAAAGAAATGATTTAAATGCTATTGAAGAAGCACAAGGTTACCAGCGTTTAATTAAAGACTTTTCATATGATCAAGAAAAAGTTGCAAAATTCATAGGAAAAAGTAGAAGCCACATTACAAATTTTTTACGATTATTAACATTACCCCCTGAAGTTATAAAGTTGGTAGAATATAAAAAGTTAACTTTTGGGCATGCTAAAATCTTAGTTGGTCTAGTCAATGCAAATTTTGTTGCAAAAAAAATTGTTGAAAAAAATCTTTCTGTAAGACAAACAGAAAATTTTGTGAAAATTTTTAAGATAAAAAGAAATTTCTTAAAATCCTCAAAAAGTTCAAATTTAGAGGCCCTTGAAAACTCTATAGCAGACAAGGTTGGGTTAAATGTCAGAATCAATAATACGAAAAAAAATACTGGAAATATAAAAATTGAATATAAAGACTTGGACCAACTCAATAAAATTATTGAAATTATTAAGTCTAATTATTAGTTGTAGTTGCTTGTTCAATAATAAAATCAGACAAAATGTTAATAGAATTATAGTTATTTTTCTTAATTAAAAGCTCTATATCGCTAATTTTGTAAATTAAATCCTCAATTTTATTGTAAGACCATATTTTAATTTGTTGTTTCGTAATTTCTTTATCTTTCCAAAAAATAGGTGGTTTGGCTAAAGAAATAACAGATTCAATATCCTTGTTATTCTTGTATTCGCTACATAGCTTTAGCAGTTTTTTTGATTTTATTAAAAATGTTCTAATTATAAGAATACAGTCATCTAGGGAGTAGTTATTTTCATTTAATATACTGATAGTTCTTTTTTTATTTTTAGACAGACAGCAATCAATTAACTCAGATACACTGTAATTTTCAGCAAGATTAGTAAGTTTTAGTAGGTCTTCTATGTTAATTTTATTTTTATTTTTTATAAAGCTTTTAATTTTTTCCATTTCATTATTTAAATTTTGTCTATCTCCTCTTGATCTTTGTACAATTAAATTTATAGCTTGTTGGGAAATAGGTATTTTATTTACTTTAAAAAAATTCCCTATAATTGTAGACAACGTTTGATTATTATCCTCATAGAAAGGTATACAGATTGTATTTTTGTTTTTTTCAAACAAAGATCTTATTTTTGATTTTTTTTCAAGTACTGATGAGTTTAATACGACAACTAAATCTTCTACATCTTTTACTATTAATTCCTCTATAATATCTTTAATTTTGTCAGATACTCTATTGATGATTATTAACTTTTCATTTTCAAAAAATGACTTAGTTAAAATGTTGTTAAAAAAATTTTCCTGATTATCAAGCACCTCAGATTCTTCGTAAACATATGTATTTTGAGAATAGAATTTTTTAAATTTTTCGTTGATAATCTGTTTTTTATGTCCCTCATTGACTCCGTATAATAGAAAATAGTGTTTTGTCTTTAAGTCAATTTTTGCAAGTTCGTATGACTTAATTATCATTAATTATCTAGTTAAAAAAAGGAAAATTTTTTCTGATAAACTATTGATTAAATTTTTATCTATATTTTTTTGGTATTGAAACAAATCAAATTTATTTGTGATATTATTATAAATAAAATCAGAGGCAAATGTTCTTTCTTTAATTATATTATTTCCCTCTGTTATTAAAAGCTCAACTCTTACTGTTGTTTTGTAAACTGAAGCGTTTCCCACTTTATCCTTGGCAACTATTTCAACTAATTTAGTGCTATTTAACTTTAAACTATATTTTGCATTTGCATTGTTATCATTTTTTATGTTTAAAAATGCTACGATCCCTTTATTAATATTTTTATTTCCCGTTACTTGATAATTTTTTATTGACAAATCGGTATCAATTTTTTTAAGAAAAACTGGGTTATAACCACAATTAGCCAAAGAAAGAACTATTACTAAAAAAAAAATTTTTTTTATCATTTTATTCTATTATCAAATTTATCAACTTATTTTCAATGTAGATGCTCTTAATAACATTTTTACCATTTAAAAAATTGTTAATTTGATTATCTTTTTTGATTTTTTCAATCAGGTCGTCTTTTGTAATATTATTTTCAATTAAAATTAAACCTCTCTTTTTACCATTTATCTGAATCACCATGTTATGTTTATTTTTTTTAAGATATTTATTATTTATTTCTGGCCAATAAAAATTTTTTTCTTTTGTTATTTCGTTTAAACATTCATTCGCTAAATGAGGTGTTATAGGAAGCATCATAGTCAAAATCTTTATATAATTATCTATTAAATTTTTATTTATTATTTTACTTTCAATCACTTTATTAAAAAAAGTATATATCTCATGAAGATTAGCAACAATAACATTGTAACTAAATTTATTTAAACTTACGTTCATTTTATGTAATATTTGATTAGTAAATTGCTCTATAGTTTCATCAACTGTATCAGAGCTTATATTTTCAGAATTTAATATTTTTTTATGTAAACTCCAAAACTTGTTGATAAATTTATAAGAGGCCACCATCCCTTGTTCTGACCATTGAATATCTTTTTCTGGTGGGCTGTCTGATAATATAAATAATCGTACCGCATCTGCTCCATAATTTTCAATCATCCGTTCTGGATCAATAGTATTTTTTTTAGATTTAGACATAGATTCCGAAGGCCCTACAATAACTTTTTCTTTTTTATTTTTTTTAACATAAAAATTTTTATCATCTTCTGAGAAGATTTCATCTGGAGTAAGCCAATTATTATTTTTATCTTTATAAGTTTCGTGGCAAACCATTCCCTGCGTAAATAATCCTTTAAAAGGTTCTTGGGAAATAATATTTTTCTTTTTAAAATTTAAAGCTCTGGTAAAAAATCTAGAATATAAGAGATGTAAAATTGCATGTTCAACACCTCCAATATATTGATCTACTGGCATCCAGTAGTTTGCTTCAGTAATATCAAAACCTTCATTATTGTTTTGGGGAGAACAAAATCTCAAGAAATACCAAGAAGAGTCCACGAACGTATCAAGAGTATCTGTTTCTAAATAGCACTCTTCACCATTTATAAAAATTTTTTTCCATTCTGCTTGATGATCCAAAGGGTTTCCTTTTGTGTTAAGATCTATATTTTCAGGAAGTCTTATAGGTAAATTTTTTTCTGGTACTTTTATAATTTTACCTTTTTTATTATAGGCAATTGGAATAGGACAGCCCCAGTATCTTTGTCTAGAGACACCCCAATCTTTCAATCTAAAGTTAATTTTTTTTTTACCTAATCCTCTCTCTTCTAAGATTTTGATTGTTTTTAAAACAGATTCTTCAGGAACCTTTAAGCCATTTAAAAACTGTGAATTAAAAATCACCCCAGAGTCTGTGTAGGCTTTGTCTGTAATATGGATATCATCTTTTTGGTCGTAGGGTTTCACTACAGGTATTACCTTTAGTTTATACTTTAAGGCAAAATCCAAGTCTCTTTGATCATGAGCGGGGCAACCAAACACCGCACCAAAACCGTAATCCATTAAAACAAAATTTGCAAAATATACTGGAACTTTTTTAGTATTATCAAATGGGTTTAAAGCAGTTAAGGTGGTTTTAAATCCAATTTTTTCAGCTAGTGCAATGGATTCTTCTGTGGTTCCAGTTTTTGAACAATTTTTTTTAAAAGCTATAAATTCATCATCGTTTTCATATAATTTAGATATAGGGTGATCAATCGATACTGCTAAAAAAGAAAATCCAAATAAAGTATCAGGTCTTGTAGTAAAGCATTTAATATTTTTTACCCCCACATTGCCCTCAATTTTAAAATCTATTTCACAACCAAAAGATTTTCCGATCCAATTTTTTTGCATGATTTTGACTTTATTGGGCCACTCTTCAAGTTCATCAAGACCATCAAGGAGATTTTCTGAAAATTTAGAAATATTAAAAAACCACTGGTTTAGTTTTTTTCTTTCAACAGTGGCACCAGATCTCCAACCTTTTCCATCAATAACCTGTTCATTAGCTAAAACAGTTTGGTCGATAGGATCCCAATTAACATAATTTTCTTTTCTATAAACCAAACCTTTATCATAAAGGTCTAAAAAAAATTTTTGCTGGTGCTTATAATAATCTGGAGAACAGGTGGATATTTCTCTGGTCCAGTCAATTGAAAGACCTAATTTTTTAAGCTGTCTTCTCATCGTAGAAATATTTTTTTTAGTCCAAGCTGCGGGATCTAAGTTGTTTTGACGTGCTGCATTTTCTGCTGGCATACCAAATGAGTCCCAACCCATAGGATGCAATACATTGTATCCTTGTAAAGATTTATATCGTGCTAATACGTCTCCAATTGTATAGTTTCTAACATGCCCCATATGAATTTTTCCAGATGGGTAAGGAAACATTTCTAAACAATAAAATTTTTTTTTTGAGTGGTCAACCACACTTTGAAAAGAACTATTATCATCCCAAAATTTTTGCCATTTATCTTCAGTTGATTTAAAATTATATCTATCCATCGATAATTATTAAACTGTGATTATAAAAAGTTATTTTTTTTTCGTTAAAGTTTCTTTTTTTAATAACGCAGCTTGTTTAAGAATTGCTAACTTTATCTCAGTATTTAATTCTGTTTTTAATATCTGAGTTTGACAGTTACCATTAGGCAAGCAATCTTTTTTATAAATATTTATTTTTATTCCGTCAGATCTAATTTCATTTGATAGAAATTGAACCATAATCTTAATTGATTCATTAGTGCTAGTAGAATCGCCATACCAATCTGTCACAATTATACCTCCACCATAATCAACATTGGTTAATGGCACAAAATCTAAAATGTCAATTGTTGCTCGCCACATTGGATTTGAGCTAGCAAATTGAAAATCGCCACCTTGTTTTTTGCCTAATATACCGCCAAGTCGCATACCTTTGCCTTCTTCTTGGTTTTGTTTGACTCGATCACTCGCATTTGGAGGAATTTTTCTAGCATCCGTAGGTCTATAAAGACCACATGAATTGAGCTGTACAATTAAAAGGGTTAGAAATAGTATTTGAAATAATTTTTTGAAATTTAAGTAATAATCTTTAAACATAAGGGATGTATTATATTAAATGATACTATTATTATAATAATAAATACGAATGTAAGCTTATCAAAAAGTGTGTATTTAGTGTGTTATAAATACAACACAATTGAATAAAGCAGCTAAAAAACCACAAAATAAACTAAAAGAATAAATATTTTGATAAGTAGAGTACATCATAATTAATTAATTATTAAATAAAGGAGATTATTATGAATATTAAGAAAATAGGTCTTTCAGCTTTAGCTGGATCTCTTGCAATGTTTTCAGCTAACGCTGTTGAACTTGCAGTATCTGGAAAATCTGAAATTACATACGTAAAAAAAGATACTGGTTCTAACGGTAACCCGTTTGGAATGGGTAACGCGATTACTTTCTCTGGAAGTGGTGACGTTAACGGTATGACAGCTACTTACACTGCAGTATTAGGTGATGGTGGTCAAGCTAACTCAAACACAAGCGAAACTTTTGCTTCTTCTTCACTAATGCTAGACATGGGTGATATGGGAACAATTGGTTTTGACCAAGGTGTTGGTGAGTTTGGTGTTAGTACTATTGATGACAAAACTCCTTATGCTTACGAAGAGCAGTGGACTTATGTTGGTACTTCGAACGGTTTAGTAGCAGCAGGTGGAACTAACGTAGTAGGTTACAAAAACTCTTACGCTGGTTACAACTTGTCACTTGAAATCGATCCAGGTCACGTAAACAACAGTACATCAGGTGGATCAGGAGATGGCGCAAGTGCAACTTCAGCTGATAGTGGATTCAACTTTGCTCTAACATCTAGTTTAGGTCAAGATGGCTTAAACGTTGGTATTGGACATGGTGAAGAAGAAAACAGTCCTACTGCATCAAAAGCTCTTACAACAGAGTTTAACACTGGATTTGTTACTTATGCTATTGGTGGCGTTACTATGGGTTACCAATTATCATCTAATACTAGTGAAATTGCTACAGCTACTGAATCTGAAGTAGAAATAGCTGGAATTTCGTTCTCAGTGAATGAAAATTTAGCTGTTTCATATTCACAGATGGATAGAGAAGTTGCTCAATCTGCTGCCGGTACTGATGGTATAGATGTTAAAGAGAAGACTAAAGGTCTTGGAGTTTCTTACACTATGGGATCTGCTGCACTTAGAGTTTTAATGTCTGACGGTGATAATATCGGTGGTATTGAAGGTGTTGATAACGAACACATGGAAGTAAGTTTATTGCTTGCATTCTAATTAGTTATCTTAAACTAAATTATAAAAACGGCCTCATTTTTGGGGCCGTTTTTTTTTATGTTTAGTCGAGTTCAGTAAATAAATTTTTAGTATATTCTTTATAATTATCGTAAGATTTAACAGAAGAGGTGTAGATTTTCTTTCGGGCCTGATTTACGCTTAATGTTTTAATAGCACTTGTATTTTTATCAAAATTTAAACATTTTTCATCCCAACTTAGATTAGTTTTTTTGATTAATGATTTTATTTGATTAACCGGATCTTTAATTAAATTTTCATATTTAATATCGTAAATAAAATCAGGTATCTTATCATTCCAAAAATTCATTAAATCAGAGTACAATTTATAATATTGTGTAAGCTCATTTTTGTCGTAACACCAAGCACCCTCATGATCAAAAAGATTTTTATAAATTGATAAACAATTGTTTTTTGGATCTCTGAAACAATTAATTACTTTAGCGTTTGGAAATATAATTTTTATAAATCCTATCCATTGAAAGTTTAATAATGATTTATCTGTAAAATACTTTTTCTTATTTCCAAAGTGAGAAATTATATCAAAATATTCCTTATAAACTGTATTTAATTTATCATGGTCTGTGCTATTTAGAACATTCTCATATTTATCATTTTCTTTATTGAAAAAAATTTTATTAATAAGACTATTTAAAAAATTTGTTTCACCAAGTCCAGATACATCAGAGTGTGAAGAGATAATTTGTTCTACCAAAGTAGTGCCAGATCTTGGCATTCCAACAATAAAAATTGGGTTTTGTTTACTTAATATTTGACTATTAGACTGAAATTTATAATTGTTAAATAATTTTTTAATGTTTGTAAATAATTTTACATCTTCATTAATGTTATAATTAGACTGAGTTCTTTTTAAATTATTACCATTTTCTAAATTTTCAAACGCTTGTTTGAATTCTTTTTTATCTTCATGAGCTTTACTGATCCCAAAGTATAAGTTTATTTTTTGGTCAAAATTTAAATTTAAATTCACTAATTTCTCTTTCATTTTTTTTAAATGATCTTCATTATCTTGATAATTGATTAAACCACTTATCGTTTTATCTGCTTTTGTAAATTCAGGATTAATACTATCTACTTGTTTTAAGTGAAGTAAGGATTTCTCAAAATCACCTATACTTTGGTATACTAGAGCTAAATTGTAGTGCGCAGAAACTAGTTTTTTATTTATATCTAGAGATTTATTCAATAATTTTAAAGCCTCCTCAAATTTATTAAATGTAAATTTTAAATTTCCATAATTAACAAGGCTATTTAGATATTTTGGATCATAGTCTAAAGCTCTCTTATAAAATTCTTCAGCCTTATGAAAATTATTTAAATATTTATAATTATTACCAATATTGTTGATTACACTAATATTTTTTGGGTTTTCTTGTAATCCTCTTAAAAAACTTATTTCAGCTTTCTGGTATTCTTTTTGTTGTTGGTAAGCTAATCCTAATATATTCCAAAGCAAGTCATTGTGTGGGTTTTTTTTTACTAATCTATTAGATTCTTGTATTACCTCTTCAAAATTTCTAACATTATATAAATTAACTATTGTGGAGATTTTATTTTTTAATTCATCTGCGTTCATTATATTAATTTTATTTGTTTTTTGTTTTTTAAATAAGTTATTGAAGCATAACCATTACACTTAAGAAATCTCAATTTTTTTATATTAATTTCATTTATACCACCCAAAGCTATAATTTTTCGGTCCGTTAATTTTGACAAATAATTAAATCTATAAATTCCCAAATAGTTTATTTTTTTGTTATTTTTAAAAATGGGAGACAAAAATATACATCTCACACCCTGTTTTTCTTTTATTCTTATTTCTTTTAAATTATGTGCAGAACCAATTATATCCAGATTATCACTATTGATTAGTTTTAAAGAATTGTTAAATGAGGGTATATATATTCCATCTAATTTTAGTTTTTTTGCTATTCTAAAGTTATTTGAAATATAAATTTTTTTACCAGTTTTTTTACATTCATCTCTTATATTTTTTATATCACTTTCTCTTATTTGTTTATTATAATCTCTATAAATGATATTAATTTTATTATCTAAATTTTCTATTTCCCCCTTTTTATAATTGTTAATAAAATGATATACTTGTAAATTAATCATATGATAGATTCTGTAAATAATTTAATATTAATACAAGATACATTAAAAAATAAAATTAAAAATTTAAAAAATCCTACAATTATTGCTGTTAGTAAAACTTTTCCAATTAAGAATATTTTTCCACTTATCAACCATGGTCATGAACATTATGGTGAAAATAAAGTACAAGAAGCAATTGAAAAATGGGTAACTATTAAAGAGGACTTTACTAATATTAAGTTACATATGATTGGCAAATTGCAAACTAATAAGGTTAAACATGCAGTTAAGATTTTTGATTATATTCACTCATTGGATAGCATAAAACTAGCTGAGAAAATTTCTAATGAACAGCTTAAAATCAATAAAAGTCTCAAGATTTTTATCCAAATTAATATTGGTGATGAAGAGCAAAAAATTGGAATTGAAATAGAACATCTTAAAAGTTTCTATAATAAATGTACCATGGATTTAGGACTAGATATTGTTGGTCTCATGTGCCTACCACCCAAGGCAGAACAATCTTCTAATTATTTTTTGAAAATGAAAGAACTATCAGCAAGCGTTAGTTCACAAGAATTAAGCATGGGAATGTCTGATGATTACCTCAAGGCAGCGGAGTACGATTCAACATTTTTAAGAATAGGTTCTAAGATTTTTGGTGAAAGAACTAGATAATTTTTATTTTTGTGTTTTTGTCTATAAGTTTTAATACTATTAAGAAATCTTTTTTTTTTAATGCAATACACCCAGCTGTTTTTTTATAATCTTCAGTTAAATGAATAAATATTGCACTTCCCTTAAAAGGAACTATTTTTTCTACATTATAATTTATAACAATTAAATAGTTGTAAGAACTACTGTTTCTAAATAATTTTTCATGTTTGGTGATTTTATTGATTTTGGTTTCCTTATTATAATATTTACTTTTTGGGTTGTTACACCAAACCATATTCTTTTTTATTATTTTCGTAGGAATTTGTGTTACCGGTTTCTTTTCTCTATCAGCTCTATAATAAAGTTTACCTAGGGAAAAAACTCCTCTAGGAGTGATTTTATCACCTTCTTTTTTTTTTGAGCTAA
>Ga0307986_10003524_pt1 | contig 10852 bp, 12 predicted proteins | sample EllFjometageno82_FD_203170 | JGI IMG/M metagenome (GOLD analysis project Ga0307986, IMG submission 203170) | Marine microbial communities from Ellis Fjord, Antarctic Ocean - #82 | ecosystem: Environmental > Aquatic > Marine > Unclassified | place: Southern Ocean | collected 2014-10-09
TTAAAAAAATTAAATAGTGGAAAAAAATTTCTCATTAGAAAATAGTATTGGTAAATTTTTTTTAAAAAAAAAACTATATTTAAGAGACAAGAAAAGAATAAATAAAATTATAAAAAATATTTATCAAAATCTTGACAGTAAAAAAGACAATTTTCACACTCTTAGTAAAAAATTTATTTTAAGTTGTGAAAAATCTAGTCTCAAAAAATTTACAAAGTTTAATACCGTTATAATAATAGGTATGGGAGGATCAATACTTGGGGCCCAAACCATTTATTCTTTTTTAAAACAAAAAATAAAAAAAAATTTTTTATTTCTTGATAATTTAGATCAACTAAAAATTGAAAAAATAAAAAAAGAAGCAAATCCAAAAAAAAGTCTTTTTATTATTATATCTAAGTCAGGAAATACAACTGAAACTTTAATTAATACTAATTTAATTAACAATAAGATTGATAGAAAAAATACTATTATTATTACTGAGAAAAAAAATAATTTGTTAAATGTATTTGCAAAAAATAAAAAAATACTCGTTATAAATCACAAGAATTACATCGGAGGAAGGTATTCTGTTTTGTCAGAAGTAGGAATGATACCTGCTTTTTTTATGGGATTTAAGATAAATGGTTTTAGAAAAAATTTACTTTCATGTTTTGAATCAAAAAAAAATTTATTATTATCTGAAAGTGTTATTAAGCTAGCTCATATACATAATTCTAAAAAAATTAAATCAATTATATTTCTTAACTACGCCCCACAGTTGAATGCATTTCTTAACTGGTACCAACAATTAATGGCTGAAAGTTTAGGTAAAAAAGGAAAAGGAATTTTACCTGTTGTTTCTTCAGCTCCACGTGATCATCACAGTTTATTACAGCTTTATTTAGACGGCCCTAAAGATAAATTGTTTTACATATTTAGTTTGAAATTGAACAAAAAGTTAAAAATAAATAAAAATGTTTTTGGAAAATCTTTTAAATTTGCCGAAAATAAAGACTTGTCAAAAGTTATAATTTCTCAAAAAAAGGCATTAGTGCATGCGTTAAAAAAAAAAAATATTCCATTTAGAGAATTTAAAATTAATAAAATTAATCAAGAGGTGTTAGGTGAATTATTTTCTTATTTTATTCTTGAAACAGCTTTAATTGCTAAACTCGTTGGAATTAATCCATTTAATCAGCCAGCTGTAGAGGAAGTAAAAAATTTAACTAAGCGATTTCTGGCTTAAAATTACCAAATAATAGTTTTGATCTTCCGTACTTTTTAGTCATAAAAATATTTATGACACCTTCTAGCATGTCATTAGATTTACTCTCTCTGTGTATAACAATTAAATGATTTTTTTTAAGAATATTGGATTTTTTGATTATTTTTAATTCTTCTATAAAAAAATTTTCTGAAAAAGGAGGATCCAAAAAAATAATTTCATATTTATCAATTTTATTTAATCGGCTTAAAAATGAAATTATTTTGGCCTCAACTATTTTACTTTTTTCTAATATCTTTAGTTGTGTGATGTTTTTTTTTAATATTATTAGAGCTTCATCACTATTCTCCACAAAAGTAATTTTTTTAGAGCCTCTAGATATACATTCTATTCCAAATGAACCAACACCAGAATAAAGATCTAATACATTTGAATTTTCCAAAGAAACGTCAATTAGATTAGAGTGTTTTATGACATTAAAAGTACTTTCCTTTACAAAATCTCTAAGCGGTCTCGTAGTAGCAGATTTTAAAAAATCAATATTTTTTCCTTTTAAAAATCCACTAATAATTCTCATTTAGATTTAATTACTCTCCAACCAATATCTTTTCTAAAAAAACCATATTTCCAGTTAATATTTTTAATTACTTTAAAAATCTGTTTTCTAATTTTAAAGAATGAATTCCCCAAAGCGGTAATACCTAAAACACGTCCACCATCAGAAAATAAATAATTATTTTTAAGCTTTGTACCAGCGTGAAATATTAAAGATTTTTGGTTTAATTTAATTTTTGATAAATTAATTTTTTTGCTAGTCACGTATTTATTTGGATACCCTTTAGCACAGATTACAATAACCATACTTTTTTTTTTGATCCATTTAATTTTAATTTTATTAAGTTTATTTTCTAATGCTGAATTTAATATTTTTAAAAGATCTGTGTTAAGTCTAGGCATTATTACTTGACACTCGGGATCTCCCATTCTGACATTATATTCTATTAAATAAGGCTCATTATTCATTATCATTAAGCCAACATACAAAAATCCAGTGTAAGGATTTTTCTTATCTTTTAGGGCACGTAGTGTTGGTTTGACAATTTTTTCAATTATTTTTTTTTCCAGAATACTAGTCATTATTGGAGCAGGAGAGTAAGCACCCATACCCCCTGTATTTAGACCAGTTTCGTTCTCACCTACACGTTTATGGTCCTGAGCTGAACCCATAAAAGAAAAACTTTTTTCATCTACAATCAAAAAATAACTAACCTCTTCTCCTTCTAAAAATTCTTCAAGTATTAATTTTTTTGAAGTTTTAAATTTTCCTGAAAAAATCTCTCCGCTAAATTTTTCAACTTCTTGTTTAGAATTGCATATAGTAACACCTTTTCCTGCGGCAAGACCATCTGCTTTAACAACAGTAGGCATCTTATTTAGAATTAAAAATTTTTTTACATCTCTCATATTGTTACAGATTTTAAAACCAGCTGTTGGAATATTATATTTTTGGCATAAAGATTTCATAAAAGCTTTAGACCCTTCTAGTTGAGCTGCATATTGACTTGGACCAAAAACTTTAATTTTATTCTTTCTTAAAAAATCCACTATTCCTTTTACTAGAGGTAGTTCAGGACCAACTACAACTAGATCTATTTTGTTGTATTTAATAGTTATTAGCAATTTGTTAAAATTTAAAAAATCTATGTTGAGATTAGTTGCTATCTCTGCCGTGCCAGCATTACCTGGAATACAGTAAACTTTGTTTGTTAACTTTGATTCGTTTAATTTTTGACAAATAGCGTGTTCACGACCGCCACTACCTATTAAAGCAATATTCATATGAAAAAATATTATATATACTATTTTTGCCTATGAACAAAAAAAAAGCTACCCTCAAGTACGGTCCTAATACTTTTAATATTTTAGAAGATGGAGATTACGTAGTTTGTGCTGTCTCTAAAAAACAAATAAAATTGGAAAACTTGAGCTACTGGAATGTAGAGCTTCAAGAAGCATACAATTCCCCAGAAGAAGCAAAAATCAAATATGAAGAGTTAAAAAAAAAATAATCACTTCCATCTATTGTGAGTCCATATCCATTGACAAGGATCTCTAGCTATCATTTGTTCAATTATTTTATTTAGTTTTATAGTTAGATCTAATTTATCTGTTTCAGAATCTTCTCTATTCGAAATTTTTATAGGCTCATAAATTTCTAATTCAAAATTATCATTATTGTTTCTAGAAATATAAATTGGAACAATTTCTATCTGAAATTTTTTAGCTAGTTGTGCCGGTAGCGTGGTTGTTAAAGCCATATGATCAAAAAATGGAAGTCTTTTCCCTTCACTAACTCTTTGATCAATCATTAGAGCAACACTTATGTTGTTTTGTATATAATTTATTGTACTTTTAACACCGGCAAGACCTTTCTTAATTTGGTTCTTGCACACATACTTTTCTCTAACATATTCCATAAAAGGATTTAAAAAAAAATTATTTAGTGGTCTGTAAATAGAAGCCAATTTTATTTTTTTCCTTGTTAACTCCATAGACATTAATTCAAAATTTGCAAAATGTCCCGATACAAAAATTACAGGTTTATCTTTTTTAATTATTTCTTGCAAAATATCTTCTCCTTTTATCTTTATATGAGAATTATTTTCTCTAAACTTTTTAAGAAATAAATACTCTACAAAAGTTTTACCGTAATTTGCCCACATTTTTTGCTTTATTTTTATTTTTTGCTTTTCATTATACGGTCCTATAAATTTATCTAAATTTTCATTAATTACTACATTTGATTTTATAAGCGGTCCTATCTTATTAAATAAATAAGAAAATAAATTTCTAGACAGTTTCAACCCAATTAGTTTTATAATAATAAAAAATGAATAAATAATAAGCGCTTGAAAAAAATATTTAATAAATTTTACCATAGGTGTTTAATTATTTCTTTCTCAAAGCTATTTATATTAGAAATTTCAAGCTGTACATTAATATAATCTATTTGAGGTAGGTGAAAATGTTTAATCCTAAAGTAATCTTTTTCAGTTGTTACAATCTTTAAGTTATGCTTTAAAGAAAAACTTATAAATTCATTAAGTTCTTCTAGTGAATAATTGTAGTGATCAGGAAAAGAAATTTTTTTTTTAATTCTTAAATCACTTTCTTCTAATAAACTAAAAAAATTTTCTGGATTTCCTATACCTGCGAAAGCCAATATATTTTGGTTTTTTAAATTTTGTATATTAGTCGGTAAATATCTTGAGTAATAAATACTAATATTATTAGAAATATTTTTAATTTTTTTTTCAAACTCAAGATTTGCACTTCCATTGATAATAACAATTTGACATCTCTTTAGAGAAGAAAATGGTTCCCTGAGCGGTCCCGAAGGCAAGGTCATGCCGTTACCCACTAACTGTTTTTCGTTGAAGCATATTATATTTAAATCTTTATTAATCGACACATCTTGGAATCCATCATCTAGAACAACAAAATCAAATTTATTCCTTATAGCCTCATCAATAGCTCTACATCGTGAAGAATTTTTAAATAACGACACTTGTTTAGATCTAATTAACTTAAATTCGTCTTGATGTTTTTTGTAAGATTTTTTAATTATAGCACCTTTCTTATTTAATTTTTCAAGTACATTAACTATTTTGATAGACAGAGGCGTTTTTCCCGTACCACCTAGGTAAATATTCCCAACGCAAATCACTGGAATAGAAATGTTTTTTTTTATTATAATTTTATTTCTTATAGATACTAATATTTGCAAACAAAGAGAAAAAGGCAGTAAAAAAAATCCCAATAAACTATTTTTTTTATCCCAAAATTTTGGCTTAAGTATCTTCATTTTTTATTTTAATCAATTTATCTAGTTCTGTTATTACATTCTGTAATATTTTATCACCATATTTATTTAACAAGTCAATATTTTGATTAGTAATTTTTTTCGGATTTTTAAAATTTTCAATTATTTTATTAGATAATTCGAATTCATTTTTTATTTGTTCTGCTATTTTGTTAGTTTTTAAAAAATCATATACTTCTTGGAAGTTATAAACATAAGGACCATAAAATATCATGCAGTCTAGTTTAGCCGCTTCTATAGGATTTTGGCCGCCATCAAAGCTTAATTTTTTGATCAAAGATTTTCCAATAAATATGTTCTTACAATATTTAAAATACTTGAACAAAACACCAAAAGAATTAATTATTAAAATTTCTGTATTATTTTTAATTAGGTCACCATCGTTTAATATTTGACTATTAAGATTAAATTTAGTTGTTAAATTTTTAACTTGATGAATTCTATGAATATGTCTCGGTATAATTATTGTTAAAGTATTTTTGTATTTTTTTTTAATTTCAAGGTGAGCTTTAATGACAAAAGTTTCTTCCCCTTTATGTGTACTTGCCGCACACCATACTTTGAAATTATCTAATATTCTTATATTAGATTTATCAAGACTTTCCTTCTTTGTTTTAATTGCAAACTTCAAATTACCAGCACGAGATAATTTTTTTACCTGAAGTTTTTCTAGATTTTTTTTTGATTCTTCACTGCAAGGTAAACACAAATCAAAATTATTAAATATTTTTTTTGCAAAATTAGGAAAAACTTTCCATCTATTGAAAGTTTTTTTAGTTATTCTTCCATTAATTAAAACTAAAGGGATATTTTGTTCTTTAATATTGAATAAAAAATTTGGCCAAATTTCAGAATCTACAAAACAGACTAAGTTAGGTTTCCATTCATTTAAAAATCTCTCTGATAAATGCTTTGTATCAAGTGGAAAAAAACGATGAGTGATATTTTTATATTCATTTAATTTTTTTTTTAATAAATTAGCAGAGCTTAAAGTTATAGTTGTTATTAAAAAATCTATATTTTTATTAAAATTATTTATTTCTCTTACTAAGGGTAGAATACTTAAGGTTTCACCTATACTTGACGCATGAAACCATATTAATTTTTTTTCTTTATTTCTGCTAACATTAAAAGAGTTAGAGAAAATTTTTTCTTTAAATCTTATTTTATCTTCCTTGTTAAAGACTGACCTTAAATAAATTAAAAATGCAAAGACAGGATACAAAGAAAAGGTTAATATTCTATAAACTCTTAACATTAATTTACCTTAACTGTTTTTCGTATAGAGATTTATATTTTTTAGAATTTTTCAATAAAAAGTCATGATTACCCGATGCAACAACCAAGCCTTCATTTAAAACAAAAACTTGATCAGCATTGTGAATAGTTGAAAGCCTATGAGCTATTACAAGAGTTGTTTTATTCTTAGTTAGATTAGAAATAGCATTTTGTACTATTTGTTCAGATTCTGAATCAAGGGAAGATGTTGCCTCATCTAGAAGAATGATAGGTGATTTTTTTAATATTGCTCGTGCAATGGATATTCTTTGTTTTTGTCCACCCGACAACCTAACTCCATTTTCTCCAATTAATGTTTTATATCCATCAGGCAATTTATTAATAAATTCATCGGCAGCAGCAAATTTACAAGCCTCAATGATTTCATTTTGTGACGATTCTTGGTCAGCGTAGGCAACATTAGCTTCAATTGTAGCATCAAATAAAACTACATCTTGACTAACTAGAGAAATATTTTTTCTAAGCGAGTTTAGTGTAATTTTATGAATATCTTGATCGTCTATAAAAATTTTTCCTTCCTGCGGTTCGTAAAATCTTGGCAGTAAGTTAATGATAGTACTTTTGCCAGCACCACTGTGACCAACGAAAGCAGTCATAGACCCACCTTTGATTTCTAAATTTATATTTTTAATAGCTTTTTTTTCAGTGTTCAAATAGTGAAAATTTATATTATCAAATTTTATATTACATTTATTAACTTTTAAATTTGGCAAATTACTTTCATTTTTTGTTTGAATAGGTTTATCAATCACATCAAAAATTCTTTTAGCAGCAGCAGCACCCTGATAAACTGCCATATTGATTGTGGCTAAAGATCGAATTGGTTGATAGGCAAGCATCATCGCTGCTAAAAAAGAGAAAAAATTATTTATTTCTAATTCTCCGTTACTTATTAGTATTCCAGAGTAAAAAATAAATCCTGCTATCATAAAACCAGTTAAAGTTTCCATGATAGGTGTAGCCCTTATTAGTACACTTGAAATTTTTATGTTTTTTTCAACAAGTTTATCGATGACATTTTGGGCATTTTGATTTTCAACTTTTTCTTTTTGGTAAATTCTAATCATTCTTGAGGCTTTAAATATTTCTGAAAGAAAAGTGTTTAATACTCCCGCTATTTCTCCAGCCTCACCTTGTACCTTCCCAATTCTTTTACCTAGGCTTTTTGCAAAAAATACAGCTAAAGGCATCATGAATATAGCAAAGGATGCTAACTTCCAATTTTGATAATACATTAAAGAAACTAATGCGATTAAGGAGAAACTATCCTTCATTATATTAAGCACACCTGTGCTCACAAGATTTTGTACTGCGCCACAATCAAATGTTATATTTGATATATATTTTCCCGAGTGTCGGTTATCTAAAGTCTGAATATCAGAAACCAGAATATTATTTGAAATTTTTTTTTGAAGCTCTCCTGATATCGTATAACCAACTTTAATTATATTTAATCTTGCAAAATAAAGCGATATTCCTTTTGAGAAAAAAACGAAAATTATACAAAGTGGTATAAGCCAAGCTAAAGTTTTATCTTTGTCGATAAAAATTTTTTTTACCGCTGGATCTAACAGCCAAGCAATACCAGAAGTGCTAATAGCGACAACTATTGACAGGATAAAAGCAAGAATTATTCTTTTTAAATGCTTTTTAACATATTCTTTATACAAACGTTTGAGTATTGATTTTATTTCTTTTAGTTTCATAATTTTTAGTTAATTAAATAAATTCCAAAAAACAATAAAAAACCAGATAAGTTATTCAACTTAAAAGCTTGCAAACATTTTTTAGGACTGTTCTTTTTAAATTTTATTACTTGATACATCAAAGTTAAAATAAAAACTGCAAATAAAAGTGTAAAATTATTTAAGCCAATTTGACTAAAAAATAGGGCAAAAATTAATAAAGAGCTTAATAAGTAGCAAATACTAACAAATAATTTTATGTTTTTCTTAAACTTAACAGATGTTGATTTTATTCCAATTATCTCATCATCTGCAATATCCTGAATTCCATAAATCGTGTCATAGCCCAATGTCCAAAATATGGCCGCTATATAAAGCGTAGAAATTTCAATAGAAATGCTATTAGTCACTGCTGCCCATGCCATGACGATACCCCAATTAAAAGTTAAACCTAAGAATAGTTGAGGCCAGTAAGTTATTCTTTTCATAAAAGGGTAAGAGAATGCCAAAAACATTGAAACAATGCCTAAAATAATTGTGAGAGTATTAAATTGAATTAAAATAAAAAAAGCTACAGCACAAAGAATGGAGGCATAAATGAATGCCAGCTTCACAGAAATCAAGCCATTAGCAAGGGGCCTATCTTTAGTCCTATAAACTTTTTTATCTATATTTTTGTCTACAATGTCATTAACAATACATCCTGCGCTTCTCATTAATACAGAACCTAAAAAAAATAAAAAAAGATAGTGTAAAAATTGATTTAGATTTTGTTCTACAAAGTAAGCATAGGCAAGCCCCCAAGCACAAGGCCAAAAAAGAAGCATGATACCAGTTGGCTTATTTAACCTTGTAAGATTTATAAATATTTTAAAATGATACATCAGCGAATTATTACTTGTAAATATCAAACACTATCTACATAATCAATTTGATTCGATATGGATATAGATTACACAGTTGCTGCCCTAATGTTTCCAGCAATACCTCTAATGATGACCATGTATAGTAATAGATTCCATACTTTAAGCAGTTTAATTAGAAAAATACATGATCAGTATATTTTTGAAAAACGTACTCCTCCTGCATGGGAAATGCAGTTGCACGTTTTGAATAAAAGAACCAATATACTGAAATACACTATGGGTTTTGCCGCTTTTGGTTTTCTTTTTAACATGTCAACAGTTTTAATGCTTTATCTAGGAAGCTTACAAACAGCTAGAATAATTTTTGCCGGATGTTGTGTGTGTATGATAATTTCAATTTTTTTATTTTTACAAGAAATAAGACTTTCTAATCAAGCACTTAAGTACCATTTGAGCGATATGGATTCGATGAAGAAAGATTTGTAATTTTATTTTTTTTCTAAAAGTTTTTTTTTAAATAACGACATTCCGTTATTTTCTTTATGATTATAAGATTGTTTAAAAGTTTCTAGCTGCCAACCATTCATTCTTGAAATAATTAATTCTAAATTTTTTGATTTCCATTCATCATCTATATTTTCAACTTTCCATAATTTTTTTTCTTCTTCTGTTCTAGAACATCCATAACAATAGCCAGTCACAGGATCAGTTTTACAGATACTGATACATGGTGAAATTATTACTTTTGTCATTATGGAATTAGTATGGCTGGACCGTTAATTTTTCTAGCCTCTAAATCTAAGTGAGCCTGTTTAGCGTCCGCCAATTTGTATTCTTTAAATATTTTTATTTTAACTTTCCCAAATTTGATTTGCTTGAATAGTTCTTCTGAACCCTCAACTACTTCATTTCTTGTTGCGTAATAATCTTTCATTGTTGGTCTAGTAAAGAATAAACTTTTTGATTGAATATGTTTTGGAACATCTAACGGATCTAGTGGTCCTGATGCATTACCAAAAGAAATCATGGTCCCCCTAGGTTTTAAACACTCCATAGAGCCTTGAAAAGTATTTTTACCAACACCATCATAAACTACTGACACACCAGCTCCCTTAGTAATATCTTTTACTTCTTTAGCAAAATCTTGGGTTGTGTAATTAATTACATGATCGCAGCCATTTTGTTTAGCAATATCAATTTTTTCATCTGAACCAACGGTACCAATTAACTTACAGCCAATTCCTTTTGCCCACTGTGAGAAAACTTGGCCAACACCACCTGCTGCTGCCTGAAAAAGAACAACATCGTTTGAGCTTAGCTTGTAAGTTTTACACAAAAGATAGTGTGTAGTTAAACCTTTTGTCATTATGCATGCAGCTATTTTATGAGAAATACCATTTGGAATTTTAACCGCTATTTGAGCGGGTAATATTCTTTCCTCAGCATACGCACTTGGTGTTCCACCAGCATAAGCAACATTGTCTCCAATACTTAAATCTACAATATTAGACCCAACTTCAGTAATTATACCAGCTCCCTCAAGACCTATGCCACTTGGAAGCTGAACAGGGTAAAGGCCTGATCGATGATAGGTATCTATATAGTTTAAACCAATAGCAATATTTTTTACTTTTATCTGATCTGGCCCTGGAGCTTCTAGTTTAATATTTGTAATCTCTAAGACTTCTGGCTCACCTGGTTTTTTTATTATAATTGCCTTAGTCATTAATATTTTGCAAACGTTCCATTATGATAATCTTGAACTGCTTGAAGTATCTCTGCTTTTGTATTCATAACGAAAGGTCCTCCTCTAGCTATGGGCTCACCAATTGGCTTACCTGCTATAAATAAGAACTCACTTTTCTTATTAGCTTTTACTATCAATTTATCACCTCTGTCTAATAGTATTAGA
>Ga0307986_10003526_pt1 | contig 10847 bp, 14 predicted proteins | sample EllFjometageno82_FD_203170 | JGI IMG/M metagenome (GOLD analysis project Ga0307986, IMG submission 203170) | Marine microbial communities from Ellis Fjord, Antarctic Ocean - #82 | ecosystem: Environmental > Aquatic > Marine > Unclassified | place: Southern Ocean | collected 2014-10-09
TTCTGGTGACCTTGCAGATAAGCTCAAGCTAGCACTTAAGTACTTGCCTGAGCTGGGGATCAAGGGCGTGGTACAGGGCGACTTTCTCTTCGGCCCCGGAGATGTGTCCACAGACACCATAAAAGGGGAAAAATATGTTACCTTTCACCCCAATACAATTGTATATGCTGTCCCTGCCGGTACACCTAGCGCTCGTGACGTTCTTTCTTCAAAGATCGGCATTGTTTGGCACACAACCTACACCGGATCAACATTCGAAACAATGAAAGCATCCTATGGTGTAAACGTAGCTAAGCTTAAGAAAAGCAAGAACGTTTGGTCTCAAGACGCTATGCTGCGTGACATGACTAAATTCACTATGACAGAAAAAGACACGGATGAAGTAAATGGATATCTTAGCCAAGCTGGAAAAATCTTTAATCAAATTAATGGAACGACTCTTCGGTCCCTCGAAGCCAACGCCGAAATACCTAGGCTCATCGAGACGTACAACAACTCATTCGTCAGAGCGGGAACAATCATAACAAACACCGGTGCTCACGTAAATGGTCTAGTTAAATGGATTGAAGCTCGGTTCCAGAAAGAAGCAGACAAACGTAAAACCGAAAAAGGTAAGTCTGCACAGTACGCCAAACGTGATGAAATACTTAAATTTTTTTCAAATGATAATAAAAAATCCCTTAAATTAATGTTTGATCTGCAAAAAATGTTGGTTTTAGCGAAATTAAAACTTATAAATATACTTAATAGATTATCAAAGACTAAACATTTTGTTAAGACTCGTAATGGTTATATGACAACAGGCCCAGAGGGTTACGTAGCGATTGATAAACTTGGTGGTGATGCGGTAAAGATTGTTGATAGAATGGAATTTTCACACAACAACTTTTCGCCAGAGATTTTAAAAGGCTGGGATAAAACCGGCCGCTAATGGGAAAACCGAATGCTAAGATTTAAAGATATGTACACTATTGAGTATCGTCCAGGCGAGGACGAACTCATTAACTATAGAGCCTACCGCCGCAAGCGTACTATTGGTGTAGGCGAAGGCGGGCCAATTGATGAAGCGCTTACTGTAGCTTCCCGTCTGGCAAAGGGTCGATCTGCCCGCCGTAATAAAGCAAAGATTGCTTTAGGTCGTGCAAGAGCAGCTCGTAAGTTTGCATCAAATGACGTGCTAAAGAAAAGAGCGCGCAAAGCTGCATATAAAGTCTTCTATAATAAAATCACAAAAAACGTTCCCAAAGATAAGCTTACCCCGCAGCGCAAAGCTGAGGTAGAAAAAAGGTTGACATCACCCGCTTTCCAAATGCGTATAAATACACTGTCTAAAAAACTTATTAAAGACGTGCGCAAAAAAGAAATGGAAAGAAAAAAAGCAAAATGATTGGGTCATTTAAACAATACTTAGTAGAAGAAGAAAAGACCGTATTCTTTTCTTTTGGGAGGATGAACCCCCCTACGATTGGTCACGAAAAACTATTGGATAAGCTGGCTTCTGCTGCCGGTCGTAATCCTTATAAAATGTATTTGTCGCAGTCACAAGATGCCAAAAAGAACCCCCTGACCTATAAAAATAAAATAAAATTCGCCCGCAAGATGTTTCCCCGTCACGCGCGCAATATCTTAATGACGAACAACACCAAGACCCTATTTGATGCAGTGGTTTCTCTCTACGATGAGGGCTTTCGTAAGGTAGTCATGGTTGTTGGATCAGATCGTGTCAGAGAGTTCGACGTTCTGCTAAGCAAATTTAACGGCGTAAAAGCTCGGCATGGTTTCTATAACTTTGCAGATATAAAAGTTGTTTCTGCAGGCAATCGCGATCCTGATGCAGATGGTGCCGAAGGTATGAGCGCTTCTAAGATGCGATCCGCGGCTTCAGATAATGATTTTACATCGTTTGCTCAAGGCCTACCCAAACCGCTTTCTAATGCAGATTCCAAATCGCTTTTTAATGCTGTCCGTAAGGGTATGGGATTAAAGGAAGCTATCGAGTTTCATAACCATGTTCAACTGGATCCTATTTCAGAGGTTCGTGAATCCTACATTGACGGTAAGCTGTTCGAGGTAGGCGACGAGGTAGTTATTAAAGAGTCTGGCGAGATTGGCAAAGTAAAACAGCTTGGACCAAACTATGTGATTGTAGAGTCTAACTCCCACCGCTATCGTAAATGGTTGGATGCCGTAGAGAAGGTTGAGCAGCAATACCCTGAGTACACTCAAGAAGGTAGCATGTACGCCGACAAACCTGATTGGGGCACGCCGGAATCAACTAAGAAAGCCAAGAAGATGACGCCCGGTCAAGAGCAGGATGAAGGTACTACTAATCCTAATATCTGGGACAACATTCGCAACCGCAGAGGCAAAGGTCTACCGCCTAAAAAGCCTGGTGAAAAAGGTTATCCGAAGACCTTGGATCTGCCCGAAGACGCACCGTGCTGGGACACACACAAGCAGGTCGGCACTAAGACAAAGAATGGGAAAGAAGTTCCTAATTGTGTACCTAAAAATGAGAAGATTGAAGTAGCACAAGATCGTGATATTGATGATCGTAAAGGTTCCCAGCCTGCTACCTTCCAGAAGGGCATTAAGTCTAAGTCTACAAAGGCGGCACGTGATGCACACTTTAAAAAGATGGGTAAACGTCCAGACAATGATAAGTCTGCATATGTAGATGCACCTGGTGATAAGAAAGCCCGAGCAAAAGGCACTAAACCTTCCCAGTACACACTGCGTTTTAAACAGATGTACGGTGAAGAATCCAATGCTCTGGATGTGGCCAAGACACGCATAGATAGAGAGAAAAAGGCTGATGCGCGCAGACACGATCGTATGCTAGACCGCGCACGTACTAAAGTAACTGTTACTAAAAACAAAGAGACAAAACCTAATGGATAACTTTAAAACATATCTCAGAGAAAATGCTGACACAGCGCTTAAGAATAAAGCTGATAAATCTGGTTACTCTCTTTCAATACTAAAGCAAGTTTACAAGCGCGGCGTAGCAGCTTGGAAGAACGGACATAAGCCAGGTACAAATCCTCAGATGTGGGGAATGGCACGTGTTAATTCATTCATGACCGGTGGACGTACCAGAGTCAAGGGAGACCCAGATCTTTGGGCTAAACAAAAGGGAAAGATTAACAAATGAAAAGCTTTAAAGATCTAAGAGAAAATGCCGATAAAGACCCGAACGAGTACGACAAAGAAGGGGAGATGATGAAGAGTCAGCTTCGTCAAGTTTGTTCTGCTAGTGATAAACTTATGAAAATGGTCGGCGATGACGATAATCTTCCAGAGTGGGTCCAAAGCAAAGTTACTAAGGCAACTGACTACATTCGTTCAGTGCGCGACTATATCGAATCTGAGAACACCAAAGGCGCCGTGAGCGAAGCATCTAAAAGTAATATGCTATGCAAAGAGTGTGGCGATCAGTTCGGTAAGCCTACCAATGAGAAATGCATGTACGATGCATATGACAATTTAGGCGAAAACTGGGTCACAAAAGAAATGTATGAAGGTCTTGATATTACAGAGATCACACTTGACCAGCTTACTAAAAAAATTACACAGACTAACATTAATCCAGTCATTAAGAAAAATGCACCAAAGCTTAAAAAAGATCTGGCTGATATGCGTGCTCGGTTGAATGGCGAGAAACCATCCTTAGCGAAAGAATCAGTTGACCTTGATGAAGTAGCGTCAGCAGATAAAAAGGCAGAGAAATACGTTAAACCAGATGGCAGAGCCGGTATTCGTATGGTCCGAACAGATAAGAATGTGCTAGATAAAGATGCTTAAGTTCAAAGCCTTCTGTGAAGAGAAAGATGCACGGTTAAAGTCCGCTGGGGTATCCGGGTATAATAAACCAAAGGGCACTCCAAGCCATCCTACTAAATCGCATATTGTTGTTGCTAAAGACGGTGATAATGTCAAGACTATTCGTTTTGGTCAAGCCGGAGTAACCACAGCAGGCGCTCCTAAGAAAAATGAATCCGATACGCAAAAAAATCGTCGCAAATCTTTCAAGGCTCGGCACGCTAAGAATATTGCTAAAGGTAAAATGTCTGCTGCTTACTGGTCGGACAAAGAAAAATGGTAAAAGAAATGCCTGAAGATACAAGATTAGACCGCATTGAAAATAAGATCGACAAGCTCTCTGATGCAATGATTACCATAGCAAGGGCCGAAGAGAAACTAGTTAATATGGAGCAAAAGTATTCTGCGCAGTACGACCGCATGAATAAGTTTTCTTCAAAAATGGACGAGCTTGAGCGTTTGGTAACACAGAATGCAGCAACGGTAAATACTATTAATAAGCTATTTTGGGTAGCTATAATTTCAATGGCTGGCGCCATCGCCGCCAACATACTAATGTAAGGAAATAAAATGAAAATCGAAGATATCAAACGGATGGCGCAGGCTTGGAACCAAGTTCAAGAAGCGTCCCACGGTAAGAAAAAAGAAGCTGAAATCGTCAAAGAAGACATGAAGCCCGAAGTAAAGAAAGCACTTGCAAAAGCATCTGCCAGTACTGAGAAGGGTAAAAAGGCAGTAACCCTTTCTAAGCCTCCATTTAAAATGGATGAAAAAATGGATCCAGTGGATGCCAAAGAGCTTAAAGGCAAGCACAAAAACCGCAAAGACAAAGATATCGACAACGACGGCGATACTGATTCATCGGATGAGTATCTTCACAAGCGTCGGAAAGCTATTTCCAAGTCCATGAAAAAAGATACTGAAACTGAAACGCTAACACAAGAAGAAGTTGAACTAGACGAAGCGCCTCGTAGAAAAGGCGCACCTAAGATAACAGGCGACTATGTTGCAATTCAACGTGCAAAAGATGCCGCTCATAATGCAGCAATGGATCGCACTAAGACAGGGCGTAAGAAACCAGTACGCACAATGACTTCTACACAAAGATCGTTGGCTTCTATGCGAGAAACTGATCTTGATGAAGCATGGAGTGATGGCGTTAGTTCAAGAAATGCTAGCAAGCATGCCAAGGACAGTGCACAATATCGTAAGAAAGCAGATGGCTTTGCAAGTAAAGCAAAGAAACATGATAAAGGTTCGAAAGAACATAGTGAGCATATGGCTGACCACCATTCAGCGACAGCAAAGGCTATTAAGTCCTCATATCATTCCGGACAAGGCGGTACCGTGGCTAATGCTAAAAGAGCTCATAAAAGTGAAATGGCCAAAGCAAAAGAATTCAAAACCACGAATGAAGGTAAAATCCCACCTGCACTTCAAGCTTATATGGATAAGAAAAACGGCAAAAAGACACCCAAAAAAGACGAAGAGGTTAATGAAGCAGCAACTGCAACTCATAGCCCAAACAACGGTTCTCCAAGTGGTGAAGGTCTTTCACCTTCTGCAAAGAAAGAACTGGCACGCACTACTCCTATGCCAGACGCAGTGAATGAACCAATGGTAAATAAGAAGACGTTTGATGCTATTCGTGCATCTGGTAAGAAAGCACCTATGCGTTCAAATGATAATGCGGCTGGCGACAAGACCCCACCAAAGTCAGGTGAATAGTAATGGCTATTACACCCCCAGCATTTAAAAAAGACGCTATCCCTTCACTGAGGGGCTGGCACCACCCTAAGACGAATGAGCTTTTAAAGTCCACGCGTCACACCCAAGCGGATATCGACGGGTTCAATGGTGTTGTTATCGAAGCTTCGGTACCCCTGATTACTTCTAAAACTGCGCCTTGCCCGGACTGTGATGAGAACGGCAAATGCACGTGTAATGACGGGGTTCTCGGTGCAATGTCAAAAGCAGAACTTGAAGCATATGCGCGGGAACACCTTGATGTTGAGCTGGACCGCAGAAAAGGCAAGAAAACTTTAATGAAGCAAGTTAGAAACCTTATTAAAAGATAGTATAGAATGAATCATGATGATTTACTAGAAGAAGATCTGGTAAAATTTGCAGCGAAACATTATTACTCGCCCAAGGGTAAGATAGATCCTGAAGAATTTTATAATGATTTGAAACGATTTAAATATATTAAGCGATTGGTTAACAGATACCTGGAGACAGGTAAACTATCCGATCGCTTAATATTAAATCATACGATTGTAATTTTTAATGTATTCGGTAACTTCGGTGCACTCCGTATCCTGGGATTAAAATTAGATAAAAAACATTGGGAAGTAGTTAAACCCTTCCTTGAATATTTAAATTATGTGCGACCAGATCAATTACGTGACATAGATCCTATCTTAGACGTAATTGAAAAACTTAAGAGGATATAATGGGATTAATTAAACGCGCAGGCGATTTACTATACACATTCCGATTTCTTACGCTACTTGTTACCCCGTTTAACAAGACTAAAGCATTCGAGTCTGGTATCATTGACGAAAACGGTAAGCGTCGTAAAGACTTTGATAAGTCTGCTAATAGTCGTGATTTCAGTGAGTACTACACAACCTTCCACCGGTTGGTGTTTAACGTAAAAAGATTAATGGCAAAAGCCCCGGGCGGAAGTTCACGCTTGGCATCCTACGCAGCAGCTTTGTTTTTAATTAAAGAGAATTACTCCGTATCCGAAAAGAAAATCCTTAAGTCACTATCAGAAGCAGGTGTAGATCCGACAGATCTATTGGCTGAAGAAAGTAACTGGTTTGTACTAGAAAGCGGTCAGCTTAGTCCTGGCGTGTATAAGCTACGTCATGAGAAGGAAGCTCACGCAGTTGATCTTACTTTTTTACCTAATGAAAAAGTATCGGTAAACGATGATGCTATGCCGATCGGTGAGATGTTTGGTATAAATATCTACGAAGCAACCCACTTGAGATCAAATCAAAAAGTATACGTCACCTCACTGGAGCTAATCAGATGAAATGCGAAGATTGCGTTGAATGGGGATCGGCATTTTGCAAAGAATGCCTAGATAAACAACAAAAAGAAAAGAAGTCCAAATGAATATTCTAGACAAAAAACAATTGGATGCAAAGGCTGTCGAGGAATATACTGTTGAAGATATCGGCAACACAACCGCATCCGCTGGCATCCCAACCGATACCAAAGATATGGGGCCAAGATTCAAAGCTCATAACGTAACAGATCGCCGGCGTAAAAAAAATAAACATCCCGTTGTTTTAAAACGGTTTAGAAAGTACCTGGAAGACAATGCAAAGATTTAAAACATACATAAATGAAGAAACTGGAGACTTAAACGAAAGTGCACTTAAGGCTTTAAGAGTCGCAACCAAGGCGCACAAAGGCCAATCTAGAAAAAGCGGCGGTGAATATATCGACCACCCTAAAGAAGTTGCTAGATTTGTTGCTAAATTCAAAAAATCGAATAACCTTACTGCTATGATTCAAGCAGCTTATTTGCATGATACGTTAGAAGATACCGATACTACTTACGATGACTTGGTTAAACAGTTTGGTGCTTTGGTAGCAGATATGGTTCAAGCATTGACTACTGATAAGGCTGCTTCTGATGCTATTGGTAAAGGTGAGTATATTGCTGGTAAAATGGCTAAGATGTCCAGCTGGGCATTAGTTGTTAAGCTAGCTGATCGTCTTGCTAACGTACAAGATATTGATACAAGACCGGCCGAGTTTCAAAAAAGATATGCTGATCAAACAAGAGTCGCTTTAGCCCGTCTTAGAAAAGATAGATATTTAAGTAAAACCCATAATAAGATCATGACTGCTATTGAGAAAAAAATTAAGGAATATTAAGTATGCTTAAAATATACATTGCGCTTTTTATTCTTGCTATTGTAGGCTCTGTTTCTACCGGTGCATACTTCTACTACACCTCCACACAAGCAACTATTATTTTACTGAGAGCGAATAACATTAAGCTTGAGATCGCATTCAACACTGCAAAAGAAAGTCTAGAGACTATGCAGAAATCTGTTGACAAAACAAATAGTTTGAATTTAAAACTTCAGAGCGATCTACAAGCTGCTGAAAAATACACAGATGAACTTAGATCCAAGTTTTCCCGCTTAGACTTAGTGCAAGACGCATTACGGGATTCGTATACATTGGAAGGAAAAATGAATGGCGCAACAGCAAAACTATGGCGGAACTTTATGGAAAGCACTGGGGATAGTAGTTCTCGGCCTTTCCCTCAGTGGCTGCAGCGGGACGAGAAACCCGGACAAACAAGTGGAGCTGGTGACGAAGATCCAGCAGATACAAATACCGACGGTAGCAAGACCGAAGCCGATCAGCCTGAATGATACTCGCATTTGGGTTGTTACAGAAGACAATCTAGAAAGATTCCTTGAAGATTTCAAAAAGACATATGGCGAGGTAGCTTATGTTGCTCTATCAATGCGAGACTACGAAAACCTTGCATTGAACATCGCGGATCTCCAGAGATATATCGGGCAACAGCAAGAAGTCATAATCTATTATGAAAAAGCCGTGACCCCAGACGACGAAAAAAAATAGCATATATTGTAAAATAAAATTCGAAATATACCAAATATGGTGTTTACAACCGTTTGCTTTTCATATATAATACTACCAATTAAGATAATCAACCAACCTAAAACAGAAAAGCCTGACCATTCGGGAAAACCGGCTTGCGCTGTATGCATTGTGGAGTAATATATGCTATTCGAAGAACAAATCTCGCGTAAGCCGGATCTTTATCCCTGGACAAAAGAATTTATGGATGCCATTTGGAGCGGCTTCTGGACGCCTGATGAGTTTAATTTTACTTCGGATTATTCACAGTTTAAGTCAGAAATGAATCCACAAGAACGCGAAGTACTCGTCCGCGCTCTTTCTGCTATTGGTCAGATCGAGGTTGCTGTTAAGACCTTCTGGGCAAATCTCGGTGACAACCTTCCCCATCCTTCACTTCGTGATTTAGGATATGCTATGGGTAATTCTGAGGTTATTCATAACATGGCTTACGAGAAGCTATTGGATGTTCTTGGCCTCACAGACATCTTCGAACGCAATCTAGAAAATCCTATTATTGCTGGTCGTGTAGACTATCTTCGCAAATACAGCAAAGGTGTGTATAAAGATGAGCGGAAGCAATATATCTATGCAATCACGTTGTTTACTCTTTTCGTTGAAAATGTTTCCCTGTTTTCGCAGTTCTATATCATCCTCCATATGAACAAGAATAAAGCTATTCTAAAAGACACCGCGCAACAGGTTAAGTACACACGCAATGAAGAAATGCTGCATGCGCAGTGTGGCATTAAGCTCATTAACACCATGCGCGAAGAGTATCCAGAGCTATTCGACGAAGAGCTGGAAGCACGCATCGCTGAAGAGATTAAAGACGCAATTGGCTATGAGTCTGAAGTCATTCGTTGGATTATGGGCGACTATGAAGAGCTCGGTCTTTCAAGTGATATCCTCATTGAATTCATCAAGAAAAGAATGGTAGATAGTCTGAAACAAATCGGTTTCGATCATGAGATTACCTACGATAAAGAAAAGATTAAACTAACTAAGTGGTTTGACGAAGGTTTATATGGTTCGAATATGGTAGACTTTTTCCATGGACGCCCAGTTGATTACGCGCGCGGACAAGGCGTATCAGCAGATGATTTATTTTAATAGGAGTATATAATGACATTTAATTGGCTAAACGAAGACTCGCGTACATTTCTGTCACGAGGTTACTTAGAAGAAGGTGTGTCTGCAGAAGACCGTATTGAAGAGATCGGACAAGCTGCAGAGAAGATCCTGAACAAACCTGGCTTTGCTCGGAAGTTCAGTAAGTACATGTTGGCGGGTTACTATAGCCTGTCCTCACCGGTCTGGTCCAACTTCGGCGCAAATCGGGGGTTACCTATCTCCTGCAATGGAGTAAAGGTCGACGATTCAATTGAAGAGGTCCTGCAGAAGATGTGTGAAGTCGGGGTACAGACCAAGCTTGGCGCTGGTACATCTGGTTACTTTGGCGATCTTCGCCCGCGTGGGACAGCTATTCGTGGTGGAGGTAAAGCTGATGGTCCTGTACATTATATGCGGTTGTTTGACACTGGTACTGATGTCATTTCTCAAGGCTCGGTCCGACGAGGAGCTTTTGCCGCATATCTTAATATTGATCACCCTGATATTAGTGAGTTTCTTGATATAAGAGAGCCCGGCGCTCCGATCCAAAATATCTCCATTGGGATAACGATCCCAGATGCGTGGATGGAGGATATGATCACGGGTAACCAAGAGAAACGTGAGACCTGGGCAAAGGTTCTTCGCAAGCGTAAAGAGACAGGATATCCTTATCTGTTCTTTAGTGATACTGTTAACAATAATAAGCCAAAGGTGCTCAAAGACAAAAACATTCCGATTTGGGCATCTAATCTTTGTTCAGAAATTTGCTTGCCGTCAAGCATTGATTGGACATTCGTTTGTAACTTGTCGTCTATGAATCTCGTCACATGGGATGAATGGAAAGACACCGACGCAGTAGAAACCATGACATACTTCCTTGATGCAGTCATGGAAGAGTATATCCGTAAGACCAAAGGCGTACGGTTTATGGAATCAGCGCACAACTTCGCTGTGCATTGGCGGGCGCTTGGTATTGGTCAACTTGGCTGGCATTCACTACTTCATTCCAGAAAACTACCATTCGAGTCGTTCGAGTCACTGGAGCTTACTGAAGAAATCAGCAAGTTCATTGACGAGCGTTCATTAGCAGCATCAAGAGAAATGGCGGAAATCTACGGAGAACCAGAAGGGCTTAAAGGTTACGGTGAGCGTAATCTTACTCGTACTGCTATCGCTCCGACTACTTCGTCCTCTTTTATACTCGGACAAGTTTCACCTTCCATCGAGCCTCTCGCCTCTAACTATTTCGTCAAAGATCTTGCCAAGGGCGTCTT
>Ga0307986_10003527_pt1 | contig 10845 bp, 12 predicted proteins | sample EllFjometageno82_FD_203170 | JGI IMG/M metagenome (GOLD analysis project Ga0307986, IMG submission 203170) | Marine microbial communities from Ellis Fjord, Antarctic Ocean - #82 | ecosystem: Environmental > Aquatic > Marine > Unclassified | place: Southern Ocean | collected 2014-10-09
AACAAGCAAGGGGTTTAAAATATCTTTGAAATTATCAAAAGATTTCTTTTCTCTATGAATCACAACCAAATGATTAGTTTTATAAATCTTCTCTTGTTTAATCAATTTTAAATCCTCTAAAAAATTGCTGCTTGCAAAAGGAGGATCTAGAAACAAAATATCAAATTTTTTAATAAATTTTTTTTTATTTAAAAAAACAATTATGTCTTCATTTATAATAGTGGCTTTATTTTTTATAGATAACGTTAGTAAATTTTTATATAAAATTTTAGCAATACTCTTATCTCTTTCAACAAAAACTGTTTCATTCGCACCTCTTGATAGACACTCTAATCCAAAAGATCCAATTCCAGAATAAAGATCTAATATTGTAGATTTTTCAAAACCTACATCAATTAAGTTAGAATGAGTAATAATATTAAAAATATTTTCTTTAACAGAATCTTTTAACGGTCTAGTATTTTTTGATTTTACAAAAGAAATTAATTTTCCTTTTAGTTTTCCACTTATTATTCTCATTAATTATTTTTTAATTACTTTCCAGCCAATATCTTTTCTAAAAAATCCATCTTTCCAATTTATCTTTTTAATAATCTTAAAGATATTTGATCTTATAGATTTAAATATGGTACCAGTTGACGTTATGTTTAAAACTCTCCCTCCATTAGAAACTAATTTATCGTTGACTATTTTAGTGCCTGCATGAAAAACAAATGAACTTTTATTTAGACTTAAATCTTTTAAATATTTAATTTTCTTATTTTTTTTATAATTACCAGGATAACCTTTCGAGCATAAAACAATAGTCATACATTTAATTTTTTTCCACTTAATACTTATTTTATTTAAATTGTTTGTTACTGCGCAAATAAATATTTTTACAATATCTGTGTTAAGTCTAGGAATAATAACTTGGCATTCAGGGTCTCCCATTCTAACATTGTATTCAATTAAATATGGTTCATTATTTTTAATCATTAAACCAACGTATAAAAATCCAGTATAATGTTTGTTCTTTTTTTTTAGCGCTAGCAAAGTAGGTTTTACTATTTTACTAATTATTTTTTCTTCCAGTTTTTTATTAATTATCGGAGCTGGTGAGTATGCTCCCATACCTCCAGTATTCTGTCCTAAATCTTTTTCCTTAACACGTTTATGATCTTGTGCTGAACCAAAAAATTTAAAATTATTTCTATCTACAACTAAAAAATAACTAACTTCTTCACCTTCTAAAAATTCTTCCAAAATTAATTTTTTTGAAGATTTAAATTTTCCTCTAAATATTTCATTTGAAACATTTATAACTTGTTTTTTATTTTTACAGATAGTTACACCTTTTCCTGCTGCTAGACCATCAGCTTTGACAACAATTGGAAACTTACTATTTTTCAAGAAACGTATTACATTTTTATTATTTCTACATATTTTAAATTGTGCAGTAGGAATTTCATTTTTTTTACATATAGACTTCATAAATGCTTTCGAGCCTTCTAATTTAGAGGCATATTTATTTGGTCCAAAAACTTTAACCTTATGCTTTTTCAAGAAATCAACTAAGCCTTTTACAAGCGGCTCTTCTGGCCCCACAACCACAAGATCTACTTTATTAGATCTGATAGCTACGAGTAATTTTTTAAAATTTAAAAAGTCTAAATTAATATTTTTAGCAATTTTAGCTGTTCCAGCATTCCCTGGTATACAAATTATATTATTACAGAATTTAGAATCATGTAATTTTTGACATATAGCATGTTCTCTACCGCCACTTCCTATTAAAGCAATATTCATATGAAAAGATATATTATATATAATTTATAGATGAATAAAAAAAAAGCTAAACTTATATATAAACATAACTCATTTGATATTATTGAAGATGGGAGCTTTGTGTCGTGCGCGGTTTCCGGAAAAGAAATACCTCTAAAAGACTTAAATTATTGGAATGTAGAGTTACAAGAACCCTATTATTCACCAATAGAAGTTAACGAAAGATATAAAATTTTAAGAAATAAAAAATAATCTATTTCCATCTATTGTGTGTCCAAATCCATTGATTGGGATTTGTTGAAATCATGTTTTCTAAAATTTGATTTAAACTTTTTGTCAATTCAGATTTATCTTTAAAATTTGATGTATTAATTGGTTCATAAACTTTCATTTTAAAAGAATCATTCTTTTTTCTTTCAATAAAAATTGGCACAATATCTAAACTAAATTTAATAGACAGTTGAGCTGGTAGTGAAGTTGTGTGAGCTTTTTTTTTAAAAAATTCAATTCTATCTCCTTCACTTACTCTTTGATCAATCATTAAAGCAATACTGTAATTATTATTTAAATAGTTGATACATTCTTTTACACCTAGTCGTCCTTTTTTTATCTGATTATTACATATATATTTTTTTCGTATATGTTCCATAAACGGATTTAAAAAAAAATTATTTAAAGGTCTATAAATAGTTGCTAAATTAATTTCATTTTTAGTTATTTCCATTGACATAAACTCAAAGTTTGCAAAATGACCTGATATAAATATCACTGGCTTATTATCCTTACGTATTTTATCTAATATTTGTTTACCCTCAATTTCAATATGTGAATTATCGTTTTTAAATTCTTTTAAAAAAATATATTCAACAAACGTTTTACCGTAATTAGACCACATGTTAAGTTGAATTAATTTTTTTTCATTTTCAGAAAGCTTATCTGAATAAATATCTAGATTTTTTTCAATTATATTATTAGATTTGATTAAGGGGCCAATTTTTCTAAAGATAAAAGAAAATAATTTACGACTTATAACTAGGCCTAAAATCTTAATTATTAAAAAAAAGGAATACACAATCAAAGCTTGAAAAAAATATTTTATAGTATTTATCATAAGTGTTTTAAAATTTCATTAATTAATTTATTTTTTTCATAAATTTTAAGATTTATTTTTAAATATTTTAATTTATTAAAGCCACGATCTTTATGTCTATAAAAATCTTTTTCAGTAGTTATAATTTCAAAATTATTTTTATTTGACTCTTCAATTATATCATCTAGCTCATCATCACTTAATTCGTAGTGATCTGGAAAAGCAATTTTCTTTTTTACATTTAAATTATATTCAGATAATAATTCAAAAAAATTATTAGGATTCCCAATACCTGCAAAGGCATAGAGATTTTTATTTTCGAATTGTTCAATATTTTCTGGTATGTACTCTGAATAAAAAATTTTAATATTCTTAGAAATATTATAAATTTTTTTTTCAAACTCTTCATTCTTTTTTCCATTTATAATTATAATTTGAGCTTTTTTTAAAGAATTTAAACCTTCTCTTAACGGACCAGCTGGAAATATTAATTCATTTCCTGCTAACTGTTTATTGTTGAAACAAAGTATATTAAGATCTTTTTGTATTGTATGATCTTGAAAGCCATCATCTAAAATTGCCAACTCAAAATTTTCTCTTTCAGCTTTTTTAATAGCTTGAATTCTATTATTTTCTAAAACTAAGCAATTTGTTTTCTCTTGTATCATTGAGTGCTCATCTTTTTGATTCTTATAAAACTTTTTTATTATTGCAGGTCTTTTATTTAAAATGATTAATTCTTTAGCAATTTCTATAGAAAGTGGCGTTTTTCCAGTTCCGCCAACGTAAATATTTCCTATGCAAATAACAGGAATTTTAAATTTATTTGATCGAATACAAACTCTTCTTAAAAATATTATAAAATAAAATAAAATAGAAATAGGCCAAAGTATGATTAAAAATATGTTGTTTTTAGTATTCCAAAATTTAGGCTTTAAAAATTTCATTAGATTATAAATTTATTTATCTCTTTTATGCTATCATTTAATATTTCTTGACCCAAATTATCAATATTATCAACCATCTTATTTTGATCATTTCTAAGACCCTTAAAATCTTTAATTAATTTTTCTGAAAGTTCTTGATCAGAATATATTTGTTCTGAAATTTTGTAAGATTTTAAAAGATCATAAATTTCTTTAAAGTTATAAACATATTGACCGTGATATATTTTACATCCTAGTTTTGCAGCCTCAATTGGATTTTGTCCACCAACTTTATGAAGTTTTTTAATCATAGATTTTCCAATAAATACACTTTGAGAATATTTATAATATTTTAATAATGTACCAAAAGAATTTATTATTATTATCTCTTTTTGGCTTTCGATTATTTCCTTGTCATTTAAAATTTGAAAAGACAGGTTATTCTTTTTACATAATTTGCTTATTTCAATTGATCTATTTATATGTCTTGGAATAATTATTGTAACAATATCTTTATAAACTTTTTTTAACCTGAGATGTGTTTTAAGACAAAATATTTCTTCACCCTTATGAGTGCTGGCTGCACACCAAAATTTTTTCCTTTTAAGAATTTCAAGATCTTTATCTATTAAATCATCTTTTTTAATTTTTCCTGAAAATTTTATATTACCTATGTATTTTAAATTTTTAACATCTAATTTTTTAAGATGTTCTTCAGACTCTCTACTCGATGCTAAACATAGATCAAACTTGTTAAAAATTTTTTTTGCAAACTTAGGTACCAACATCCATTTATAAAATGTTTTTTTGGTAATCCTTCCATTAATCAAAGTTATAGGAATTTTTCTTTTATTTATTTCAATTATTAGGTTCGGCCATATTTCAGATTCTACAAAAATTATTTTTTCCGGTTTCCATCCATCTAAAAATTTTTTTACTAAAAAATTTATATCAAGGGGAAAATATCTATGTTTAATATTTGTATATTTAGTTAATTTTTTTTCAATTATATTGTAACCACTCAAAGTTATAGTAGTGATTAAAATTTCTAAATTTTTTCTATCATCATTTAATTTTTCAATAATAGGAATTATACTTTGCACCTCCCCAATACTTGCAGCATGAAACCAAATAAGTTTTTTTTTGAAATTTTTTTTTGGTGAAAAACAAGATGAAAAAATTTTTTCTTTAAACCTTTTCTTGTCTTCTTTATTTAATAGTTTTCTTAAATAAATTAATATTATTAAAAATGGATAGAAGAAAAAAGTGATAAATCTATAAATAAAAAGCATTGATCTTATTTTAACTGTTTTTCATATAATGATTTATATTCCTTACAGTTAACTATAAGAAAATCATGATTACCAGAGTCGATTATTTTACCATCTTTTAAAACAAATATTTTTTTGGCCTTATGTATAGTTGAGAGTCGATGAGCTATCACAAGCGTAGTTTTATTTTTTGTTAGATTTATTATTGCATTTTGAACAATTTCTTCTGAGTCAGCGTCTAAAGATGAAGTTGCTTCATCTAAAAGAATTATTGGAGATTTTTTAAGTATAGCTCTAGCTATTGATAGCCTTTGCTTTTGGCCACCAGACAGCTTTGTTCCATTTTCACCTACCAATGAGTTATAAGTTAAAGGAAGTTTTTCAATGAATTCATCAGCAGCAGCAAATCTACAAGCTTCTACAATTTCATCTTGAGGAGCCAATGAATTAGCATAAGCTATATTATTTTTAATAGTATCATCAAATAAAATTACATCTTGACTGACAAGTGAAATATTTTTCCTAAGCGAACTAAGAGAGACCTTTGTTATATCTTGTCCATCTATTTTTATATTTCCTTCTTGAGGATCGTAAAATCTTGGAAGCAGATTCATTATCGTACTTTTTCCGGCCCCACTATGACCAACAAAAGCAGTCATAGAACCACCTTCAATCTCAAGATTAATATTTTTTACAGCCTGCACTTCTGTAGACTCATAGCTAAACCCGACATTATTAAAAATTATATTACATTTATTTATATTTATTTCAGGCAAGCTTTTATCCTCTTTAATCTTTATTGATTTATCTATTATTCCAGATATTCTTTTGAAGGCCGTCGCTCCTTGGAAGGCTACCATATTTATTGTAGCTAAAGATCTTATAGGTTGATACGCCAACATCATCGCTGCAAGAAAAGAGAAGAAATTATTAACCTCAAGTTCGCCTGCTGCAATAAGTTTACCTGAAAAAAAGATAAATCCAGCTATCATAAACCCCGTCAATGTCTCCATTATTGGCGCCGCTCTAATTAAAACACTGTTAATTTTAATATTTTTTTCAACAACTTTGTTAATTAAGTTGCTTGCATTTTTATCTTCTACTTCTTCTTTTTGATAAATTCTAATCATCTTAGAACCTTTCAAAATTTCCGTTAAGAACGTAGTTAGATTCGCAGAAAGTTCACTTGCCTCTCCAACCGCCTTCCCAATCCTTTTGCCTAAGCTTTTTGCAAAAGCAGCTGCCAGGGGCATCATAATAATTGCAAACAATGCTAACTTCCAATTTTGGTAAAACATCAAGGAAACTAGTGCAACTATAGAAAAGCTATCTTTCATAATGTTTAAAACGCCAGTACTTACTAAGCTTTGAATTTGATGAGCATCAAACATTATATTTGAAATATATTTACCTGAGTGTCGATTATCTAAAGTTTGAACATCAGTTATTAAAATATTATTAGCTATTTTTTTTTGAATCTCACCCGCAACTTCTTGTGCAACTCTTATAATAGTCATTCTTGCAAAATATAAACTGATTCCTTTTGTAGAAAATGCCAAGATAATCAAAATTGGTATAAGCCAAGCTAAAGTCCTGTCTTGTTCAATAAAAATTTTTTTAACAGCAGGATCTAATAACCAAGCAGTTGCTGATGTGCTTCCAGCAACAAATAGTGACAAAACTAAAGATATCAAAATTTTATTAAAATGTTTTTTAACATACTCTTTATATAGTCTAATTAAATATTTTTTAAGTTCTGGAAATTTCATTTATAAATTTATTGAGTAAATACTTAAAAATAATATTAATCCTGAAATATTATTAAATTTAAAAGCATTTAAGCAATCTTTCGGTTTATCTTTATTAAATCTTTTAACCTGATAAATTAAAGTTAAAATAAAAAATATCAGCAGTATTGTAAAAATATTAAATCTTAGCATATCTTTAAATAAGTATAGTAGCATCAAAGATGTTAACAAATATGAAATGCTAACAAAAAACTTAATATTTTTTTTAAATTTAATTGATGTTGATTTTACACCAATAATTTCGTCATCATTCATATCTTGAACCCCGTAAATGGTGTCATAGCCCAATGTCCAAAATATGGCTGACATATAAAGAGTAATTATTTCGTAAGAAATGTTATTATTCACTGCTGACCAGGCCATTATAATTCCCCAATTAAAAGTTAATCCTAAAAATAATTGAGGCCAATAAGTTATTCTTTTCATGAAAGGATAACTAAAAGCTAAAATCATTGATCCTAGTCCAAGAATTATTGTTAATAAATTAAATTGTATTAAAATTAAAAAAGCTAGAGTACACAAAATTAAAATGTAAAAGAGAGATCTTTTTATTGATATTTTCCCAGCTGCGATAGGCCTTTGTTTTGTTCTTCGAACTTCTCGGTCTAGATCTTTGTCAATAATATCGTTAAATATACATCCAGCACTTCTCATTAATATTGAGCCCAAAAAGAACAGTAGCAAATAATATAAAAAAATATTTAAATCTTGATTAAATTTATAAGCATAAGCTAAACCCCAAGAGCAGGGCCAAAATAAAAGCATAAAACCAATTGGCTTATTTAATCTGGTTAAATTTATAAATATTTTAAAATGTTCCATGAAAATATGACTTGTAAATACCAAACACTATCTACATAATCAATTTGATTCGATATGGATATAGATTACACAGTTGCAGCATTGATGTTTCCAGCAATTCCTTTGATGATGACCATGTACAGCAATAGATTCCACACATTGAGTGGGTTAATTAGAAAACTTCATGATCAAATAACTTTTGAAAAACGCACTCCTCCTGAGTGGGAAAAGCAACTTCATGTTATAAATAATAGAACTAACTTATTAAAATATACTATGGGCTTTGCAGCTTTTGGTTTTCTATTTAATATGACAACAGTTTTGATGCTTTATTTGGGACACCTTCAATTAGCGAGATTAATCTTCGCTGGCTGTTGTATTTGTATGATAATTTCAACTTTTTTATTTTTACAAGAGATAAGGCTGTCTAATCAGGCTTTAAAGTTTCATTTGAGTGATATGGATTCAATGAAAAAAGATTTATAATTTATTTTTTTCTAAAAAACTTTTTTTAAATAATGAGATTCCATTTTTTATTTTGTATTTATAAGACTCTTTAAAGGTATTTAACTGCCAACCCTCCATTCTTAAAGTGATTGCTTCTAAATTCTTTGACTTCCACTTATCATCAGTGTTTTCATCTTTCCATAATTTTTTTTCTTCCTCAGTACGTGCACAGCCATAACAGTAGCCCGCAACAGGATCTGTTTTACAAATACTTATACATGGAGAAATGATTTTATTACTCATTAAGGAATGAGGATAGCTGGACCAGTAAGTTTTCTTGATTCTAAATCTTCATGTGCTTGTTTTGCGTCAGCTAATTTGTATTCTTTAAAAATATTGATTTTTATTTTACCGAATTTAACTTTTTCAAAAACTGCGTCCGCACCTGCTTGAAGCTCTTTTCTATTTGTAAAATATTGACCAATTGAAGGTCTGGTTAAATATAGACCTTTTGGTTGAATATCTTTTGAAACGTTGACTGGATCTAGTGGTCCAGATGCGTTTCCAAAACTTACCATCATTCCCCTTGTTTTAAGACAAGCCAATGATTGTTTAAATGTATTTTTGCCAACTCCATCAAATACTGCTGGCACACCTTTGTTATTAGTAATCTCCATAACTTTTTTTGCAAAATCATCTTTTGTATAATTTATGACATGAGCATAACCATTTTCTTCTGCAATTTTAATTTTTTCATCTGAACCCACTGTTCCAATTACTTTCGCACCAATACTATTTGCCCACTGAGCAAATATTTGACCGACTCCTCCAGCCGCAGCATGAAATAGAACCGTTTCTCCTGCTTTCAAAATATAGGTTTTACTAATCAAATAATTAGTAGTTAAACCTTTAGTCATTAAAGTGGCAGCTTGCTTGTGAGAGATGCCATCAGGTACTTTTACAGCTATTTTAGTAGGAATAATTCTTTGCTGTGAATATGCGCCAAGAGGTATTGAGGCATATGCAATGTTATCACCTTTATTAAATTCTTTTACATTTGAACCAACTTCATCGACTTTACCAGCAGCTTCTAAACCAATTCTGCTTGGAAGTTTGAGAGGATACAAACCTGATCTGTGATAGGTATCTATGTAATTCAATCCTATTGCATGATTAGTAACTTTAATCTCATCTGGACCCGGAGAGCCTACATCAACATCCTGTAGTTCTAATACTTCAGGCCCACCATTTTTTTTTATGATTATTGATTTTGGCATTTTTAAGAAACGTACTTTAACTTTTAATATTTAGCAAATGTTCCATTATTGTAGTCTTGAATAGCTTGAAGAATTTCAGCTTTTGTATTCATAACGAATGGTCCACCTCTCGCTATTGGCTCACCTATAGGCTTACCTGCAATAAATAAAAATTCAGAAGTTTTATTAGCTTTTGTAATTAATTTACTACCTCTCTCTAACAGTATTAAATTTGAGTTTCCTGTTTTTTCATGATCTTGATCACCAATTTTTAATTCACCTTTTAACAAATATATAAAACTATTATGACCTTCAGGTACCTCACAACTAAACTCTTTTCCTTCATTTAACACGATGTGAAAATACGTTGGTTCAACGTTGTGATTTTTTTCAGGACCCTCAGCTTTTTCATATTTACCCGCAATTACTTTCACTATCTTTTCACTATCTTTATGAGCTCCTAATTCATTACCTTTAATATAAAGATACTCAGGTTTATTCTTTTTTAACTTAGCAGGCATATTAACCCAAAGTTGAAAGCCTAATAATTTTCCATTAGCCATAGCTGGCATTTCAGAGTGTATAATTCCTCTTCCAGTTTTCATCCACTGAACATCACCAGATGACATTATTCCCTTAGCTCCAGTGCTGTCTTCGTGTTCAAAATCACCTTTAAGCATGTAAGTTACTGTCTCTATTCCTCGATGAGGATGAGGAGGAAATCCTGCTATATAATCATCTTTGTTTTCTGAACCAAACTCATCCAACATTAAAAAAGGATCAATGTAATCTGCTTCTGGTGTTCCAATACTTCTTTTTAATTTAACACCAGCACCGTCTGATGTTTCAATCGCTTGTATTATCTTTTTAACTTCAATATTTTTCATATTCTTTATTTAGCGTTATGTGATCCATCGCACATAGGTGGATCTTTAGTTAGTTTACAAGTACAGAAAAAAACTTTTTTAGATTGTTCTGCTTTATAAGTTAGCGGTCCAAATTCTGATCCATTATGTGAACCATCACAGAAAGGTTGTTTTGAACTTTTTCCACAAGTACACCAATAATAAGATTTACCCTCTACTACATCAACACCGATTGGCGCATCTCCTGCTCTTTCTGGTTTAGCCATTTTAATTCTCCTATTTTTATTTGCTTATATTTAGTTGTTTGATTAAGATATAACAAGTTATAAAAATCATACTAGTATATAAAAACATACCATGAAACATACCATTCAATGCCCAGCAGAAAGAGCTATTTATTTCCTAGGAGGAAAATGGAAAATTAGAATTGTATTTTTATTATATCAAAACAAAAAAAATAGATTTGGTGAATTAAAAAAAGTTTTGCAAACAGTCACCCAACAAATGTTATCAAAACAACTAAAAGAACTTGAACTTGACGGGTTAATAAATAGAAAAGTCTTTCAAGTTGTACCACCAAAAGTAGAGTATTCTTTAACAGATTTTGGATCTT
>Ga0307986_10003529_pt1 | contig 10835 bp, 20 predicted proteins | sample EllFjometageno82_FD_203170 | JGI IMG/M metagenome (GOLD analysis project Ga0307986, IMG submission 203170) | Marine microbial communities from Ellis Fjord, Antarctic Ocean - #82 | ecosystem: Environmental > Aquatic > Marine > Unclassified | place: Southern Ocean | collected 2014-10-09
AAAATGACTACATCTCAGAACGAATTTTTAATGAGATAACAGACTACGCAACTATGAGAGGATTTGTAGAGAAAAAAGAAGTAGAGACTTCAGAAGAAAAAAGAAGTAGAATACAATTAGAATATTATACTAACGGAGGTAAATAAATAGAAATTATGGCAAATCATTGTTACAATCACGTCTCTTTTCAAGGAGAAAACAAGGCGTTAAGAGAATTACAGAATAAGTTTGATAAGTATGAAGAGTGTAAGTACTTCCAAGAGTTTGGAAACTACGTTCTAGGACTAAAAGAAGTAGGAGATGTTACGTGGAAAGAGAATGAAGACCACTACGGATACGGAACTAAGTGGTGGGATTTTGAGATAGAAGAAAGGGATTTTCACTATAGCACAGAGATGACTGTTATGGGAGATTCTGCTTGGTCACCTCCAATGGAATTGATTGTCCAGATTTGTATAAAATACAAATTAACTGCCGAAATGGAGTACGAAGAAACAGGAATGGACTTTGCAGGAATTGTAAGTATGGATGAGACAGGAATAACCTCTCACAGAGAGATGTCGGCACACGAATACTCCTACGAGAACGACGTTAGCAATTGGATAGAGAACTTATCTTACAATTACGAAGGTGCAGATAAGGAAGAGTGGGAGAACCTCGAAGAGGAGCATTCATACGCAAATAAATCTCACATCAAAGAACTAGTCGAGGCTATTGAATTAATTAATTCATAACATCCGACTTGTTTAATTGAACAAATTATACTATATTTGTGAACGATTAATACTCAAATTTTACTCAAATTATGAACAATACATTAAGGGACTTTTTTACAGCTATAAACCCAACAAACATAGGCTGTAACAGAATGAGTATACGCCTAGCGAACTCTAATAACAAGGAAGAAGAAGACAATATGGATGACGATGATTATCCTTTAGGAATTTAAGTTGAATTGTAGTTGGTTCAAGCAAACACCCTCCACGTCAGATAGCGTGGGGGTTTTTGTGGTAAAAATCAGAATCATATGACAAGCTCAGATAAAGATGGCAATGCGATGGACAAATACTGGACATCAACATCAACAAGTGTTTACCCAACGTGGACACCAACATACACACATTTAATTAAAGGGATTAGTACTAAAGAAGAAACAAGATGAAACAAGATATATTTGACAAGTACGCTAAATCAGTAGCTAAGAAATTCGACATTTCCTTAGATGAGATGTTCACAAAAGACAATCATCCTAATATTGTGGATGCAAGATACATGCTATATTACCTATGTATTGAGAGACCAATAAAAATAAGCTATATTCAGAAGTTTTTAAAGAGCAGTGGCTACTCAGTTTACCACTCTACCATTATGTATGGTTATAAGAAAGCGAAGAAGATAATAGAGTCTGATTCAGACTACAAACAACTAATAAATGATGTTATCAAAGATGCATAGTCTTGAAGAAATTTTTACTGAGGCTACTAAAGGTAACCCAATAGAGTACGGAAGCGTGATGAAGATGGGTGTTAAAATACAGAGGTTCAAAGACAGAATTGAGATTCTGAATATGAGCAAAGGTGGTTCTTACTACCAAGAGTGCAATGAGCAAGAGTATAGTTACTTCCTAAAAAACGGATGGGTAATGGGATGTGTTTTTCTAGCAATAGAAAACTGTCTGCACAAGCTAGTTCTAATTGAAGACAGAATTAAGCTAGAGGTTAATACTCGCAAGAACGATAAACATATAAAGAAATTAAAGCATAAGAGAGACATCGTACTACTTAAGTACGCATCTTATAAATTGAAAATCAAATAATAATTAAATCCAATCCAATGAAAAAAGACGAAAAGAAGGAACTGACTACCTTTGAAAAATTGTCAGCGATTAATGTCAATGCGAAAGCAGAGAAGAAAAACAATCTAACCTACCTATCTTGGGCATGGGCATGGAGCGAAGTTAAAAAAGCGTGTCCTGATGCAACGTACCAAATGGGAGAAACAGAGTATGATGAAGCACTTGGCTTTATGTGTCACACGTCTGTATGTATTGAAGGAGAAACTTTAGAGATGTGGTTGCCAGTAATGGATGGTGCTAACAAATCTATGAAGAAGGTAGCATATTCTTACACTACACGTTATGGAGAAAAGCAAGTTGCTCCGGCAACAACTTTTGACATCAATAAAACGATGATGAGATGTTTAGTAAAGAACCTAGCGATGTTTGGATTAGGGATCTATATTTATGCTGGGGAAGACTTACCGGAAACTGAGTCAGAATCTCCAATAAACGAGAAGGCAGTTGCAGTAGCAAAGGCTAAAGTTGAAGACAAAACTACAACACACATCACGTTAGATATTGGCGATGAGAATTGGGTTAAGGTTTTAACGTACATCTCTAAAAATAAGGAGTTAGGTTTGGCTAAAATCACGAAGACTCTAGAGACCAAATACAAAATTAAGGCAGTAGTGAAGAAAGAGATTTCTAAAGCAATTTCAGATGAAAAATAAGGAAATCCTAGAGAGGTTAAAAAACGACGACGATTACTATGGACAGTTTGGTAGACAGTATCTATCAAACTCGGACATATTTAATCTTCTGAAGAACCCTACTCAGTTTAGAGTTCCTAATGAAAGAACCAAGCCAATGTTGGAGGGAAGTTATTTCCACACCAAAATGCTTGAGCCACACAAACTAGGAGACTTTGTTACTGTGGATTGTACTACACGTTCAACTAAAATGTATAAAGAGATTTGTCCGGAAGGCGAGATAATGTTGCTACAGAAGGAGAAAGAACACCTAGACTATTTGTGTGATATCATGTCATCCAATATGGAAATGTGTGATTACATTTACGCAGAAGGTAATGAGTTTGAAGTTCCGGCTATCCAAAACATAATGGGATTAGATTGGAAGGGAAAGGCTGACATCATTAATCCATCAAGTGAATTGATAATTGATATCAAGACATCATCGGATTTAGATAAGTTCATGTACAGTGCAAAAGCTTATAACTACGATAGTCAAGCATATATTTACCAAAGACTATTTAATAAACCACTAGTGTTTTTTGTTATTGACAAGAGCAATGGTAGGTTAGGCGTATTTGAGTGTTCAGCAGAATTTTTAGATGGTGGACGAAACAAAGTGGAAAGAGCTATAGATGTATATCATAAATTTTTCAGCGATGAAGCGAGTCAAGATATTTCTAACTATGTACATAGACAAACTCTATAAATTGTCTAAAAAAAAGAAACCTACTATATGGATAGAAGTTCCAATGTTCTGTAGTAGTGTGGAGGAAAAGAGCAATCTTATTTACTCTACAATGAATTTTATGGAACGTAAAATAACAATTAAAAACAATTAAAAATGGCAGACAAAATTTTTGCAGATGGATTCTCTTGGAAAAGAAGAGAAGATGCACCAGAATTCGTAATTGGAAACTTAAGTTGTAAAGTAGAAGATGCAACAAAATTCCTAACAGAGAATTCTAAGAACGGATGGGTAAACATGAATGTATTAATGTCGAAGAATGGGAAACCATACATCGAGTTAGACACATGGGAAGCCAAACCGAAGGACGAAGGAGACTTCTAGAAAACCAAAGCATGAAGACGAGGGGCTTTTGCCCCTTTCTTTTGCTTTAAAATGTGTTGAATGTTGAAAATATCGACACTTTTACTAGCTCTATATAAAACATCAACCAACTATTATATTACTACTACTTAAAACCTGAAAAAACCAACATTTTCAACATAAAAAGGATAAGTATCTATTTAGTAGTTATTTAAGTAATACAAAACCAACACAAAACCAACATATAACCAACATAAAATGGACATTACTATATTCAAAGACATCAAACAGACATCACAGCCATTTTTTAGAAATGTAAATTTCATCCTATCAAGAATTCAAGATGGAGCATCAAAAGAAATTGTAAAAAAGATTAGAGCAGAAAAAAAGAAGGATACTAGGAAAATATTAAAGGCTAAATTACCGGCAATTTGTTTCAGTGGAACATTTTCTCATAGATCCGACACTGCGCTAAAAGTACATAGTGGGATAATCTGTTTAGACTTCGATGAATATAAGTCACACAAAGAAATGTTACAAGCGAAACAGAAGTTGTCAAAAGACAAGTATGTTTACTCGGTATTCATTTCTCCTAGTGGAAACGGATTAAAGGTTTTAGTTAAGATTCCACCAAAGGTAGAGAATCACAAAAACTACTTCCTAAGCCTTCAAAAATACTACGACAGTGATAACTTTGATAAATCATGCAAGAACGTCTCTCGTGTCTGCTATGAATCATACGACCCATTAATCCACATCAATACAGAATCAGTATTATGGGAGAAGATTGAGGAGCTAGAGTATGTAGAAGTTAATAAACAAACAGACATCTCAACAATCCCAGTTACAGATGACAGTAAAATAACAGAGATACTTATAAAGTGGTGGAGTAAAAAGTACCCTTGGATAGAGGGGAATAGAAATAACCACACCTATATTTTAGCAAGTGCCTTCAATGACTTTGGAATACAGAGTTCACTAGCAGAGCATATATTCTTAAATAATTACCAAAGCTCAAATTTTACACCTACAGAAATAAAGAAAACCATAAAAAGCGCATACTCAAAGGTTGCTAATTTTGGAACAAAATACTACGAGGACGAGGATAGAGTAAATAATATCCGAATGAAGTTAAAGCGTGGAGTGACAAAAAAAGAAATTAAAACTCAATTAGTGCAAGATGAAGTTGACCCATCCACTGTTGATAATGTACTAGAAAGATTAGATTTAGAAATTGAAAATAATCAGTTTTGGACTAAGAATGATAAAGGAGTTATTAAGATAGTTCATATAATGTTCAAAAACTTCCTAGAGGCAAATGGATTTTTTAAATTCAATCCAACCGGAAGTAAGAACTATGTTTTTGTAAAGGTAACAGATAATCTTATCGACCACACCTCAGAAAAAGAAATTAAGGATTTTGTATTAAATTATTTACTAACGATTGATGACTATAGCGTGTATAATTACTTTGCTGAAAACACTCGTTACTTTAGAGAGGAATTTTTAACACTTTTAGCATCTGCTGAAGTTCACTTCATTGAGGACGATAAAGACAATGCATATTTATACTACAAAAATGGAGCAGTTCAAGTAAAAGAAGGTGCAGTAAAAGTTATTGACTACCTAGATTTAGGTGGATTTGTGTGGAAGGACCATGTGATTGATAGAACCTTTGAAATGTGTGATAGCACATCTTGTGACTACCAAAAATTTATATACAATATTAGTGGTGCTGATGAATTAATAGTTAACTCGTTCAGAACTACTATTGGATACCTACTACATGCGTGGAAAAACCTATCTTATTCTCCGGCAGTAATCTTAAATGATGAGGTTATTTCTGACAATCCTGAAGGAGGTACTGGTAAAGGGTTGTTTATGAATGCATTATCCCACATGAAAAAATTAGTTGTAATTGATGGGAAGTCGTTTAACTTCGAGAAGAGTTTTGCATACCAATTAGTTTCAGCAGATACTCAGATACTTTGTTTTGATGATGTAAAAAAGTTCTTTGATTTCGAGAGATTATTCTCTTTAGTTACTGAAGGGCTTACACTAGAGAAGAAAAACAAGGATGCAATTAAGATTCCCTTCAGTAAATCTCCAAAAGTAGCAATCACTACGAACTATGCGATTGTAGGAGAAGGTTCTTCTTTTGAGAGAAGAAAATGGGAGCTAGAGTTGTCTCAGTACTATACAAAAGGAATGACTCCTTTAAAAGATTTAGGAAAATTAATGTTTGGGGAGTGGGATGTAGACGAGTGGTGTGCATTTGACAACTATATGATTGAGTGCCTACAGATGTATATGACTAATGGATTAATGAAAGCAGACTTTAAAAACAAAAAACTAAAATCTTTAATTGTAACAACAAACACAGATTTTGCTTATTGGTGTGGAATAACCGGAGACAAGGCAGTTAATCATTTACTAGTAAAAGGTAAAAAGATTTACACGAACCAATTATACCTAGATTTCTTAACGGCTAATGGAGAGACTGTTTATAAACCATCTATTTCACTTACGAAGTTTGGTAGATTCCTAAAGTCTTATTCTAAATACAAATATGATTGTCTACCTGATGGAGAAAGAGATAGTATGGGGAATTGGATTAGATTCAGAAACAAGCAAGAGCTTGAGAGTAATGGAAAAATAGATATGGACTTTTAAAACAAAAAATATGTTAGACGAAATAGTAGATAATTTTTACGAGGAAGAATTCTTAACAGCAGATGGTTTTGATAGGGCTATAATTGGAGTGGACGAAAGTAGCATGAGAATAATATATTCAGTGTCCAAATGTATTGATATACTGATGGAGGATATGGAAGCAGAAGATGCTATGGAGCATTTTAGTTATAACGTGTGTGGCGCTTATGTCGGAGAAAAAACACCAATCTGGTGTTGGGATATGTTTTAAATTATGGAGTTCAGAGACTATCAATTAGAAATTATTCAGAAAGCAAAGACGCTCCTAGAAAAAGATAGGTTTGTTTATTTAGCTATGGAAGTGAGAACCGGAAAGACACTTACCAGTTTAGGTGTTAGTGCGCTATTGCCGGTTAAAAATTTACTGTTTATTACAAAGAAGAAAGCCATCAGTAGCATAGAGAGTGATTATAAAATGTTGAATCCATCCTACGCCATCACAGTTATAAATTATGAGTCTCTACATAAAATTGAGCAAATTGGTTGGGATATGGTAGTGTGTGATGAGGCCCATGGGATGGGAGCTTTTCCAAAAAGAAACAAACGCTCTACTCAAGTGAAGTCTTTAATCATAGAGAATAATCCATACGTGATTTTTTTATCAGGAACACCAACTCCTGAATCGTACAGTCAAATGTTTCATCAGGTATCGGTAATGAGAAATCATCCGTTCAATGAATTCAAAACATTCTATAAGTTTGCGCATAAATACGTGAATGTAAAACAGAGAAAGATAAATAGTTTCTTAATAAATGACTATTCAGAGGGATTAGACATCATTATCTCTGAGATGAAACCACACACACTAGCATATACACAAAAAGAAGCTGGATTTAAGGTACAGACCACTGAGCATGTGATTGAAGTCGATATGTTGCCAATTACTTACCAATTAGCTGATAAATTGAAGAAAGATTTAGTGGTTGAAGGTAAAGATGATGTAATTCTAGCAGATACTCCGGTAAAATTAATGATGAAACTGCACCAAATGTATTCCGGAACAGTAAAATTTGAGTCAGGCAAATCTATGATCTTAGATTATAGCAAGGCACAGTTTATTCACGACAATTTTTTAGATATAAAAATAGGTATTTTTTACAAATTTAAGGAGGAGTTGAATGCTTTGAAAGAGATTTATGGAGACGATTTATGCACAGATTTAGAGACTTTTAATACAACGGACAAAAGTATTGCCCTTCAGATTGTTAGTGGAAGAGAAGGAATAAGTTTAAAAGAAGCAAAGATATTAGTATATTACAATATAGACTTTAGTGCTACTAGTTACTGGCAGTCTAGAGATAGAATGACAACAAAAGAAAGATTAAAGAACGACGTGTACTGGATTTTTTCCAGAGGAGGAATAGAAGCTGATATTTACAAGGCTGTAACTAAGAAGAAAGATTATACTTTAAGACACTTTAATAAAGACAATAAATTATGAAAGAACCAAAAGACAATAGAAATTTATTAGATGAGTGGGAAGCGGATAGACTGAAGCCTCATTTCTTTTACAGCAGAGATTCTATGGACTTAGAACGTATGTGTGAAATTTGTGGAAAATTAGAAAAAAATCATAAATAAACTAAAAACAGAAATTATGGAAAAATTACTATTAGTGCTAGTATTTATACTACTTGCAGTCGCAATATTAAGAAACTTAAGTAAAAATAACGAACCCTTTGATTAGAAAAATTATGAAAGCAGAAATCGTAAGAACAAAAAAAGACCATTACATTATTATTATTGATGGCATTGCTCACGCAGAAATGGAACGTAGTCAAGTAAGAGAATTAATATCAGTATTAGATAATAAAATTTAAATGACTATAGAATTAAGTGCTGGAGAGATAAACCTATGTAAATTTATAGGAGAACAACGAGCTTTAATGGCTAGAGCAAACGGAATTAAGGATGCAAAAATGGGTGCGCACGATGGAGTTAAGGGAGATATCCAAGGCTTTAAAGCTGAGTACGCTTTTGCTAAACAAAAAAATGTATTCCCTGATTTTGGATTAAGTGTACGTAGTGGTAGTTGTGATGGAGTTACTCATATGGGAAACCGATATGATGTGAAGTCAACAGACCGAATAGACGGAAACTTACTTGCTACATTAAAAGTGAATCCGGATGTGGATATTTATGTACTGGCAGTAGTCCAGTATAATCTAGTCCATTTAATTGGATGGGCAAAGAAAGATGATTTAATTAATCCTGAGAATATTAGAGACCTTGGTCATGGGAGAGGTTATTTCTTAAATCGAGGCAGACTAAATAATTTTTAAATAAATATAAATATGTACGACTACGACAAGGAAGATCCAACTTTTAAAAAGGATATAGAATTAAGTAAGGTAGCTGTTGATAAAGCAGCGAGATTTTTATCTAACAATGGTTTTCAAGTCCTTATAGAGCCAACATTTATAAGGGATGATATAAAAAATGCTTCTAAATACTCTGATGGTGGGGATTTAAAAGTAATGATGCCTGTTGAAATAAAGCATAGACCAAAACTAAACTTCAGTAAAGAAAAAGGATTTAGCTATAAAACTATAATAATAGATGCGTGTCATATTTTTGATAAGCATAAAATAAAACCTATTTATTATATAATATATAATTCTGATTACACCTCTATGATTTTTATAAATGTAAGAGATACATTTGAAGACTGGATTAATGTAGAAAAATATGATAGATATAAAAACAGAAAAAGAAAGTTTTATGAAGTTGATATATCAAAATGCCAGATAGTAGATTGTGATTAATATATAAGTTTAAATAAATATGACAGAGCAACAGATACAAAACAAACGGATTAAAGAGCTAGAGGCTGAAGGTTATTATGTCATAAAACTGAAGCTTACAAACAAAAACGGAATCCCGGACCTCATTGCACTCCCTCGTGGCTGCGATGTTTTATTCTCAGAGATTAAAAAACCAAAGGGAGTAGTGTCTGCACTTCAAAAGTACAGATTAAAAGAATTGGAATCGTATGGATTCAAAACAGAAATTTATAAAGGATAAAAATGAAGCTACCGAGAAAACGAAACAAGAAAGAAGAAATTATAAAAATGTATACAGACAATTTAAGTATGACTCCTAAAGACATCGCTTTTCAGGTTGGAACAAACCTAGAGTATACAGAAGAATGTCTAGAGGAATATCTGAATAGCCTAGTGGCATATTATGATATGGGAATTGCACCAAGTATGAACAGAGAAAATGTATTCTTTCTGTTCTCAGACAACGGTACAGAAAAGGAACTACATAAGGAAGGAAACTTCATTCACTCAGAGGATGTGATAACTGAGTTGGAAAGATTATTCATAAGAATCAATCTTGGTTGTGAAACTATACTCATAACAACCGAAAAAAATAGTAAAAAATAAAAAGCCGTATCTTGCTACTAATTTAACAAACTTGCTAATGCCAAATCCGATTTCCCACAATGATCTTAGTGCCATAACCCATATAAATTATGTTACTAACCAAATGCATACACTAACTACTGACTTATACGAAGACTTGATGGAGCGTGACCATGAGACGGCAAAGGATAAAGCAAAAGCAATTGTTATAATGATGAACGATTTAATAAAGTCATTATCAGATGAAATATAGTAAAGATGAGGTACGACCTCGGCTATCAGGAAATAAACGGATGGCTTACGAAAGGCTAAACAAAAAAGAGCGTAGGATACTTGTAATAGGGGATCTTCACGCTCCTTTCACGTTAAAAGGGTATCTTGAATTTTGTAAAGAGACCTACGCAGAGTATAATTGCAACCAAGTTTTATTTATAGGAGATATTTTGGACAACCACGCTTTCTCTTACCATGAGCCAGATCCGGACGGAATGTCCTCTGGAAATGAACTAAAACAAGCGATTATTGATGTACGTAAATGGTACGAAGCTTTCCCAGACGCAGATGTTTGTATTGGAAACCATGATAGAATGGCTGCTAGAAAAGCAATGTCCGGAGGAATTCCTTCCTCTTGGATAAAGTCCTATAATGAAGTTTTAGGTACACCTAAATGGAATTGGGTAGAAACTATCACATATGATGATGTTCTATATGAACATGGAGAAGGTGGTCAAGCATCTACAAAAGCAAAAAACAACATGATGTCTAGTGTCTGTGGACACACACATACGGCTGCCTATGTTCAGTGGTTCGTAGGTAAAAAGTTTAGAGTGTTCGGAATGCAAGTAGGTTGTGGAGTAGACTCAAAAACTTACGCTGCTGCTTACGCTAGAAACTTTAAAAAACAGGCAATCTCCTGTGGTATTGTTACAGGAGGTCACACTGCTATAGTTAGAATGATGGACTTATAATAATTAATTTCTATTATAATATCTCTCTAGTTGTTGTTCTCTACGTTTTCTCTGTATCTCTTTTAACTCTTTTCTTCTTCTATACATGTCAGAGTTTTTAATTATATTCTGACGTTCCATTTTTTTTCTGTAAACATCAGGCTTATATTTCTTCAATTCTTTATTTGTTAAAGGCTTCATTTTTACTGGCTTCTTTTTAGCAGCAGCTCT
>Ga0307986_10003533_pt1 | contig 10830 bp, 12 predicted proteins | sample EllFjometageno82_FD_203170 | JGI IMG/M metagenome (GOLD analysis project Ga0307986, IMG submission 203170) | Marine microbial communities from Ellis Fjord, Antarctic Ocean - #82 | ecosystem: Environmental > Aquatic > Marine > Unclassified | place: Southern Ocean | collected 2014-10-09
TAATAGTGCTAAAAAAAATGTAATTAATTTCATCATATATTATTTTTTATATCTTTTATAATTTTCAACATAATGTGTAGCGTTTTCTTTAATTTCTTCAACTTTTTTATCTGTAACTTGTCTGATAACTTTTCCAGGAGAACCCAGAACTATGATCGCTAAAAGCTTTTTCATGTTCAACAATCCTAGCGTAAAATTTATCCATAATTCATCCGTAATACGTATGTATTTTTCATCAAAATTCTACTTTTTGCAAAAGTGAAGTTGTTGCTATATAAGGATTCTAGTAGCTAGGTTCAGGGCACCGGGTAACAGAACGCCCCTGTGACAATCATTGTTTTCATTCTAAATTATTTTAAGTGTAATTTAATTTTTAAGTATAAAAATAACTGAAAGGCAAAATATGAAAAAAATTTTAATCTTAATAACATTTATCCTTTTTACAGGTTCAGCTTACGCTGGGTCATGTCCAATGATGGCTAAAAATGTAGATAGTAAAATTGAGGAAGCTCAGAAATTGAGAGATGCAGGCATGAAAGCACACGACGCTGGAGACCACTCAAAATCAGAAGAATTGATGAATAAGGCTATGAAGCTTTTTAAAAGCTAGTATAACATTATAGGTGTGCCTAGTATCTTGGCACACCTATATAAAATGAGTTCTGTGATATCAAAAATAAATTGGAATTGTAAACATACCTGGAAAAAAAGTTCTAAGAATACTGGTTGGTGTTTATTAGGTTGTTCTATTGGAGATTTTGGAACTATATTTTTTTTTCAAATTACAGAAATAGCTTTTCCTGTTTTAGGTGTAATGATTTTGGCAATTGTAAACGGTTTACTTACTAGTATCTCTCTAGAAACAATTATTTTAATAAGACAAAATTTTAAATTAAAAAATGCGGTCTTAACTGCATTGGGAATGAGTTTTATTTCTATGGTAAGCATGGAAATAGCTATGAATCTTACAGACTTTGTTTTTACAGGTGGAGCGTTATTAAATTGGTATATTGTGCCTGCAATGCTGTTTGCAGGATTTATAACACCTCTACCTTACAACTATTACAGATTAAAAAAATTTAATATAAGTTGTCACTAAAATGATCGAAAATTTAATACAAAACTTGTTTGCTATTAGCCTTGGAGCAATGCTTTTTTTCTCATTCGTGATTGTGCCTGTTATATTCAAAATACTGGATGCTAAAAATGCAGGTAAATTTATTAGAAAGATATTTCCACTTTATTATTTTATTAATTTAGCGGTTTTATTAGTTGTTATATTTTTGCTCTTATATATTTCTTCTATTAATTTAGATTTCTATATTATTCTTATTATTGCAATTTTATTCATTTTTTCTTTGATTATTCTCATGCCTTTAATAAATAAATTAAAAGACACCAAGAAAGAAAAAAAATTTAAGTATTCACATACTTTATCAGTGATTATAAATTTTATTCAGATTATAGGTTTAATCTATTTAGTTTTTTAAACTTAATTAAATATTGCTTTTTCACCACCAAAAGCTAGATAAATCAAGGCTTCTGGTTGTATTAGAATTGTTATATAATAATAAATAACGTTTAGAGGTTCACAGCACCTGGCAACAGAGCACACCCTTTGATATAATGACAAATATTTTAATAACCCCTGGTAAAAATAATATTGGAGCATATATTAAAAAAATTGATCTTAAAAAATTAGATAAAAATCAAATATCTATAATCAAAAATACCTTAAATGATTTTGGAGTAATTTTTATTAAAAAACAAAACTTAGACTCTTTGTCGTACCAGAATTTTGCAAAATTAATTGGAGAGTTAGTTATTTACCCGAGACTGAAAGGATTAGAAAATTTCCCACATATTAATGTAATTGAAAGAAAACCGGATGATAAAAACTTAACTTTTGGTTCAAGCTGGTTGCATCAGGACACAAGCTATCTTGGAGATGACAGACCTAGGTATACTATGCTTATGGGCATAGAAATACCGAAGGGTCAAGGAAATACAATTTTTTCATCTGGCTTTAATGCTTATGAGAAATTACCAAATGAAATTAAAGATAAAATCAGAAATGCTACAGGAATTTTCTCTTCCTCAGGTCCAATCTCAGTAACAAGAATTGAAAGAGAAAAAGATATGGGTATTAAATCTACTAAAAATTTAGAAGCAGAACATTCTATTGTAAAAACAGTTAATGAGAAAAAAACTTTATATGTCTCACCAGGTCATTTGATGGAGATTAATAATGTTAATGAAACAGAGAGAGGCTATTTAAAAGATTTCCTGATTGACCATGTAAATAAAGAAGAGTTTCTTTTTTCATACGAATGGTCCAAGGGAGATATTTGTCTCTGGGATAATATTAGCATTTTACACAAAGCTAGTGAAATAAAAAATTGCAAAAGAATAATGCATAGAATTACTATAAAATAGCTAAATCCAGACACTTGGCAACAGAACACCCTCTAAAAAATTATTATTCCTATTAAAAATATCGAAACAATTATAGCTGATTTTAATATAAAATTTAAAGCTAGAGTAGGTTTAATTATTTAAAAAAAATGGTTCTTTTAATAAAGAATTATCAAATTTCTTGCTGTTTAAATTAATTTCTTTATTAAAATATTCTTTAACTTTCTCTTCATTAAATTCAATTTTCTTTGAACACCTAATCTCCTTACTTTTATCTTGAATAACAGGATTTATTTTAGAGATAGAACTGTCTTTAATTCTTTCGGCAATTGAATGAAATGCTGATTTGACGGTAGACATTGTATATTCATAAGGATTAATTTTTAAATTAGACATAGCGTGGTATAGAACTGGGCCACTATCCAACCCTTTAGATAGCAAGTGAATTGTTGAGCCTACTAAGTGAGGATTATTATCAAATATTGCCCAAAAATTACAATCAGTTCCTCTGTAATAAGGTGATACACCCATATGAATATTAATTGCTTTCTGATCTACTAAAAAATCCACAAGCTCTCCTTTGATGTAGCTACTACCAAAAACAACATAAACATCACTTTTAAGAAAATCTGACAATAACTTCATAGAGCATTTATTTAAATCTCCAGAAAGTATAGGTAAAATTTTAATATTTTTTTTTAAATTATTTACATAAGAATTTTTAAATAATTTATATTGAGCATCGTTAACATTTTCAAAATATTTATTCATTGTTGTTGATGCTGGATAATGCCCAGGTATTATACCTGGAAAGATAGTTCCACACTCTTGAACAACAAAAAGTTCATCGGATATTGTTGATAGCAAGTTAATTAAATAATTATGCCTACTTTTATTACTCGTAAATAATGTTATTTTCATTAATTCATTCTTTTGAATATTTCAGCATGATCCTGTCTTGCTATTTCTAAAAAAGAATTATTAACCTTCTTCATTCCCATTTCTGGGTCAATAGTCATCATTTGTTTAAAACCTAATTCTATTCCAAGTTCCTGCAGTATCTCCAAAGTATCTTTATTGTAACTTCCACAAGGATGAGCCATATATTTTATTTCATTTTTTGGTTTTTCTAAAATACTAGAAATTGAAGATAGACATTTTACATATTCATTTTTTTGTTCATCATAATTTAATTTTTCTAGTAATGTTGGATGACTATGAGAATGTAAACCAACTAAATGCCCTAAGCTATCCAGTCTTATTAAATCATCTTTTTGAAAGAATAATTTTTTGTAAAAATCTTTATAATGAAATTGTTTTTCTTTAATCATCAAGAATATTATTTCTTGATACTGATTTTTAGTAAGAAATACATCTCTAACCAACCTAAATTTAATATCTGCTATTGAATAGTGAGGAAGATTTTTTTTTTTTGATTTAATTTTTTCATTATTGTCTTCAAAAAAAGTTTTTAAATCTTTATCTAGAATTTTATAAAAACTATTATAAAATTCTTCAATATTGTCAAAATAGTTCATTCTAAAATATCTGAAAACTTCTAAATTATCTGGTTTTCCTTCAAAGACTGAAGTATACACAAAAAAGAAACTTTTAATTTTTAGTTCTTCCAAGACAGGCAGGGCAATATCAATTTGACATTTAACGACATCATCAAAAGTTAAACACACTTCTTTTTCTTTAAGTTTATTTTTTTTAAATTTTTCAAAAAAAATGTCAGCATCTAGAATATTCTCTCTTCCTATAAAATTTATCATTTTGTAAAAGTCATCTTTAGATATAGAACCTTGGCCTTTTGTGTGTATTCCATCATCATGAAAATGATGAAACATAATGCCGTGAAAAAAATTATTGTTACTATTAAAATACATTTAAATTTTAAAATTATCAAAAGAGTTAAGTTCACCAACAACAATTGTACGTAGGCTATTTATTTCTGGGCGGTAGTTAATTCTCACATATTAGAAATACAATGCTTCTCATAAAAAAGAAATAGTAAAATTTAATTATCGACGATAGATGGTTGTAATTCTGCATTCAAATATTATATTATTAATTAATTTTGGTTTGGTGATAGAACACCCTTACCTAATCTTCCTCTAGTCTACTCTTTTTCCATTAACCAAAGTGAATCTTGGCTTAAAAAATATATTTTTCCTGTAGAGGGATGAACTTGTATGTCTCTTATTCTACCAATTTTTTTTTTGAAGATAATTTCTTCTTTTACATTAAATAAATCGCTAAAAACTAGCTTTCTTAAAGATTGATCTTTTAAAGAAGTAATTAGAGCATGGCCGTTCCATTCACTAAATTCATTCCCCTTGTAAATTGTAATAGCACTAGTAGCTATTGAGGGTACCCAATAGTGAATAGCTTTAGTAAAACCAGGCTTCCACTTAGGTCCAATATTAGTTCCGGTATAATTTTTTCCTCCCCATCCTAAAATTTTCCATCCATAATTTTCTCCTTTTTTTGCTTCACCAAACCAGTCTCCTCCTTTTGCTCCATGATTGCTTAAATATATTTTTTTATCAAAACTAGAAAGTGTTAATCCTTGTGGATTACGAATACCTATTTGGTAAATTTCTGGCAACCAGTCATTTTTTTCTTCAAATTTTGGATTATCGTCTGGAATACTTCCATCTAAGTGTAGTCTTATAATACTTCCAGGGTGCTTAGTAAAATCCTGAGCAATCATACCCTGGCCTCTCTCACCTACGGATGCAAATATATAGTCATCTTTTATAGCAAGTCTTGAACCAAAATGATAAACTGAATTTATTGGAGGGTTTGCTTGAAATATATTTTTAAATTTTATTTTTTCTCTATTAAACTCTCCTCTGGCAATTGATGTACTTGTCTTCATGTTTTCTCTATTCTCAGTGTAAGAAATCCAAAGATAATTAGACTTATAAATAATATCTAATAAACCACCTTGGCCATATTCTAAAAAATTTAAATCGTGATTAACTTCTTTAATATTTTTATTTCTAATATTAATAATTTTGATTTTTCCACCAACCTCAGTAACAATCAGTTCATTATTATTGATAAAAGAAGATCCCCAAGGTTTCTCTAGACTGGCTATTTTAGTAAATTTTATATTTTGCGAATATGTATTTTCACTCAACAACAAAACAAAAAAAAATATCATTAAAAGTTTTTTCATTTTTGTGATTTTAACATAAAATTTATTTTATTATAATTTTTTTATTTGTTGTTGGTTTGTCCGAACTTATTTTTGTATAGATTATAATTGATTCTTGAAACTTTATTGACAGTAATTTTCAAATTAATATTAGCATATTGTGAGCTTAATTTTATTGAAATTTTTGATTTTTAGACATTAAAACTTGCTTGATAAAGAATAATAATACAAATTACAAAAACTATGCAGCATAATGCCCCTTGAATTAAAAAAAAAGTAAATATAAAAGAACAGAAATGAAAAAATTTTTATCAATTTTAAGCTTGCTGTTAATTTGTGCTTCATGTGCAACTCCAAAAGTAGTAAACATTATTGGTCCAAATGATAGCAGTCTAGATTGTAAGGAATTAAGTTCTGAAATTGCTAAAGCTAATCTTTATGCCGACGAAGCACAAGATGCGAAAAATATGAAAAATCCACATAATTTGGGAGCGCTTTTATTTTTTCTTCCCGGTATAGGAGTAACAATGAAAAATGTAGATGAAGCAACAGAAGCAGCAAAAGATAGAGCGGCTCATTTAAATAAACTGAAAGAGAAAAAAAACTGCTAGGTTGGTGTACTCCCTGCTAACAGAATGTGACTTTATATTTTTTTTATTTTCCAAAAATACCTAATTTAACATCGTAATCAACTGCTATTCCATAATCTGGATCATCATCACTATCTACAACAAGTTGACCTGTCCTGCTTAGAAGTTTGTGACAGTCTCGAGTCAAATGTCTAAGTTTAACTTTTTTTCCAAAACTATTGTATTTATCAGCAACATCTTCAATCGCTTTTAAAGCAGATTGATCAATTACTTTTGATCCAGCAAAATCAATAATAATCACTTTAGGATCCTCTTCCGGTTTAAACAGTTCTAAAAAACTATCTGTTGAGCTAAAGAAAAGTGGTCCTTCTATTTCGTAAACCTTAGCCCCTTTTTCTTTAATAGAAGGTCTTACAGCTGCTCTAATTCTTGAAGCAGATTTCCAAGCAAATACTAAAGCAGATACTATAACGCCAACAATTACAGCAACTGCTAGATCCTCTAAAACTGTTACAACGGTTACGAGAACAATAACTAGTGCATCACTCTTAGGTACAAAAAACAATATCTTTAACGAGTTCCAGGCAAACGTTCCAACTACAACCATAAACATAACTCCAACTAGCGCAGCAATTGGTATCATTTCAATATATGAAGAAGTGTATAATATAAATATCAACAGAAAAAGAGCTGCAGCTATTCCTGCAATACGTGTTCGTCCACCAGACCTAACATTAATTATTGACTGTCCAATCATTGCACATCCACCCATCCCTCCAAAAAAACCTGTAACCGTATTTGCCAAACCTTGAGCTAAACATTCTTGGCTTGCTCCCCCTCTTTTATTTGTAATTTCACCCACTAAGTTTAAAGTTAATAAACTTTCGATTAAGCCAATGGCAGACAAAATAAATGCGTATGGAAAAATAATTTTTAATGTTTCAAGGTTTAAAGGTACGTTTGGAACTGAAAAATTTGGCAGTCCTCCTTTAACACTTGCAAGGTCACCAACACTTGGAATATCAATTTTTAATGCTAAAACTAATATTGATGTTACTAAAATAGCAGCTAACGTTGCTGGAACTGCTTTAGTAATTTTTGGGAGTAACCAAATAATTAACATTGTTAACGCCACAAACCCTACTGAATAATATAAAGTATTTCCTGAAATCCACACAGATTGGCCCACTGCATTAATAGTTTTAAACTGACTAAGCTGTGAAATAGCAATAACGATTGCAAGACCGTTAACAAATCCTAACATTACCGGTTCCGGCACCATTCTTATAAATTTTCCTAGTTTAAATACTCCAGCAAGTAATTGTAAAATTCCCATTAAAACTACAGTAGCAAATAAATATTCAGCCCCATGATCCATAACGAGAGCAACCATTACAACAGCTAATGCTCCAGTTGCTCCTGAAATCATTCCAGGCCGTCCGCCAAGCACTGCAGTAATTAAACCAACAATAAAAGCTGCATAGAGACCTGATAAAGGTGCAACTCCTGCAACAAATGCAAAGGCAATGGCCTCTGGGACTAGTGCTAAAGCTACTGTTAATCCAGCTAAAATTTCAACTCTAAATAAAGAAAAAGATGCTCCATCTTTTGGAATATAATTTTTTGTACTAAAACTTATAGACTTCGCAATATCTAAAATTCCTTGTGATGCAATTTGTGATGGTAGTTTACCTTTTTTCAAAATTTTTTTTGATTTAATTTAAAATTTAAATGATTTATTAATAATATTAAGATTCAAATAACATGGTTTAAGACACCTGGCAACAAAACCCTTCTTCATAGTAATCTTTTTTATTTTTTAACCTTAATGTTATCTAGTGAATTTTAGTTGTACACGTGACTGCCGTTTCCAAAAATGTATAGACATCAAACGTTTATAGTAACTGTACTCCTCTTGTTATATAAACATTTTATGAGTAAAAAAATTAAAGTAATAACTTATAACGTAACAATTTTTTTATTACTAGTTATGTTGTTTGAGACTGTGCTGGGATATTGGTTTACCAAAAACAACTTTGGTGTTCATATGCGTAAAGAAAGAAACAAAAATTGGCAAACAACCTCCAAAATTAACAACGAAGAATATAAATTTTTTTATAAAAGAAATTTTTATGGATTTAGAGGTGAAGAATTTGATCCAAAAGATGTAAAGATTATACTTGAAGGCGGAAGCACATCCAATCAAATGAACACCCCGCAAGAACTTACAATTGTAGGTCAATTAAACAAAAAGTTTAAATCAGATGCAATTAATCTAAAAATTTATAATGCGGCAACTAATGGAAAATCACTCAGAGGTGTTATATATGATTTTAAACATTGGTTTCCTAAAATAAAAAAATTTCAACCAGAGTTTGTAATATTATTACTGGGAATTAATGAAAGAACACTAGCTAGTCAAATGGACAAAAGAATGTTTGACTCAGGGGTCCAGGAACAAAAAATAGACAGAGTTAAAGATTATATAAAAAATAATAGCTTTGTTTATAACAAGTATAAAATAATTGCTAACAAATACTTTCCAAAAAATACTAGCGGATATTTTTTAGATACTAAAAAATTATATTTTAACTTTGATTATGTGAACTATAAAAAAGCAAAAAATTTAAAAAGACTTATTTCAGGAAAAGAAAAAAAAATTTTAATACAACTTGAAGAAAGACTATTAATTTTAAAAAAAATATTTAAGTCAAATAAAATTAAACCTGTGATTATAACTCAAGTTGAATATAACGGGCTAAATAATCAAAAACTTTTTTTAGTTAATGAAAAATTAAAAGAATTTTCATTTAATAATAATTGGCAAATAATAAAACTAGATGAATTAATAGAGATGGAAGTAGATGATTTCTACGATCCAGCACATACTACACCCGCTGGCTCAGAAAAAATTGCAAATATAATCTACCCATTATTAAAAAAAATACTAAATAATAAAGATTAACTCTTTGAATAAATCAATACAATTAGATGTTATTTGGGACACCTTGCAAAAAAATAGTAACTAAAATTATTTTAAAAATTTATTTAAATCGGGCTTAAAATAATTTGGACCCTTCATAACTTTTCCATTTTCGTTATAAATAGGTTTGCCACCTAATCCTAATTTACTCATGTTAGATTTTTGCACCTCATCAAAACATTCATTAAGATCAATACCAAAAGCGTGTCCGGCACCATAAGTTACATACAAGATATCAGTAAGTGCATCAGCTACTTCTTTCATGTCTTTATCTTTGATTGCTTGATTTAACTCTTCTAACTCTTCTTTTATAAGATCATATCTTAGCTGTACTATCTTCTTATTAGGAAATTCAGTCCTGTCTTTCACTTCTTGACCAAAGGTTTGCATAAATTTTTTAACTTTATGAAAGTTACTCATATTTTCTCCATATCAAATTTGATTTGTTATTGTTTAATCTATATTATAGCTTATTAGCACTAATGAAATATAGAACTGAATTAGATAGCATTGGAAAAATTAAAGTAGATAATAGTAAGTATTGGGGTGCATCTACTGAAAGATCTAAAAAATATTTTAATATTGGAGACTTTCTAGTCAGGCCAATAGTAATTCATTCAATAGCAATTATTAAAAAAGCGGCAGCGATTGTAAATTCAAAGAATAGAGATTTAGACCATAAGATTAGCAAATATATTGTCAGGGCCTCTGAAGAAGTTATTAAAGGTAAGCTTGATGAACATTTTCCATTAAAAGTTTGGCAAACTGGGTCTGGTACACAAACAAATATGAATGTTAATGAGGTAATAGCTAATAGAGCCAATCAAATGATGGGTGAAAAATTAGGCAGCAAAAAACCAGTTCATCCTAATGATCATGTAAATAAATCTCAATCGACTAATGATGTTTTTCCTTCTGCGATGCATATAGCTATTGCGATCAAAGCTAGAAATAAATTATTACCTTTTCTTAAATTACTAGAGAAAGAATTAGGAAAAAAAGTTAAAGAATTTAGTAAAATAGTAAAATTAGGTAGAACACATTTACAAGATGCAACACCATTAACATTAGGTCAAGAATTTTCTGGCTACCAATTTCAATTAAAAGAATCTATTAAAAGAATCGAAATAGCGTTAAAAGAAATTTATTATTTGGCACAAGGTGGCACAGCTGTTGGAACAGGGCTTAATACAAGGAAGAATTTTGATAAAAAAATTGTTAAAGAAATTAGTAAAATTACAAAATTACCCTTTCAGGTTTCCCCAAATAAATTTGCAGCATTAGCTACTCATGATCCTATAGTAAACTTTTCAGGAGCAATGAATACTGCAGCTGTTTGTTTGATGAAAATAGCAAATGATATTAGATTTTTAGGATCGGGGCCTAGAGCTGGTTATGGTGAATTAATACTACCATCAAATGAACCAGGTTCCTCAATAATGCCGGGTAAGGTAAATCCAACGCAATCAGAAGCAGTTACAATGGTCTGCGTAAAAGTAATTGGAAATCATAACGGGATTACTATGGCTGGGTCGCATGGACACTTTGAGTTAAATGTTTTTAAACCATTGATAATACATAATATTTTACAATCGATTGAAATAATGGCTGACTCATCAAAAACTTTTGCACTTTATTGCATTAAAGGAATAAAAGCAGATAAAAAAAGAATTAAG
>Ga0307986_10003534_pt1 | contig 10830 bp, 8 predicted proteins | sample EllFjometageno82_FD_203170 | JGI IMG/M metagenome (GOLD analysis project Ga0307986, IMG submission 203170) | Marine microbial communities from Ellis Fjord, Antarctic Ocean - #82 | ecosystem: Environmental > Aquatic > Marine > Unclassified | place: Southern Ocean | collected 2014-10-09
TTGCAGTTTTATATTTATCATCTTTTTATCTTATAACTTTTGTAGTTGATAAAATTCCAATCGCAATTGTTTATGCAACATGGAGTGGTCTTGGAGTATTTACAGTTGCAATATTAGGATATATTTTCTTTAAACAATCATTATCTTGGCAAGCTGTGTTAGGACTATTCTTAATTGTTATGGGTGTCGTTCTTGTAAATAGCTTTACAGTAAAAGCTATTTAAAATTTTAAAGGCTTGCCCTCAGGTTCACCTAAAATTTTACCATCTCTCATTTTAATTTTACCACTAATAATTGTTGACACTGGTGTTCCTTTAAATTCGTATCCATCAAAAGGTGACCAACCACATTTACTTTCAATATTTTCATTTTTTATAATAATTTTTTTATTCATGTCAACGATTGTAAAGTCAGCATCAAAATTTTCTTTAATAAAACCTTTATTCTTAATTCCAAAAATTTTTACTGGATTTTCACATATAGAATTCATTAATTGCTCTAAACTTAATTTTCCATCATTAACATGACTTAGCATAACTGGTAGAAGTGTTTGAACACCTGGCATTCCAGAAGGTGAGTTTGGATAGCTTTTTTCTTTATTTTCTTTTAAGTGTGGAGCATGATCAGAACCAATTGTATCATTAAGGTTATTTTTTATCCCAAACCACAATCTATCATAATGAGATTTATCTCTTAAAGGGGGATTCATTTGAGCATAAGTTCCAAGTTTATTATAACAATCTGGCGCATATATTGTTAGGTGCTGAGGTGTTATTTCAAATGTAATATTTCCTTTGTGTTGTGATAGGAAATCAATCTCTTGTTTTGTTGTAACATGAAGAATGTGTGCTTTTTTTTTATATCTTTTGGCTATTCTTACAATTCTTCTAGTTGAGGAGATTGCACATTCTTCGCTTCTCCAAATTGGATGTGAATGAACATCTCCATCTTTAATCAATTTTTTGTTCATATTCAAAATTTCTTCATCTTCAGAATGAACTGAAACAACTTTTGAGGCACTTTTAAATACTTTTTCAATATCTTCTTCATATTGAACTAATAAATTTCCGGTTGAAGAGCCTGCAAAAAGTTTAATTCCACAACACCCCTCTAAGTCTTTTAGCTCTGCTAACTCAGCAGCATTATCTGGCGTAGCTCCAAAATAAAAAGCATAATTGCAATACATTCTATTTTTTGCGAGATCCAATTTCTTTTGAAATTCTATTTTATTAGATGTGGGTGGATTAGTATTTGGCATCTCAAAAACACTTGTTATTCCGCCTACTATTGCAGCTCTACTTCCTGTGTGAAGATCTTCAGTGTCAGTTGAACCAGGCTCTCTAAAATGAGTTTGAGTATCAATGCATCCAGGTAAAACGGTTAATCCTTTAGCGTCAAAAACTTCTTTCGCCTCGCTGACAATTCTACCAATTTCTATAATTTTACCATCTTTAATTGCAATATCTTGACCTTTAAGATTTTTATCTATGTAGCATGAGCCATTTTTAATTATTAGATCTAACATTTATGAAAAAAGTAATTATATTAAATCTAGACATCAATCAATTATGAATATTCAAAATGTATATATTTTAGAAGACAGGGGTATTCTCTACATAAGCGGAGTAGATGCTGAAGAATTTTTGCAGAACATGATTAGTAATGACATTAATAAGGTTAATAAAGATAATAGTTGTTTTGCATCACTATTAAGTCCTCAGGGAAAGTTTCTATTTGCTTTTATTATTGTAAAACATAAGTCTGGCTACTTCATAGATTGTGAAAAATCTCAAACAGAAGCACTTTTTAAACAACTAAGCATATATAAACTTAGATCTAAAGTCGAAATCATGAATTTAAGTAACGAGTTTGTTATTGCAGCATTTAATAGAGAGAAATTTTTAAAATTTGAAGATGCCAAAGATGAACCTGGGTATACAATTAAATATAGAGAAGATCCTATTTTACTAGACCCAAGAAATAAAGATCTAGGTGCAAGACTTATTATTAATTTAGAAAAACTTTACCTATCTTTAAAGAAACTGGAATTAAAAAACTCGCCGATAGATGAATATTATCAGTTAAGTCATGAGTTAGGAATTGCTCAAAAAGATATGAACAAATTGCAAAATAAATTATTTGGTATTGAGTGTAACTTTGAAGAGTTAAATGGAATAGACTTTAAAAAGGGCTGTTATGTTGGTCAAGAAAATACGGCTAGAATAAAATTAAAGAATAAGCTTTTTAAAAGATTATTACCGATACAATTAATCAGTGGAAAATTAACTGAGGGTGCTCAAATTTATGCTAATGATATTGAAATAGGCAAAGTATTGATTGATAATAAATATCCCTTTGCATTGATCAAATATCTGGATGAAAACTTCAAGGAAGCCAGTGAATTAAAAAGTGAAAATGCAGTTTTAAGAATAAAAATGCCTAATTGGATATAGTAGTGTGGCATAATAAGGAATGACAAGTATTAAGCTAATTGATAAGTTTTGACATGGAATTTACACCAGAAGTAAAAATAGCAACTGATCCTATCTATCAAAAAATCTCAAAGGTTATGCCTGAGATCGAGTGGTCAGTTCATGCTCCTTATATTCATAGAATTAATCAATTAAAGAAAGAAAAAAATGCGATTATACTTGCTCACAATTATCAAACTCCAGAAATTTATCATGGTATTGCAGATGTTGCTGCAGACTCGTTAGCTCTTGCAATTGAGGCTTCAAAAACTGAGGCTGATATTATTGTAATGGCGGGAGTTCACTTCATGGCCGAAACATCTAAGTTAATGAGTCCTGAAAAAAAAGTTTTACTTCCTGACATGACTGCTGGTTGTTCTTTATCATCTTCAATCACAGGTAAGGATGTAAGGTTATTAAAAGAAAAATACCCTGGTGTACCTGTTGTCTCGTATGTAAATACTTCTGCTGATGTAAAAGCTGAAACAGATATTTGCTGCACATCTGCAAATGCAGTTAAAATTGTAGAATCTCTTGGTGTTAAAAAAGTTATTTTTTTACCAGATGATTACTTAGCAAAATATGTTGCCTCTCAAACTGATGTTGAAATTATCGCTTGGAAAGGTATTTGTATGGTTCATGACCAGTTCACTGAAAAAGAAATACATGAAATTAGAGCAAAAAATCCTGGTATTAAAATAATAGCTCATCCAGAATGCCCACCTGATGTAATTAAAGCAAGTGACTTTGCTGGGTCAACTGGTGGAATGATTAAATACGTTCAGGACAATCAACCTAGAAAAGTTATGATGGTTACCGAGTGTTCAATGAGTGACAATATTCAGGTAGAAAATCCAAATGTAGAATTTATCAGACCATGTAACCTTTGTCCTCATATGAAAAAAATTACATTACCAAAAATTTTAGATTGCCTAGAAAATGAAACTGGTGAAATCATAATGGATAAAGAGATGATAGAAAAAGCAAGAATTCCTGTTGAAAGAATGGTTGCGATAGGCAGATAATAAAAGTGTCTCAAATTAAATTAAGTAATTATTATATTAAGAACATTGTAAAGCTTGCTTTAAATGAAGATCTATACCCTTATGGTGATATTACTTCAAATTTAATTAAAAATAACAAGATAATAAAAGTTAAATTAATTTCTAACCAACAAGCTGTAGTTGCAGGATTAGAATTTGCAAAACAAACATTCAAATTTATAGATAGTAAAATTAAATTTATTATAAAAAAAAAAGAAGGCTCGATAATTAATAAGAATGATATAATAGCTACAATTGAGGGTAAAGCTGGGAATATTTTAATTGCTGAAAGAGTTGCTTTAAATTTTATGAGCCATGTCTCAGGGATTGCCACTAAAACCAATCAATTTGTTAAGCTGGTTAATAAAAAGTGTAAAATTTGCTGTACTAGAAAAACAATTCCAACCTTAAGAGTAATACAAAAATATGCCGTTAAGCTAGGTGGGGGAACTAACCACAGATTTAACCTTAGTGATGAGTTCCTAATCAAAGACAATCACATAGCAAGTTCTGATATCAAAACTTTAGTTTCTCTTGCTATTAAAAATAAAAAAGGAAGAAAAATTACAGTAGAGGTTGATAACTTAAATCAACTTAAACAAATAATGGGTTTAAAATTTAATACAGTATTGTTTGATAATATGAACAACAAAACACTAAAGTTAGGTGTTAAAATGGCTAAAGAAATTTACGAAACTGAAGCTTCAGGCAACGTTAACTTGAGGTCAGTAAAAAAGATTGCAGCGACAGGTGTTGACAGAATCTCTATTGGTAGCATAACTCATAGTGTGTCAACTATAGATTTTAAATTAGAAATTTAATTTTTTTTAGATAGTTCAGCTTGAGCTGCAGCTAATCTTGCAATCGGAACCCTGTATGGGGAACAAGAAACATAATCTAATCCTGCATTTGCACAAAAATGAATACTTTTAGGGTCACCACCATGCTCACCACAAATTCCAAGTTTAATTTTCTTGTTTTGTTTTCGTCCCTTTTCAACTGCAATTTCTATCAAATCACCTACTCCATCATCAATTGAAATAAATGGATCTATAGAAAATATCTTATTTTCAAGATAGTCGTTTAAAAATTTTCCACTATCATCTCTGCTTAATCCAAATGTTGTTTGGGTTAAATCGTTAGTTCCAAAGCTAAAAAACTCTGCATGTTTCGCTATATCATCTGCTTTAATAGCAGCCCTTGGTAACTCAATCATGGTACCAACTAAATAATCAACTTTAACTTTTTTATCTTTTTGAACCTCTTTTGCCACTCTAACTACTAAGTCTTTCATTATTCTAATTTCTGCTTCTGTTGAAACTAATGGAATCATAATTTCAGGAAACGCTGATTTAATTTTCTTTATCTTAAGTTCAGATAAGGCTTCAAAAATTGCCCTACATTGCATTTCGTAAATTTCTGGAAATGAAATCCCTAGTCTGCAACCCCTATGACCTAACATTGGGTTTTGTTCGTGTAATTCATTAATTCTAGATTCTATTTCTTTTAAAGGTAAACCAACAACATGAGCAATGTCATTAATCTCTTTTTTAGTTTTAGGAAGAAATTCATGTAATGGTGGGTCTAGTAACCTTACGGTAACTGGAAGACCATTCATGATTTTAAATATTTCAATAAAATCTTTTTTTTGATGTGGTAAAAGTTTTTCTAAGGCTTTATTTCTATCTTCTTTTGTTTTTGATAAAATCATTTCTCTAACTGATAAAATTCTTTCTTCATCAAAAAACATATGCTCTGTTCTACAAAGACCGATACCCTCAGCTCCAAAATCTCTAGCAGTTTTTGTATCTAATGGTGTTTCAGAGTTAGTTCTAACTTTTAATTTTCTAAAACTATCAGCCCAACTCATTAACTTTGAAAAATCTCCTGAAATTTCTGGTTTGACTGTTGCTACTTCTCCTAAAATAATTCTACCCGTTGAACCATCAATTGTAATAATATCCCCTTCTTTAACTTCAATTGATGAGGTTTTGAAGGTTTTAGCTTCATAATTAATATTAATTTCACTAGAACCAGATACGCATGGTCTTCCCATTCCTCTTGCAACAACTGCAGCGTGGCTAGTCATTCCACCTCTCGCAGTTAATATTCCTTTAGCTGCATGCATTCCATGAATATCTTCTGGTGATGTTTCAACTCTAACTAAAATAGTATCTTGCATTACATCGTTTAATCTTTCAGCTTCCTCTGATGAAAAAACAACCTTACCACTTGCAGCACCAGGTGATGCAGGTAGCCCATTTGCTATAACATTTACTAAGCTTTTTTCATCTAATGTAGGGTGCAATAATGTATCCAGAGACGCTGGGTCTATTCTCATTACTGCTTCCTTTTTAGAAATTAATTTTTCTTTAACCATGTCTACTGCAATTCTGACTGCAGATTTTGAAGTTCTTTTGCCAGATCTTGTCTGAAGCATCCATAGTTTATTATTTTCAACTGTAAACTCTACATCCTGCATGTCTTTGTAATGTTTTTCTAAAACTTTTAAAATTTTATCTAATTGCTTAAATACTTTTGGCATAGACTCTTCCATTGACGCTTCATTTACTTTTGCATCTTTTCTAGCTTTTTTTGTAATATATTGAGGAGTTCTTGTTCCAGCTACAACATCTTCCCCTTGTGCATTAATTAAGTATTCCCCATAAACTTCATTAACACCATCAGATGGATTTCGTGTAAAGACAACACCTGTTGCACAATCTTCACCCATGTTGCCAAATACCATAGACTGGACATTAACAGCCGTTCCCCATTCATCAGATATCTGATTTAGTTTTCTATAAACTTTTGCCCTGTTGCTCTCCCAGGATAAAAATACCGCACTAATTGCTCCAAGTAATTGGTCGTGTACATTTTGTGGAAAATCCTTTTTTGTATGATCTTTAACAATATTTTTAAAATCATTTATTAAACCTTCCCAATCATCTGCATCCAGTTCTGTATCTAGAAGAACACCTTTAGTTAGTTTATAGTTTTCTATCAGTTCTTCAAAATGGTAGCCTTCAACTCCCATTACAACATTCCCATACATTTGGATAAATCTTCTATAACTATCTTTTGCAAACCTCATATTAGAAGTTTTATTTGCAAGTGCGATTACAGTTTTATCGTTTAAGCCTAAATTTAGAATTGTATCCATCATACCGGGCATAGAAACTCTGGCACCAGATCTGACAGATAACAATAATGGATTTTTCAAATCTCCAAATTTTTTTCCTACTTCTTTTTCAATAATCTTTAATTCTTTTTTTATAGTTTTAACTATTTGTGAATTTAATTTTTTCATATCTTTATAAAATAATTCACATACTTTAGTTGAAATGGTAAATCCTGGAGGAACAGGCAAACCAATTCTTCCCATTTCAGAAAGGTTGGCTCCTTTTCCACCCAAAAAGTTCTTTGGGTCTTTTATTTTTTTTGAGTCTTTTGATTTAAAGTTTAAAATTAGTTTATTCACTGTTTGATCTCAATATTTGAAAAGTTTACATAATTATCAAAGGTTCTACATAACATTTGCAAGAGTTCCAATCTGTTTTTTTTGATGTTTTTATCTTCATCATTAACTTTTACATTATCAAAAAACTCAAAAATCACTTTTTTGGCGTCTGCTAAATTTGTAAGTGATTCCGTATAATCCTCATCTTTGTTTATATTTGTGAAATATTTCCTTAATTCATGAATCTTTTTTAATAAGTTTTTTTCATAATCATTTTTAAAAATACCAGGATCAGTTGTGTTTGATAAAATAAGATTATTATTTTTTAATTCACTTTCCAATATACTTGATGCTCTCTTGTAGCTTGAAATTATATCCTCAGCAATTTCATCTTTTATTAGGTTATTTAGAGTTGAAGCTTTTTTATATATTTTATTCATATGGTCTATTCCGTATGAGTTTATGCTAGCATCAATAATATCAGGTCTAATTTTTTTTTCTTTCATATAAAACTTCAGTCTATTCATTAAAAATTCAGTTAATTCTTTTTGTAATAAGTCATTAGATAATTCAAAACCTTGATCTCTATGTAGTGAAGTTGAATAACTAATTAAATCTTTGATTTTAAATTCTTTATTGTTATCAATTAATAATTTTATAACTCCTAATGCAGATCTTCTTAATGCGTACGGATCTTTTGAGCTCGTTGGTTTTTGATTAATTCCAAAGAAACCTACCAAAGTATCAATCTTATCCGTTAAGGCTAAGGCAATACTGAATGGTTTTTTTGGCGTTTTACTGTCAAGACCTGTTGGCAGATAATGTTCGCTTACTGCTAAAGCTAATTCTTTATCAAAACCTTGCACTTCAGCAAAATATCCCCCCATAATTCCTTGCAACTCTGGAAATTCTCCAACTAAATCTGAAATTAAATCTACCTTACAAATTGATACCGATAACTCAACTTGATCCTTACTAATTAGTAACTCATCAGAAATCATTCCTCCAAGTTTTCTCATTCTTTGAATTTTATCAAAATAAGACCCTAGACCCTTAAAATAATTCATAGTTTTTAATTTTGATACTTGCTTAACTAAATTTTGAGATTTATTTTTTTCCCAAAAAAATTGAGCATCACTTAACCTTGCTTCTACTACTCTTTCGTTTCCTAATTTTATATAACCTTCTTTATCTTTATTATTTGCTACCACTAAAAATTCATTCGTAATTTTTCCTTTTTTATCAAATGTTGGAAAATATTTTTGATGATATTGCATTGTAATAATTAAAATTTCTTTTGGGATATTCAAAAATTTTTCATCAAATTTACATACCAGAATATTAGGTTGCTCAACTATATCTGCAACCTCATTTAAAAGTTTGCTATTAGACTCAATGATAAAACTCTTTTTTTTAGACATTTTTTCGAATTCCTTAAGAATGAATTCTCTTCTTAAATTATGGTCTATAATTATTCCTGATTGGTTAAAAAAGTTTTTATAACTTTTAAAATCTTTGAATATTTTTTTCTTATCTTCAAATTCTTTATCAATAAATGTTGCATTAGAACATTTTAAATGATGAAATTTAAAATCTAAACTTTTACAATCAAAGACAGCGAGTATAGATTTTAAGGGTCTTGCCCAGTTAAGACTGTAGCTTCCCCATTTCATTGATTTTTTCCATTGAAATTTATCAAGAATTAAAGGTGTGTATTTTTCTAATAAATTAACTGTATTAATTTTTTTTGAAGATTTTTTTAAAAAATAAAACTCTCCTTTTTCAATCTTTTTTTTGAATAAATTATTTTTATCTATTTTATTTGACCTTAAAAAACCTTCTATGGCTTTTTCTGGAGCATTAACATTTGGTCCTTTTATTTCTTCAGTTTTTTGAATTATACTTTTAGATAGGCCCTCAAATAAAATTATAAGACGATTTGGCGTTGAAAAAGATGAGCTTTTTTTAAAAGAGATTTGTTTTTCTTGAAATAATTTTTGAAAACTTTCTAATAAGGCAATACGTGCGTTTTGCTGTAAACCAGCTGGTATCTCTTCACTAAACAGCTCTAAAAAAAATTCTGACATTAGTCTGTTTGACTGTTTAACCAGCTTTCAGCAGCTGTTTTAGTAATATCTCTAATACGCCCTATATATCCAGCCCTTTGAGCAACACTTATAACTCCCCTTGCATCTAAAATATTAAATACATGGCTTGCCTTTAAGCATTGGTCATAAGCTGGTAATGAAATTTTTTTCTCAACTAATGATTTTGCTTCAAGCTCAAACATATCAAACATTTTAAATAAGTTGTCTGTGTTAGCGTGCTCGAAATTATAAGCTGAAAATTCTTTTTCTGCTTGAAGAAATACATCTCCATATTTTATACCCTCATCATTCCATGCTAAATCATAAACATTTTTTTTTTGTTGGGTGAACATGCAAATTCTTTCAAGACCATAAGTAATTTCAACTGAAACAGGCTTACATTCAATGCCTGCCATCTGTTGAAAATAAGTAAACTGTGTAATTTCCATTCCATCACACCAAACCTCCCAGCCGAGTCCAGCCGCACCTAGGGTTGGACTTTCCCAATCATCTTCAACAAATCTGATATCATGTTCTTTATGATTAATACCAATTACAGCCAAACTATTTAAATAAAGTTTTTTAATATTATCCGGTGATGGTTTTATTAAAACCTGAAATTGATAATAATGTTGGAGTCTATTTGGATTTTCACCGTATCTTCCATCTGTGGGTCTTCTTGAAGGTTGCACATATGCTGCCTTCCAAGGCTTTGGGCCTAATGATCTTAAAGTTGTTGCGGGATGAAAAGTGCCAGCTCCTACTTCTATATCGTATGGTTGAAGAACAACACAACCCTGCTTGCTCCAATATTTCTGAAGATTAAAAATAGTTTCTTGGAAAGGCTGAACTTTAAGTTTTATAGTTTTTTCTTTAGAAGCCATATCTTTGCCAGATAGATCTTTCCTCTAAAATATTTGCTAATTGATCAACTTGATTGATAGAATTAGAAAACTTTTTACTAAACCAACCCTTTGGCTTTTCAAATTTTTTAATTACAACATCTTCACCAAATTTTTCTTTTAGAATTTCGTTGGCATTTCCCAATCCATCAACAAGACCAAGTTCTTTTGCTTTGCTTCCTGCCCAAAATTCCCCTGAAAATAACTCTATACCACTCGTTTTAAGTTTAGAGCCTCTACTTTCTTCTACAACTTTAATAAAATCCTTATGCAGGTCTAATTGGATATTTTTAAGTCTTTCAATATCTTCTGATTTTTCTTCTTGAAATGGATCTAGTGAGCTTTTATTTTTTCCAGCTGTGTGCACTCTTCTTTCTACACCAATTTTTTTAATCAATTCTGTAAAGCCGAATGATGAATATATAACGCCTATAGATCCAATAATTGAACTAGAATTAGCATATATTTCATCTCCAGCACATGCTATCAAATATCCACCAGAAGCTGCTACATCTTCAGCAAACACCATAACTTTCATTTTATTTTTTTTAGCTTGAGCTCTGATAAATTTATAGATTAAATGGGACTGTACAGGTGATCCACCTGGTGAATTTATAGTAATTGCTACTACTTTTGCTTTTTTTAAGGAAAAAGCTTTTTCAATGATTTCTTCTTGTCCTGCAAAATCTATACCTTGCTTAAACTTTCCAGCATTACCAATCACACCATTTAGCTTGATGTGGGCTACTATTTTTTTCTTTTTAAAAAAAGAGAACATTGTTAATCCTTATAGAATTTTTGATTTAATATAAAGCCTACTTATAGTTGAAGATTAAGGTGCGTCAATTGATAAGTAATAAATATAAC
>Ga0307986_10003535_pt1 | contig 10828 bp, 9 predicted proteins | sample EllFjometageno82_FD_203170 | JGI IMG/M metagenome (GOLD analysis project Ga0307986, IMG submission 203170) | Marine microbial communities from Ellis Fjord, Antarctic Ocean - #82 | ecosystem: Environmental > Aquatic > Marine > Unclassified | place: Southern Ocean | collected 2014-10-09
TTTATTTTAAAGTCACCAACAGCAGCAGAAAAAATTGCTACATCGGCAGGTAAATTTTCTTGTGTTGCTCTAAACATTTCATCCGCTGTTTCAACTTTAATTAAATTTATATTATCACCTATTTGTAGGTTCGTAGGTCCAGAAATTAGAGTTGTTTGAAATCCTTTTTTTGCTAAGGATTTTGCTAAAGCATATCCTTGCTTTCCAGAAGACTTATTTGTAATAAATCTTACAGGGTCAATATACTCATTAGTTGGTCCTGCAGTTACTAGGGCTTTTAATTTTTGATTTTTATTTAATTCAGCAAAGTACGTTTCAATTGTTTGAAAAATATCTTTTGGTTCAGTCATTTTTCCTTCACCAAATTCTCCACAAGCCATATCTCCAATTTCTGGTCCAATTATTTTATACCCATAAGATTTTAATTTATTGAGATTTTGTTTGGTTGAGGGGTGTTGCCACATTCTAACATTCATAGCAGGCGTCAAAAAAACATCTTTGTCAGATGCAAGAATTACTGTTGAGGCTAAATCACCTGAAGATCCAGAGCTTAATTTAGAAATAGTATTTGCAGTAGCAGGAACAACGAGAATTACATCTGCCCATCTAGACAATGATATATGGTCCATTTCAGCTTCATTTTCAACATTAAATAAATCATCATAAACCTTTCCTTGTGAAAGGGAGGCCACTGATAGGGGGGTTACAAACTCCTTGGCGCTCTCGGTAAGTATAGTTTTAACTTCTACATCTTGTTTTCTTAATAATCTAATGAGTTCTAAGCTCTTGTATGCAGATATACCTCCACATATTATTAAAAGTATTTTTTTCTGAAATAAATTATTCATCGGACAAATTAAAATACTAATAGACCAAAAATTACAAGCAATAATAAACCAACAATAGACTGGTTTCTAAACGCAATCATTTCAGATTTCTTTTCATTCAGGGTTGTGTAGGAGTTCGAATTTTGAGGTATTTGGCCACTCGCTAAAAATGTAAGTGCTTGATTAGCTTTATCCATAATCTCTGGAAAATCAGGCAATCTTTTAATTACCTCAGTAGTGCTTTTTAAGCCTTCATTTAAAGTGTTGATAGGGTCTTTAGTTTCTCTTAACCAACTTTCTAAAACTGGTTTTGATGTTTCCCAAATATTAGTGTCAGGATTCAGTTTTCTAGCAACCCCCTCAACTACAACCATGGTTTTTTGTAACATTAATAATTGGGGTTGAGTCTGCATATTAAATTTCTCTGTGACATCAAAAAGCTGTTTTAATAATTTACCTCCAGAAATATCCTTAACAGACTGACCAAAAATTGGTTCACCAATTGAACGTAAAGCTTGAGCTAGATCATCCACTGGGACATCTCTAGGGACAAGGCCAGCAACCAAGTGTACTTCAGCAACTTTCTTATAATCTCGCTGAATAAAACCAAATAAGATTTCTGCTAAAAATCTTTTACTAAGGTTGTCTAATCTACCCATAATACCAAAATCAATTGGAACAATTTGTCCATTATTATCAATAAATATATTTCCTTGATGCATATCTGCATGAAAAAACCCATCTCTAACTGCGTGCCTTAAAAAATGTTGAATAATGTCAGAAGCAATTCTTTTAGTATCAATGTTTCTTTTTTGTAAATATTCAGTTTCTCGAATAGAAACACCATCTACCCAATCAAGTGTCATTACATTTTCACTTGTAAAATTCCAATAAATTACAGGAACTCTAAAACCAGCATCATTCTTTGTATTTTCCGCATATTCATTTGCAGCAGCAGCTTCAAACCTTAAATCCATTTCAAGATTAGTGATTTCTTTAAGTAGAAAAACAATTTCAATTAATTTTAATCTCTTAGTTTTTTTAATAAATGATTCAACCAAAAAAGCAAAAAACATCAACGCATCTATTTCTTCATTAAATATTTTTTTAATATCAGGTCTTAAGATTTTAATAGCCACATCTTTTATTACACCATTATCGTTTATTTTAGCTTTGTGAACCTGTGCTATTGAGGCAGCTGCTACTGGCTCACTTAAATCTATTATTGAGTTAAAAGTTTCTTCTCCTAAATCTTTTTTAATGATTGCTTTGGCCTCAGTTAAAGAAAAAGCAGGAAGCCTGTCTTGTAAGCCCTCTAACTGTTTAGCTAATTGATCTCCAATTATATCTGGCCTCGTAACTAAAAATTGTCCCAACTTGATGAAAGTTGTTCCCATTGACTGCAGTGATTTTGAGAGCCTTTCTCCTTCAGTATTATTTAAATTAGTTTTTTGCTGACTTGAAAAAGAAAGAGAAAGTATTTGAAATAGAATCTTAATAATTAGAGGTGGTTTTTTAAACTTAGAAACAACGTTTAAAATATCAGATTTAGCTAATTTTCTTCCCAATTTAAATAATATAAATAGTTTTTTAATCATTAAATCTTCCAGCCAGAGTGAATTGCAACAATTCCACCAGATAAATTTCTATAGTTACAATTTTCAAATTGATTTTTTTTCATTAGATCAATTAACTCTTCTTGATTAATAAATTCTTCGATACTTGTGATTAAATATTCATAAGGTTCTTTCTGACCTGCAACGGCCCTCCCAATCAAAGGAATAAGCTTAGAATAATTTTTATAAATAAAACTTAGACTTGAGTTTTGAATTTTTGAAAACTCCAAACATAAATAGCGACCACCTGGTTTTAAAACACGATAAGCTTCAGCTAGAGCTTTGTTAAGATCCTTAGTGTTACGTAAGCCAAAACTAATTGTATAATAGTCACAAGAATTATCTTTAATAGGCAATTGTTCTGCTGGAGCGATCACCCAATTAATATTTTTATAAGTATTTAATTTTGTTTTACCCTTACCAATCATTCCTCTATTCGGATCTACACAAAAAATTTTACCATCACTATTTGTTAAATCTAAAAAAAGCTTACCTAGATCACCAGTACCACAAGCAACATCAATCAAAATTTTGTTTTTTGAGGGATTCATCCAACTCATTAAATCTCTCTTCCAAATTCTATGAACACCTAGAGACATAAAGTCATTCATTAGATCGTATTTATCGTAGACATTGTCAAAAACACCTTGAACAAGTCCTTTTTTATTTTGTAGATATTGTTGCATGTTAAATTTATTATTTATTGATAATATACTGTCAAATGCCAGAATTACCAGAAGTAGAAATAGTTAAGCAATCATTAGCTAAAAAAATACAACGGAAAAAAATCAAGAAAGTAATTATAACAAACAGAAATTTAAGATTTAAAATTCCTTTGAAATTTGAAGAATTATTACAAAACAAAATTATAAAAAAAGTTACTAGATTTTCTAAGTATATAATTTTAAATTTTTCTAATGGTTCGTTTTGCTTAATACATTTAGGAATGTCAGGTACTATTCATTTAACTGAAAAAAATGTGTTAAATAAATTTACTAATACAAGTTTTTATAATCCTTCAAGTCTTCCAGCAAAACATAATCATGTTGAGATACATTTTAAAGACTTAAAAGTTATTTATAATGATCCGAGAAGGTTTGGTTTTTTTAAATTTATAGATAACAGAAAAGCACTTGTAAATAGATTTAATCATCTAGGACCAGAACCATTTTTTAAAAATTTTAATTTAAAATATTTATTAAAATATTTTTTAAATAAAAAAAAAGATATAAAAAGTTTTTTAATAGACCAAAAATTTGTATCTGGAATTGGCAATATTTATGCAAGTGAAATTTTATTTCTTTGTAAAATTAACCCAAAGATATTTGCAATGAAATTATCTAAAAAAGATTGCAAAAATATTATTTTATTTTCGAAAAAGGTACTTAATAAAGCTATAAAAAACGGAGGATCAAGTATTCGAAACTTTAGAGACACATTTGGAAAAAGTGGTAACTTCCAAAAAGAATTTAAAGTTTATCAAAGAGAAAATCTTAATTGTTTAAGAAGTAAATGTGAAGGTAAAATAAAGAAAATATTTATATCTAATAGATCAACTTTCTTTTGTAATACTTGCCAAAAATAGGGAATTATTCTATTGACCAGTATAAGTTCTCGAGCTATACCACTGCGCTTATGGCAAACACAAAATCAGCAATTAAAAGAATTAGAAAAATTGCTACACAAACGCTAGTTAATAAGGCTCGTAAGAGCAAATACAGGAATGCTATAAAAAAAATGGCCCTTCTCATAGAAGGAAAGAAAAAAACTGAAGCTTTGAAATTCTTACCAAAGTTGAATTCAGAACTAATGAAAGTTGCAAAGACTGGAATCATTAAAAAAGCTAATGCTTCAAGAAACGTTTCAAGAATAACAAAAAAGATTTCAGCTTTATAGAAACTACCTACAGTTGCTCAAAAATTCAACTAAAAGTAATCATACTAGATGAGAAATAATCTTATAATAAATAACTATATCTAGATTTAGTACAGAAATATAATTTATAATTTATAAACAATACACTCAGAGATTTTAGGTTTGTAAACATTTTTATAAAAAAATTGAACAGTGTGACAACAAATATTTTATAAAAACAATTCCCGTAAAGAACGATTCACTCAGAGATTTTATTTATTTTCAAAATAGCAAACATTTTTATTGTATAATTTCTAATTTACTCCTAACTGACTTCATACCTACAAATTTATGTCTATCAACAATACAACGCAAAATTTAAAAAATACTTCTTCAGAAGCTCTAGATTGGGCTCTTATTCAAAAAGATATGAAGAGTAAATTAGGTAGTGATATATATGAAAGTTGGCTTAGAAAAATAGATTTTATCGAAGAAATGAACAATTATATTTTACTTTCAGTTTCTACTAGATTTATTAGAGACTGGATTACCTCAAGATATTTAGATCAAATTTTACAAATAGTTAAAGTATACAAAAGAGATCTAACAAGAATAGAATTTAAAATTATAGAGAAAAACTCTGAGAACAAAATTGAAAATAATATTAAATCGAATGAAAACACTGAGAATATATCTTTTATTAAAGATACCTATTTACAGTACAGTAGGATTGATCCAAATAAAAGATTTGATAAATTTATAACAGGTTCAAGCAACAAACTAGCATACGAAGCATCATTAAAGGTTTCAGAAAATATTTCTCACTACAATCCACTTTATATTTATGGGGGTGTTGGAATGGGTAAAACTCATTTATTGAATTCAATTGGTCTTTCACTAAAAGATAAAAATAAAGTTATGTTTATTTCTGCTGAAAGATTTATGTATCAATTTGTTAAATCAATTAAGTCTAATGATATGGTAAAATTTAAAGAATATTTTAGAAATACAGATATTTTATTGATTGATGATATTCAATTTATGAACGGTAAAGAAGCAATGCAGGAAGAATTTTTTCATACTTTTAATGCTTTATTAGATAAAGGTTCTCAAATAATAATTTCTGCAGATAGAGCTCCAAATAAACTGTCCAGAATTCAAGATAGAATTAAATCAAGATTTGCAGGTGGCTTGGTTGTTGATATTCAAAAACCTGACTATGAGCTTAGAAGTAAAATTGTTAAGCAAAAAACAGAAGAACTAAACCTTTTCTTTTCTAATCAAATATCTATTTCTGAAGAAATACAAAAATTTATTAGTACTGAAATAACAACAAGTATTAGAGAATTAGTTGGTGCCATTAATAGAATTGTATCCTTTTCTAGAATATACAACAAAGTTCCAAATTTATCTGAGGTAAAAATTGTTTTAAAAGACTTATTAAATATAGGTGAAAATAAAGTGACAATCGATTTAATACAGTCAACCGTTTGTAAATTCTTTAAAATAAGTAAAAATGAAATGCTTTCTTCAAGAAGATCAAGATATCTCGTCAGACCAAGGCAGACAGCAATATATTTAACCAAGATCCTAACTTCTAAATCTTTACCAGAAATAGGTAGAGAGTTTTCAAATAGAGACCACACAACGATCATACACTCTGTTAAAACAATTGAAAAATTGAAGGAAAAAGATCCAGATATGACCAACAATATTAATAACTTAAAAAATCAGATATTGTATAATAAAGAAAATGAAATTTAACGTTAACCAACAAGACCTACAACAAGCCTTGAACTATTGTCAGGGAGTAATAGAAAAAAGAAGTACACTTCCAATTTTATCAAATGTACTATTAAATGTGAGTAATTCGAAATTAACAATTACTGCAACAGACTTAGATTTAATATTTATCCATGAAATTAATAATGTGGAAGTTATTAAAGAAGGAAATACAACAACTACTTCATCAGTAATGTATGATATCATTAGAAAGATTCCTTCAGGAAAAAAAATTAATCTATCTTTGACAGATGTAAGTAAGCTTCAAGTCGAGTCTGAAAAATCTATTTTTAATTTAAATTGTATTAGTGCATCTGAATTTCCTTTAACAGACGAAAATTTTAATCAAAATGAGTTTTCTATAAAATCAAAAAAATTGTTAAAATTGTTAAATAAATGTAAATTTTCAGTTTCTAATGATGAAACGAGGCACTACTTAAGTGGAATTTTTTTTCATCAAACAGAACAAGAAGACAAAAGTTTCTTAACTGCGGCAGCTACAGATAGTCATAGAATGTCCATATCTAAAATAAGATTAGACCAGAAGATAGATTTTGAACCGATTATACTCCCAAAAAAGACAATATTTCAATTATGCTCGCTATTAGAAGGTTATGACGGGGATGTTAAAATTTCTAATGTGAAATCTAAAATTAAATTTGAGTTTAATAATAGTATTTTAATTTCCAAACTAATTGATGGTAAGTTTCCAAATTACATACAGGTGATACCTAAGAATAATCAAAAAAAATTAGAAATAAAATTAAAAATGTTTTTAGATTCAGTGGATAGAGTTGCTTCAGTTTCACTAGATAAAAAAGATGGTGTAAAATTTAATTTATCAAAAGATATTTTAAATTTATCAGTTAACAACGCTAATAGTGGTGACGGAAAGGAGAGTCTAAACGTAAAATTTGATCATGATTTAGAAATTAGTTTCAACTCTAGATATTTGATTGATGTTGCCTCACAGCTTGATGGAGATAAAATTGAAATCTTTTTTAATGATACTGGATCTCCAGCTTTAATTAAAGATCCTAGTGACTTTGATAGTATATTTGTGGTAATGCCCATGAAAGGTTAGCCTAAAATATCTAATTCAGAGTATATAGCAAATTCTAATTTCTTTAAGAAAATATCCTTTTCTAATCCTGGCTCAATAGGTTTTAAGATTGAAATTGTTAAAATTGTATTAATTTTTTTTAACCCTTTTTTTGGCCAAGTGTTCCCAGAGTTAATTGCTAGTGGCTGACATGAAATTTTTAGTTCATCATAAATTCTACTTGAGCCTTTTTTAAAAGGTGTTCTATCTTGAGGTGGCAACCTTGTACCCTGTGGAAAAATTATTAAAGGTCTATCTGATGAATTGATTTGTTTTGATATATCATTTAAAAAACTAAGGTTTTCCTTTGAAACTTTGTTTCTTTTAATTGATATTGATTTAATTTTTTTAAGATACCAACCAAATATAGGTATCATCAATAGTTCTTTTTTTAAAATAAAAACTGGAGAATTAAAAATTGTTTGTAAAAAAAATGTTTCAAACATCGATTGATGTGAAGCTGCTATAAAAAATTTTTTATTCTTAATTATATTCTCCTTACCTTTGATAATTATTTTAGTTGATAGAAAGACCTGTAAGCAAAGAGAGGTCCAATAACCCATAATTTTTCCACCAAATAAAACTATTGCATTAGGTAAAAAAATTGCCGGAAGAAACATTAATGAAATAAAAATAATTCCAATAAAAAAAAAGAGAGAAAATAAAAAGCTTCTTATCATTTTCAGCAAAACTAAATTAGATCTTCTAGTTTTTGTCTTTTTTTAATGACATTAATTTTAGAGCCCTTGATAAGTATTTCTGCGGGCTTTGGCCTAACATTATAATTGGAGCTTAATGACATTCCATAGGCTCCAACGTCACACATTACCACAAGATCTTTTTCATTTAGTTTCTGGAATTTTTTTAAACTCGTAAATTTGTCAGTACTTTCACAAATTGGTCCAACAAAATCATAGATTTTCTTTGAAGTTTTATTTGTTTTTATTGCAGGTAGAGTTCTGTGGTTTGCTCCATATAATGCTGGCCTCATAAGATCATTCATTGCAGCATCCAATATAATAAAATCTTTTTTATCATTCTCTTTTATATAAACAACTTTTGAAATAAGAGTTCCTACGTTGCCAACTATTGATCTACCTGGTTCAAATATAATTTTAGATTTATGATTTTTTAAAAATCTATTTATAGCTACATTATATTTTTGATAATTAAGTTTTTTATTATCTTTATTATAAGATATTCCCATACCACCACCGAGATCGATAAATTCAAATTCGTAATTACTTTTTGTTATAACTCTATCTACTACCTTAAGCATCTCTTCATATGGCTTATTATCTAAAATTTGACTTCCTATATGAACGCTCAAACATTTAAGATTAATGTTTTTTGAAAATTTAGAATAATCAACAAGATCAAAAAATGTTTTTTCATCTACACCAAATTTATTTTCTTTTTTCCCAGTTGAAATTTGTTTCAAAGTTTTTGCATCAGTATTTGGATTTAATCTAATACCAATATCTACAGTTTTTTTTTTAGATTTAGCAATTCTCTCAATTTCTTTAATTTCACTTTTAGATTCAGCATTTATTAATAAAATTTTTTTATTAATCGCATAGGTTATTTCAGTTGAGGTTTTTCCAACTCCTGAAAAAACAATTTTTTTTGGATCCATCCCAGCTTTAAGTGCTTTCATTAGTTCTCCCATTGAAACTACATCAGCACCTAGACCAAATTTTCTAATTTCTTTAATTAGCTTTACATTTGTATTTGATTTAATAGCAAAACATATTAGTGGTGAAAATGAGTTAAAACTTTTTTTAAAATAACTTATATTTTCTTTTAAACATTTATATGAGTAACAGTATGTGGGAGTGCCAAATTTTTTAGCTAAATCTTGAACTTTAACATTTTCTATAGTGAGATTTTTTTTGATATATTTCATTAAATCCCAAGTATAATGGTGTTGTTTTTATTAGCTTTGTATTCTGGGTCTCCTTTTTTTCCACATGAAATTAGCAGTGTACAAAATATAGAAATTAAAATTAACTTTTTTATCATTTTATGCATTCTTATATTTCATTATCATTTTTTTAATATTATCAAAAGATGTTCCACCATAAGATTTTTTAGAATTTACCGAGTTTTTTAAATTAAATATCTTTAATACTTCAATTTTAAGCATAGGTTCTATTTTTCTTAATTCCTCAATACTAAGCTCATTTAAGCTTTTCCCTTTCTTTTCTGCAAGATTAACAATCGAGGCTGTAATTTGATATGCTTTTCTAAATGGCATTGCATGGTTTTTAACAAGATAATCAGCTAAATCTGTAGCTGTGATATAACCACTATTTGCGAGATCTAACATTCGTTGTTTATTGGGTTTCAAGTTTTTTAAAACTTCATTAAGAATTGCTATGCAGTTATTAAGAATTTCATTAGATTTAAATAGTATTTCTTTATCATCCTGAAGATCTTTAAAGTAGGATATGGGAAGGCCCTTAAGTATTGTTAACATTGAAAATAAATTTCCATAAGCTGTGCCAGTTTTTCCTCTTAGATATTCTAATAAATCTGGGTTTTTCTTTTGTGGCATTATTGAAGAGCCAGTCACAACCTTATCTGAGAGAGTAATTAAATTAAAACCATCTGAATTCCAAATAATTAGCTCTTCTGCAATTCTTGAAATGTGCATAGAGCAAACTGATGCACTATATAAAAAATCTAAAACAAAATCTCTGTCAGCAACAGTATCTATTGAATTATTTGTGGGTCTTTTAAAACCCAGTTTTTTTGAGGTAAAACTTCTATCAATGTTAAAAGAAGTGCCAGTTAACGCTGCAACTCCGAGAGGACATTCTGATAAATTATCCAAGTTATAAAAAAATCTTTTTTTATCTCTATTAAACATTTCGACATAAGCCATTAAGTAATGTGCAAACGATACTGCTTGAGCATTTTTTAAATGTGTAAATCCTGGCATTATTGTCTCAATATTTTTTTCAGAAATTTTAAGAATTGTTTTTATAATATTATCTAAGTTTTTATTGATCTCTTTAGTAGCTGATGTAGTCCACATTTTAAAATCAGTAATCACCTGATCATTTCTAGATCTCGCGGTGTGAACACACCCTGCTTCCTCACCTATTAATTGAAATAATCTTTTTTCAATATTCATATGAATGTCTTCATATTTTCTATTGTATTCAAATTTATTTTTTGAAATTTCTTTTTCAATTTTTTTTAGTCCATAAATTATTTTATTTTTAACCTTAAAAGAAATAATTTTCTGCCTAAATAGCATTTCAACATGGACAATAGATCCCAAAATATCTTCCCTAAAAAGTTTTTTATCAATATCTATTGAATTGCCTACTTTTTGAAAAAAAGTGGAGCCATCTTTTTTTATTCTTGAACCCCATATTGCCTTATTGTTTTTATTTTTTACCATGATAATTAATTATACATATTTACTATGAAATTATTAATAATATTTATTTATCTATTAAACATCAACCTCAGTTATGCTTTAGAAAAGCCTAATATAAAAAATTTAGTTTTAATAAAAAATCCAAAAATATATGAGAATGTAATCTTCAAGGATATAAATCACAAAGACGTTGATTTAGATGATTTTAAAGGGAAATTGTTAATATTAAATTTTTGGGCAACCTGGTGTGCTCCTT
>Ga0307986_10003536_pt1 | contig 10824 bp, 9 predicted proteins | sample EllFjometageno82_FD_203170 | JGI IMG/M metagenome (GOLD analysis project Ga0307986, IMG submission 203170) | Marine microbial communities from Ellis Fjord, Antarctic Ocean - #82 | ecosystem: Environmental > Aquatic > Marine > Unclassified | place: Southern Ocean | collected 2014-10-09
TTCCACCCTCAAGTTTTTTATTAACTTGACTGTTGGCAATTTCTAAATCGCCTATTTTTTCTTGATAAGTATTTTGCATTTTGTGTTAATAATAATTTAAAAAAAACATTATAGAATTCAATGAGCATAGTTTCCAACAGTTTAAAACGTATAAAACCGTCGCCCACACTAGCAGTTAGCCAAAAAGCAAGAGAACTAAAAGCAGCTGGTAAAGACGTAATTAGCCTTGGAGCAGGTGAACCTAACTTTGATACCCCTGATAACATAAAACAAGCTGCTATAAAGGCTATAAATGACGGAGACACCAAGTACACAGCAGTAGATGGTACCCCTATTCTAAAAGATGCAATTATAAAAAAGTTTAAAAGGGAAAATAATCTAGAATATCAAGTCGATCAAATAACAGTTGGGGCAGGTGGTAAGCACGTAATTTATAACGCTATGGTGGCTACTTTGAATGAAGGAGACGAAGTTATTATTCCAGCTCCTTACTGGGTTTCTTATCCCGATATAGTTTTATTAGCTGGAGGTACGCCAATAATTTTAGAATGTAATGAAAAACAAGGATTTAAAATTAATGCTTCAGAATTAGAAAAATCTATAACTAAAAAAACAAAATGGATAATATTAAACTCACCATCTAACCCTACAGGTGCGTGCTATTCGGAAGATGATATTAGAGAAATTGCTAAAGTGTTAATTAAACATCCTCACGTTTATATCTTAAGCGATGATATCTATGAACATGTAGCTTATGAGGGTTTTAAGTTTTTTACTATCGCTCAGATCACAGAGTTGAAAGAAAGAGTTTTAACAATGAACGGTGTTAGTAAAGCATACTCGATGACAGGTTGGAGAATAGGTTATGCTGCCGGCCCAAAAGAAATTATAAAAGCAATAGCTAAGATACAATCTCAATCGACAACGAATCCATCTTCTATTAGTCAAGCAGCAGCTGTTGAAGCCTTGAACGGAACTCAAGATTTTATCAAAGAACGAGCAACTTCTTTTCAAGAAAGAAGAGACTTTGTTGTTAAGGCATTAAACGAAATAGACGGAATTGAATGCTTAAATCCAGATGGAGCGTTTTACGTTTTTCCAAGCTGTAAAGGTTTAATTGGAAAAAAAGATAATAGCGGAAAAGAAATTAAAACAGATACTGACTTTGTACAATCCTTACTTGAAAATAGTGGTGTAGCAGTTGTCCAAGGTTCTGCATTTGGTTTAGAAGGTTTCTTTAGAATTTCTTACGCGACTTCAATAGGCAACCTTAAAAAAGCTTTAGAAAAAATATCTACTTTTTGTAAAAACTTAGAATAAATTATTCTTGATTTAAAATTCTATTAGCTTGATCTGTTTTTTTGATCCAAGATTTAGGAATTGAATTAACGCCTTTTAAAGCTGCAAAATAAGCTCCAATAAAATTAACTCTAGAACAGTTACAGCCACCAGCCTTAATTGTTCTTAAAATTGCACTTTTGTAACTTGTTGAATTAATAATTGAATGAATTGAGCTGTTAAAAGTTCCAGGATAATTGCATGCCATTCCTAATTTTTTAACTGTTTGAGAGTGAGGTGTAGTTTTTAATTTTTTTACTTTGTTAATATCTTCAATAATATTTTTAAAATAAGAATTTTTTTTATATTTTCCAATAAATTCCTTTATAGGGTCTTTAGCGCCTTTAAGAGCCAAGTCTATTAGATAAAATTTAGCTAAGGCATACTTTAAGCTTATTTTTGAAACTGTAACTATTGATATAATTTTTTTTAAACTTTTAAAACTACATCCATATAAAAAATAAGGAAGGGCCGCACAATAACCATCAGATTCATTTACTTTAACGCCACCTGTTAATTTTTTATTCTTTTTAATATTCTGAATAGTTTCAACAATGTTTTGATGTATCCAAGGACCCTTAATTATACCTCGCCAATCTTTAATTTTTCTATATTTAGCTCTAAGCTTAAAGTTTTTCCAATACGCACTACCAGATCCAAAGTTTTTAATTATATTTTTTTTAAATCTTTCTTCTATGTCCTCATGTCCTTCAACCAATGTTTGAAACATAACCTGACCAATATCATTATAGCCTGAAACTTTTCCAGTTTTGATATTATAAAAAGGGCTTTTATTTTTTTTTAAAAAGGTAAAATCTTTTTTGCCTTTAATATAAGTTAGTAATTTTTTCTGATCATAAACCCAATGTAAAGGTCTTGCCGCTGCATCAGCAACAGTAGCTCCCAATAGAACATGAAGATTATTTTTCACTATTCTGTATTAGATATATACTTTTCTGCTTCAAGTGCAGACATACATCCCATGCCAGCAGCGGTTACAGCTTGTCTAAATATTTTATCCTTAACATCCCCTGCGGCAAATACACCCGGTATATTTGTTTCTGTAGAATCAGGTTTTGTAATTAAATATCCTTCTTTGTCCATGTTTAGTTGATCTTTAAATAAAGCTGTAGCTGGGTCATGTCCAATTGCAACAAACAAACCATCTACTTTTAGTTCGGTAACATTATTAGTTTTTAGATTTTTAATTTTAATTGCATTAACACTTTTCGGTTCAGAAGTTCCTAAAACTTCTTCAACCGCACTATCCCAAATAATTTCTATTTTTTTATTAGCTTTAAGTTTTTCTTGAAGCAATTTTTCAGCTCTTAATTCATCTCTTCTATGAATAAGTTTAACTTTTGATGCAAATTTAGTTAAAAATATAGCCTCTTCAACTGCAGCATTACCACCCCCTACCACTGCAACAACCTGCTCTTTAAAAAAGAAACCATCACATGTAGCGCAAGAAGAAACACCAAAACCTTTAAATTCTTGTTCGCTTTCTAAATTTAACCATCTAGCTTGAGCGCCTGTTGAAATTATAAAACTATCTGCCGTATAAATTTGACCACTATCACCTGTAGCTGTGAAAGGTTTTTTAGATAAATCTACCTTACTAATATGATCTTGTATCATTTCAGTTCCAACTGCTTCTGCTTGACCTTTCATTTCATCCATTAACCAAGGACCTTGAATAACTTTTGAGTAACCAGGATAGTTTTCAACTTCAGTTGTTGTCGCTAGTTGACCCCCTGGTTGAGACCCGTACACTAAGATAGGCTTTAACATAGCTCTGGCAGCGTAAATGGCAGCAGTATAGCCTGCAGGGCCAGATCCAAGAATTAACACTTTTGTATGTTTAGGTGATTTATTATTCATTCTATAGAAGATATATAGTATCAAATGTCGAAATTAAAAGCATTACTTTTAACGCAGGGAATGCACGGTATGATAAGTCAAGTTGAAGGTTTAGCTAAAGCTCTTAACTTAGATTACAGACATCAAAATATAAAATTAAAAAAATTTTGGAATTATATACCACCAAAATTTACTCCGATTTCTGCAGACATATTAAGTGAAAAATTCACTAGCGACGCCAGAGTAATTATTTCCTGCGGAAGAAAAAGCGTTATCCCATCAATTGCTCTTAAAAAAAAATTTGGCAAAGACATTCTAAATATCCACATACAAGACCCTAAAGTAAAACTTAGTAATTTTGATTTTATTGTTGCTCCAGAACATGACAGTTTAAAAGGGAAAAACGTTTTAACCAGTATAGGTGCAGTTCATTATTTAACAAATGATGAATTAAATGTTAATAAGAATTATTTAAAGTCTAGAATAAATAGTCAAAAGAAAATAGTCACTTTAATAATAGGCGGACCAACTAAATACTATAATTATAATGACAAAGTTATAGATAATATATTTTCAAAAATTAAAAAAATTTTTTTAGATAACAATTACCAATTAATTGTCGTACCTTCAATGAGAACCCCACAAAACGTAATTGATAAAGCTAAGAATTATTTTAATGAAGATCAAATTGTAATACCCAACGTTGATAAAAAGGCTTACCTTTGTTCATTAAAGAACGCAGATCATATTATTGTTACCTGTGATTCTACATCGATGATCTCAGAGGCTGCAATTACAGGAAAACCTATTTATGTAGCTCAAATGCCTACAACTAAAAACAATAAAAGATTTAAGAATTTTTTTAATTTATTTGAGTCTCTAAATATAATAAAAGAACTAAATAATTCTGTTGAAAATTGGAATTATATCAAACTAAATGAAACAAAAAAAATAGCAAATCAAATAAAAAAAAAAATAAAAGAACATGACTTTTCTTAATTCAATTTTAAATAATTCTAAGGAACATAACGATCCTTTTAAACATTGGGAATTAAACGAGCCTTTGTCACAAGAAACAATTAATGAAATTACAGGTGCTAATATACCAGACCTAAAAAAACTTGATTTACAATATGACGGAACTAGAGCAATAGATGGTGGCACACCCGAATTTAGAAAGGGCATTGCAGATGGTGGCAAAGCTATAAAATTTAGGTGCTTTATAACTAAAGAAAATACTCAACAATTTCCAGCTCTAACTAAATTTATAAACGAGTTACAATCTAAAGAAACTCATTCAAAAATTTCTAAACTTATTAATAAAGATCTTTCTAATTCCTATGTGAGAGTAGAAGTAATTTGTGACCGAAAAGGATTTTGGCTCAAACCACACTGTGATATTAAAGAAAAGCTAGTATCTTGCCTTTTATTTATTAATGAGTTCAACGAGTCTGAAAGTTTAGGAACTGATTTTTACAATGAAAAATTAGAAAAAGTTAAGACAGTTCCTTATAAGAATAATTATGGATATTTATTTTCTAGCGGCCCAAATACCTGGCACGGAATGGAAAAGAAGGAAATAGTTAAAGAAAGACGTTGCTTGCAAGTGAACTATGTTTCCTTTGAGACTGACTGGCAAGTTAAAAGCTGATATAGCTAAATTTTACAAAGGAGTAATATGGCGACCTATGAATGTAGTAAATGTGGAATGTCAGTTAACGCAACCTGTGGAAAGTGTAATGCACCATTAGTAAATGGCAATCTAAAATTAGAAGACGGAAGTTATGTTCAAATATCTGAATGCCCGAATAAACATGGAAAAATAAAATCACCACTATGCTGTGGCCAGGATATGACCTGTTCAATTGGTTAAATATTTTGAAGCGAAGTTACGGTAATTTTTTTTGTCTTTAAAGATTTAATTCCTTTTAGACAGACTTTTGCTGTTGACATATTAGTACAATAAGGAACTTTATTAACTAATGTTGCTCTTCTTAAAGCCATTGCGTCATGTAGTTGATGCTCACTGTTCCCACCTCCAGTATTAATCACTAAAGCAATTTTTTTAGAATTTAAAATATCTACGATATGAGGCGAGCCACCACTAACTTTATTTATTTTTTTACATTTCATGCCATGTTGAATAATAAAGTCTGCAGTCCCTCCAGTTCCACATAGAGTAAAGTTTAATTTTAATAACTGTCTAGCTAAATCTACACCTTCTTCTTTATGACTGTTTTTGAGGGATATAAACGCTAAGCCTTTCGTTGGCAAAGAATTAGAGGCAGCAATTTGACTTTTTGCAAATGCCATTCCAAAATCCCTATCAAAACCCATGACCTCACCAGTTGATTTCATTTCCGGACCTAATAAGACATCACTTTTTGGAAATTTATTAAAAGGAAAAACAGCTTCTTTAACTGCAAACATATTTTTAGTTTTACTTCTTAGGTTGAAATTAGATAGCTTTTCTCCAGCCATTACTCTAGATGCAATTTTGGCAAGAGGAATTCCTTTAGCCTTTGATACAAAAGGAACCGTTCTACTAGCTCTAGGGTTTACTTCGATGACATAAATTTCATCATTTTTAATTGCAAATTGAACATTCATAAAACCTTTAATATTTAAAGCTAAAGCTAACTTCTTAGTTTGGTTTTCTATTTCAGTTATTAAATTTTGCTTAATTGATATTGGTGGCAGACAACAAGCTGAGTCACCTGAATGAATACCCGCTTCTTCAATATGCTGCATTATTCCTGCAACAAACACTTGTCTACCATCAGATATAGCATCCACATCAATTTCCATTGCGTTATCGATGAACTTATCAATTAATATTGGATTTTCTTCTGCTGCTTTAAAAGCTTCTTCCACAAATTTTTTTAGCTGACTTTTCTCGTAGACTATTTCCATTGCTCTTCCACCTAAAACATACGAAGGCCTAACCATTAAAGGTAAACCTATTTTACCAGCAATTTGAATAGCTTGTTTGAATGTTTTTGCTATACCGCTCTCTGCTTGTTTTAATTTTAATTTATCAAGTAATTTTCTAAATCTATCTCTGTCTTCCGCTAAATCGATGGAAGTATATTGAGTTCCTAAAATTGGAAGTTTATTGTCATGTAAAAACTTTGCAAGACTAATGGGTGTTTGTCCTCCGAATTGAGCAACAACTCCTATAAGATTTCCTTTTTGTTTTTCTTTTCTAATAATATTATAAACATACTCTTCTTTAAGTGGTTCAAAGTATAATCTATCACTTGTATCATAATCAGTTGAAACAGTTTCAGGATTACAATTAATCATTATAGTCTCAAAACCTGCGTCTTTAAGAGCGTAGCTGGCCTGACAACAACAGTAATCAAATTCAATTCCTTGTCCAATCCGATTAGGGCCACCACCTAAAATTATAATTTTTTTCTTTGACGAGGGATTAGCTTCACATTCTGACTTAATTGAATAGTTTCTTTGATACGTAGAATACATATAGGGTGTAAATGATTTAAACTCTGCCGCACAAGTATCCACTTTTTTGTAAACAGGTAGTACTTTTAACGCAGTTCTTTTTTTTCTAATAATTTCTTCTGATGTCTTAGTGATTTCAGCTAATTTTTTATCTGAAAAACCTATCGATTTAATTCTATTAAATTCATTGTAATCTTTAGGTATACCTTTTTTTTTAATTTGATTTTCAGTTTCTATGATTTCTTTTATTTGCTCTAAGAACCAATTATCTATTTTCGATAATCTTTGTATTTTTTTAATATCAATTTTTTTTCTAAAAGCCTCAGCAACTAATAAAATTTTATTAGGTATATTTTTCTTTAATTCTTTTTCTATATTTTTTTTGTTTAGTAAAAAAATTCTATCCAATCCTGAAAAACCAACTTCAAGAGACACAAGTGCTTTTTGAAGAGACTCTTTAAAATTTCTGCCAATAGCCATGGCTTCACCAACAGATTTCATTGAAGTACCTAAAATTGCCTCAGATGTTGAAAATTTTTCAAAGGTAAATCTTGGAATTTTTGTAACTATATAATCTATGCTTGGTTCGAAAGAAGCAGGGGTTGTTTTTGTAATATCGTTTGTTAGTTCATCAAGAGTGTAACCAACCGCAAGTTTTGCAGCTACTTTTGCAATTGGAAATCCAGTAGCTTTAGATGCTAAAGCCGATGATCTGGAAACTCTTGGATTCATCTCAATAACAACCATTCTTCCGTCTTTTGGGTTAATTGCAAATTGAACATTCGATCCTCCTGTTTCTACTCCAATTTTTCTAAGACAAGCAATTGAAGCATTTCTCATTATTTGATATTCTTTATCACTTAGTGTTAAAGCGGGGGCTACGGTAACAGAGTCACCTGTGTGAATTCCCATTGGGTCAATATTTTCAATAGAACAAACAATAATACAGTTATCTTTTCTATCTCTAACAACTTCCATTTCAAATTCCTTCCAACCCTCAAGACATTCTTCAATTAATATCTGGCTTACTGGAGACTCGTGTAGGCCATCTTTAACTATTTTAAGATATTCTTTTTTATTTTTAGCAATACCACCGCCTAGGCCACCTAAAGTAAACGCTGGTCTAATTATTGCGGGTAAACCAATCTGTTTAAGTGCTTTAGTAGCATCTCTGATGTGGTTTACTGCCTTTGATTTTGGTAGGTCTAAACCAATATCAATCATATTCTTTCTAAATTTTTTTCTATCTTCTGCATTTGAAATAGCTTTAGAATTTGCACCAATCAGTTCAATTTTATACTTCTTTAAAATTCCTTCTCTCTCTGCTTCCATTGCTAAATTCAAAGCGGTTTGCCCACCCATTGTAGGTAAAATTGCATCTGGTTTTTCTTTTTGAATAATTTTTTCTAATACTTCTAGAGTAATCGGTTCAATATAGGTTTGATCAGCAATACCAGGATCAGTCATAATAGTTGCGGGATTGGAATTAATTAGTACAACTTTGTAACCTTCGTCTTTTAAGGCTTTACAGGCTTGTGTGCCTGAATAATCAAATTCACAAGCTTGACCAATTATTATAGGTCCTGCACCAACAACTAATATAGTTTTAAGATCTTTTCTTTTTGGCATTTTTTTTCATATTATTAGTAAATTCTTGAAACAAGTAAATACTGTCTTGAGGTCCAGGATTAGATTCAGGATGATATTGTACGGAAAAAATTGGTTTTTTTTTTAATCTTATTCCCTCAATACAATTATCAAACAAAGATTTATGTGTAATCTCAATGTTCTTCGGTAAACTTTTTTTTATTATTTCAAAACCATGATTTTGACTTGTGATTTCAACATTATCTTTAATTAAATTTTTAACTGGATGGTTAGCTCCTCTATGCCCTAATTTCATTTTTTTAGTTTTAGCGCCTAATGCTAAAGCTAATATTTGATGTCCCAGACAAATTCCGAAAATAGGAATATTATTTTTTATTAATTCTTTAATAATGTTAATTGCATACTTTCCCGTTGCGGCAGGATCACCCGGACCATTAGATAAGAAAATACCATTTGGTTTTAATCGCAATATTTCTTGAGCACTTGTTTTACATGAAACAATAGTAATTTTACAATTAAAATCTGAAAAATATCTTAAAATATTTTTTTTGATACCATAATCAATTGCAACAACATGTAAAAAATTTTTTTTATTTTTTAAATACCCACTATTTTTCTTCCAAGTCTTAAATCCTGGCCATACATAATTTTTTTTCGTAGAAACTTTTTGTGCTAAATCTAAGTTTTTTAAACCACACCATTTAACAGTAGAGTTGGTCAATTGCTTAATATTAAAAGTATTTTTTTTAGAAAAAGCTATCGTTCCTTTTGGTGCACCTTTGTCCCTAATAAAATTAGTTAGGCTTCTAGTGTCTAGCCCTGTGATACCAACTATTTTATTTGTTTTTAACCATTGATCAAGATTTTTTAAAGAACGATAATTCGATGGACCTGTTATTTCAGAATTTAAAATTATACCTTTTGTCCAAATTTTATCAGACTCGTGATCTTCTTTGTTGGCTCCAACATTGCCAACGTGAGGGAAAGTAAAATTAATGATTTGTTCTGCGTAAGATGGATCTGAAATTATTTCCTGATAGCCAGTAATTGACGTATTAAAACAAACTTCACCAGTGGCCGTTCCTTCATAGCCTAAACCAAAGCCTTTAAAAAAAGTTCCATTTTCAAGGACTAAAATAGCGGTAGAGTTGATCGGTTTAAGATTTTTTTTTGAGTTTATTATTTGTTTATTTTGTTTCAAATACAACTCACGAGTTAAAGCAAAAACTTATAAACATGGTTTTGCGCAACATATGAAATAGAGATATAATCGTCAAGAAAGATATTTTTCTTTTGAAGAAAAATTGTGATTAAAGTAAAAAGAAAAAATTTTAAAAAATGTCTCTTCAAACCAAAATACAAGATAAACTAAATCACTCACTTAAAAATAAAGATAAAAATCTTTATCCAACACTAAGGCTAATCGTTTCAGCAATTAAAGACGTAGAAATTGCAAATAGAACCAAAGAAAACAAAGATTTAACAGAACAAGATGTTGTGGGTCTTTTAAAAAAAATGGTGAAGCAAAGAAACGAATCATGTGAGGTATATAAACAGGCAGGCCGAACAGAACTTTTAGAAACTGAGACTAGAGAAATAGAAATAATAAGCTCTTTTTTACCCAAACAATTAAACGAAGATGAAACAAAAAAACTTTGTGAAGATGCCATTAAAAAAGTAGGAGCTAACTCTATACAAGACATGGGAAAAGTAATGAGTGAATTAAAAAAAACACACGCAGATGTTTTAGACTTTTCTAAAGTAGGGTTATTAATCAAAAAAGTATTAAAATAATTAAAATGAAATACCCAAAAGAATATCTTGATGAAATTAAGTTAAGATTAAAGGTTTCGCAGGTTGTAGGTAAAACTGTTCAATTAAAAAAAAGAGGAAAAGAGTTCGTTGGCTTGTCTCCATTTAAAAATGAGAAAAGCCCATCATTTACTGTAAGCGACGAGAAAGAGTTTTATCATTGTTTTAGCACCGGAGAACACGGAAATATTTTTGATTTTCTAATGAAAACAAAATCATTAGGTTTTAGCGAGGCAGTAAAAGCATTGGCAGCAGAAGCTGGAATGTTACCATATAGATTTACCAAGACTGACAGCGAGAAAGAAAAAAGATTTAAGTCTTATAAAAGTATTTATAAAGAATATTCAGATTACTTTCATGAGCAAATTTTTAAAACAGAAAACAACCAAGCTTTAAAATATTTAGAAAAAAGAGGAATAAATAAAAATGTAATTAAAGAGTATAACCTAGGCTATGTGCCCTGGAGAAATGATTTCTATGAAAAAACTAAAACAAAATTTAGCGATGCAGAAATTGCACTAACAGGCCTTTACTACAAAAACGATAAAACTAATAGATTTGTTGACCGATTTAATTCACGAATAATATTTCCCATTAACAACTTGATCGGTGAGACCGTTGCCTTTGGAGGAAGGATAATTAAAGAAAGTCAGTTAGCTAAATATATAAATTCACCGGAAACAGAATTTTACAAAAAAGGAAGAACAGTTTTTAATTTAGATAAAGCTAAAGCCTTAAGGT
>Ga0307986_10003537_pt1 | contig 10821 bp, 11 predicted proteins | sample EllFjometageno82_FD_203170 | JGI IMG/M metagenome (GOLD analysis project Ga0307986, IMG submission 203170) | Marine microbial communities from Ellis Fjord, Antarctic Ocean - #82 | ecosystem: Environmental > Aquatic > Marine > Unclassified | place: Southern Ocean | collected 2014-10-09
CAACATTATCGCACTTAATGGATCTATATTAATGGACCAATCTACCTTGAGACTTCCTGAGCTAATCCACTGGATGATTTTATAATTTTCATACTCTCCGTAAACAATGCCGTTGTAAAAAATTATTACTGATAAAATCGCAGATAGAAATAAAAATGCTGTAGTTATTACTTCGGAATATCTATCTCCTAATGATTTTAAGCTATAGCCAATGATAGAACCTATTAATGGTAAAAATACAATTAGATAAGGCATCTACCCTTTCATCTCATTAATGTCTTGTACTCTAATTGATCCTTTGTTTCGGTAGTATGAAACAATAATTGCTAAACCTATTGCTGCTTCTGCTGCCGCAACAGTTAATATGAAGAAAGTAAAAATTTGACCTGTAATTTCGTTTGAATATGTTGAAAAAGCCACAAGATTTATGTTTACTGATAGCAAAATTAATTCGACTGACATTAGAATTACAATAACATTCTTTCTATTTAGAAATATTCCCACAACTCCAAGTAAAAAAATTACTCCGCCAAGTGCTAAATAATGTCCTAGCTCAATATTAATCATCAATTTTTACTCCAGCATCAAAATCTGCTTCGACAACATCTATGGATGTTTCTCTCTCTCTCGAAATTTGATTTATATAACTTTGTCTTTTAACGCCTTCTCTTTTTCTGTAGGTTAAAACAATAGCACCAATCATTGATAGTAATAATATGACTCCAGCTATTTGAAATAAATAAATATAGTCAGTATAAAGAACACTTCCAAGTTGATGTGTATTAGAAAGATTTGAATCTATAACTATAGAATCTGTGCTAATAAAATTTTCTTTATATTTCCAGCCACCAATAACTACTAAAACTTCTAAAAGAATAATTATACTAACAATTAGCCCTACTGGAATATGTGTTGATTTTAAACCTCTAAACCATGACTGTTTTTGCTCTGCAACATTAAGCATCATAACAACAAATAAAAATAATACTGCGACTGCTCCTACGTAGACAATGAGCATAATCATTCCTAGAAATTCTGCACCTATCATAATAAAAAGACACCCAACTGAAATGAAATCTAAGATAAGGTAAAAAACTGCATGCACAGTATTTTTGCTAGCTATAACCATTAATGCTGATCCGACTGTTATAATGGAAAAAAAATAGAAAAAAAAAGTATGCGCTAACATTTTATCTGTATGGTTTGTCTAGTCTAATGTTTTTAGCCAAGACATCTTCCCATCTATCTCCGTTATCCATTAATTTTTCTTTATTGTAGTAAAGTTCTTCTCGTGTCTCTGTGGAAAATTCAAAATTTGGCCCTTGAACTATTGCTTCTACAGGGCAAGATTCTTGACAGAGACCACAGTAAATACATTTGAGCATGTCAATATCGTATCGTGTTGTTTTTCTGCTTCCATCATCTCTTTCAGTGGATTCTATTGTGATGGCTTGAGCTGGACAAACTGCTTCACAAAGTTTGCAAGCTATGCAACGCTCTTCTCCACTTGGATATCTTCTTAAGGCATGCTCACCTCTAAATCTTGGACTTAAAGAACCTTTCTCATAAGGATAATTAATGGTTTTTTTTGGCCTAAATATTTCTCTAGTAGCAATCAAAAGACCTGAAACAAACTCTAGTAAAAAAATTGTTTTTAAAAATCTACTTATTTTCATTTAAAATGCCCTTACTGGAAGTTTATCGAAATAAAAAAGATAACTAGCTGTTAATACAACATAAAATAAAGAGAATGGTAATAATATTTTCCATCCCAGTCTCATTAGTTGGTCATATCGGTATCTTGGGACAATTGCTTTAACTAAAGCAAATAAAAAAAATAAGAATAATATTTTTAAAATCATCCATATTGGACCGGGTATTGTGTTAAGTGGAAAAATGTCTATTAAAGGCAACCAGCCTCCTAGAAACAATATGGCACCCATTGCACACATCAATAAAATATTTGCATATTCACCTAACCAAAACATAGCGTACATCATTCCAGAGTATTCAGTTTGGTATCCAGAAACTAATTCTGCTTCTGCTTCTGGTAAATCAAACGGAGGTCTGTTTGTTTCGGCTAAAGCAGAAATAAAAAAAATCACAAACATTGGAAATAAAGGAACCACAAACCATAAATTTTTTTGAGCATTAACAATATCGGTTAAGTTCAGTGAGCCAACGCATAAAAGAACATTGATTATAATAATTCCTATTGATACTTCATACGATACCATTTGTGCTGCTGATCTAATCGCACCAAGGAAGGGGTATTTAGAATTTGATGCCCAACCACCCATTATAATTCCATAGACACCTAAAGAAGAAACTGCAAAGAGATAAAGTATACCTACATTGATATCGGCTAATACTAATTCGTTGTCAAAAGGAATGACTGCCCATGCTACTAAAGCTAATGTCATTGTTACAACAGGTGCTAAGACAAATATAACTTTATTTGAGCTTGCTGGAATAATAATTTCTTTGAAAATATATTTTAATGCGTCTGCAATGGTTTGTAGAAGTCCAAAAGGACCCACAACATTTGGGCCTTTTCTTTTTTGAACGGCACCCCATACTCTTCTATCTAACCAAACTGCTAAAGCAACAGAAACTAGGACTGGAATTAAAATAAATATAATTTTATATAATTCATTTGATAGCAGATTTAAATATTCCATCTAATTATTGGTTCCGTTTTTTTTATTGTCATTAAATATATTTCTACAATCACTCATTGTCTTAGATGCTCTCGCGATTGAGTTAGTGTAAAAGTAATCAATGTTTTCGATTTTTATTTTTTCACTTGATGATTCGATTGAAATGTTTGTTTTAACTGAGAGATTTTTTTTTGGCAACTTATCGATTTCTGAAAAATTTGGTATTTCTTGAAGAGCTAGTTTTCTAATAGATAAAAAATCTGAAAACAATTCTGAACTTTTGAAACTGTAATTAATTAAGTTAAAGATTTTCCAATCTTCTAAAGCTTCGTTTGTTGGATACGAGGCCTTTCTGCATTCCTGAATTCTTCCTTCAAGATTCTCAAATAATCCATTTTGTTCTGTGTAAGCAGCACTTGGTAAAATGACATCAGCAATAGATGCATTTTTATCACCATGAGATCCTTGGTAAATAATAAATTCATCACTTTTTTTTATTTCTAAATTATCAGAACCAACTAAGTACAATAATTTAAATTCTTTATTTTCAAGTTTATCAAAAAATATAAAATTATTATTTTTTTCTATGTTGTAAAAACCTAAGTCTATTGCGCCAACTGTGGAGGCATTTTGAACCAGTATATTAAAAGCGTTCCAGGTTTCAGTAATAAAATTATTTTCTATTAAAAAATTTTTCGTTGTTTCTAAAATATATTTAGAATTTTTAAGTTCTAAGACTGACTCTCCGATAATGAAAATTGGTTTTTTAGCATTTTTTAATTTTTTGTTTAATTCACTTTTTTCATTAAAAATGTTTTTTATGTCATTAATATCATCACCTAATAAAGTATAATCGTAAGTTAAATCACCGGGATTACCGATAGAATAAATTGGTGTTTTGTTTTTTACAAAAGTTTTCCTTATTCTTGCGTTAACTATTGTTGCTTCATGTCTTGGGTTTGTGCCAATCAGTAAAATAAGGTCGCTTTCCTCAATACGGTGAATTGATGAATTGAATATATAGTTTGTCTTATCCGTTGGGTCTATATAAATTTTCTTTTCTCTAAAATCATAATTACTGGAACCGATTTTTTTTAAAAAATTTTTAAATGAAAAAATTGTTTCAATAGAAGCCATGTCACCTATATGTCCTGCTATTTGTTCCGGTTTAACAGATTTTATTTTATTTGATACTAATTCGACAACATCATCCCAAGTAGATTTTACTAGTTTATTATTTTTTTTTATATAAGGTACGTCTAGTCGTTGTTTTAACAATCCGTCACAAGCATATCTTGTTTTGTCAGAGATCCATTCTTCATTAATTTCATTATTTAATCTTGGTAATATTCTCTTAACTTCCCACCCATAAGTATCTACTCTAATATTTGATCCAACTGCATCCATTACATCTATGCTCTCTGTTTTCTTTAACTCCCAAGGTCTTGCCTCAAAAGCGTATGGTTTGGAAGTAAGAGCGCCAACTGGACACAAGTCTATAACATTTGCTGACAACTCAGAGGTCATTGACTGTTCTAAATAAGTTGTAATTTCCATGTTTTCCCCTCTGCCAATAGCCCCTATTTCTGGAACGCCGGCAACTTCTTCGGCAAATCTTACACATCTTGTGCAGTGTATACATCTAGTCATTTGAGTTTTAATCAAGGGACCCATATATTTGTCTTTTACCGCTCTTTTGTTTTCAGAAAATCTTGATTTATCAAATCCGTAAAATAAAGATTGATCTTGTAAATCACATTCACCACCTTGATCACAAACAGGACAGTCAAGAGGATGATTGGCTAATAAAAATTCCATCATTCCTTTACGTGCTTTTTTAACGAATTCTGTATTTGTTTTAATGTTCATGCCTTCGGCTGCTGGCATTGCGCATGAGGCTATTGGCTTAGGAGATCTTTCCATTTCAACTAAGCACATTCTACAATTTCCAGCTATTGATAACTTTTCATGATAACAAAATCTTGGAATTTCTACATCCGCAAGCTCACATGCTTGCAAAACTGTCATACCTTTTTCGAATTCAATCTCTTTTCCGTTAATATTTATTTTAGGCATTTTCACTTTCTAAAAGATGTTGATCTACTAAATAGGGGTTTTTATTTCCTTTTTTGAAAAGTGGTTCGCCTATACATTTTTTTTCAACTTCTTTTCTAAAATGTCTCAGTAAACCTTGTACAGGCCAAGACGAGCCTTCTCCAAAAGCACAAATAGTGTGACCTTCAATTTGTTTAGTTACATCGTCTAGTAAATTTATATCACTATATGTTGCTTCACCTTTTCCAGCTCTTTCTAAAATTCTCCACATCCAACCTGTTCCTTCTCTACATGGAGTACATTGACCACAACTTTCATGTTTATAGAATCTAGCTATTCTTGTCATGCATTTAACAATGTCTTGGTCTTTATTGATGACAACTACACCTGCAGTTCCTAGTCCACTTTTGTTTGCTATCAATGAATCAAAATCCATAGTAATAGTGTCACAAGTTTTTTTTGGCAATAAAGGCATTGAAGATCCGCCCGGTATTACCGCTTGTAAATTGTCCCAACCACCAATTACACCGCCTGCATGTTTTTCTATTAAATCTTTCAAAGGTACACCCATTTCTTCTTCAACATTACAAGGATGATTCACATTTCCTGAAATACAAAAAATTTTTGTACCAGTGTTTTTTGGTTTTCCAAGAGAAGCAAACCACTTAGCACTTTTTTTTAATATTGTTGGTACAACCGCTATTGTTTCAACGTTGTTAACTATTGTAGGACAACCGTATAATCCAACAAGAGCGGGAAATGGAGGTTTAAGTCTTGGCTGACCTTTATTTCCTTCTAAGCTTTCTAATAAAGCTGTTTCTTCACCACAAATATAAGCTCCGGCTCCAAAATGTACATGGATGTCAAAATCCCAACCAGTTCCACAAGCATTTTTTCCTAGAAAATTTTTTTGGTAAGCTTGGTCAATTGCTTCTTGCAGCCTGTTACCTTCGTTAAAATATTCGCCTCTGATGTACACGTAACATACGTGCGCATTAACGGCATAACCTGCAATTAAACATCCTTCAATTAATTTTTGAGGTTCAAATCGTATGATATCTCGATCTTTACAAGTTCCAGGTTCTGATTCATCTGCATTAATAACTAAGTAGTGGGGTCGGGATCCAACTTCTTTTGGTGCAAATGACCATTTGAGACCAGTTGAAAAACCTGCGCCTCCTCGGCCTCGCAATTCTGAAGCTTTGACTTCATTTATAATCCACTCACGTCCTTTAGAGATAATTTCTTTGGTATTGTGCCAGTCTTCCCTCTTAATAGCTTTGTCAATTTCCCAGCCAAGGGAATTGTAAAGGTTTTTGAATATTTTATCTTCTTCTTTAAGCATTTTTACCACCATTTAAGATTGGTCGATTTTTTTCAGGGGCTGAACTAGTTCTGTTCCTAAAAGATTTTGATTTAATGGGTTTGTCTAGAAGCAATGAATCGATAATTTCAATTGTATTTTTTTCATCTAGATCTTCATAGTAATCATTGTTAATTTGCATCATTGGTGCGTTTACACAAGCTCCTAAACATTCAACTTCTAGCCATGAGCATAATTTATTTTCTGATAGGGTATTTTCTGCTTTAGATATTTTTTCTTTACAAATTTTTACTACTTTATCAGCGCCTCTAATTAAACAAGGACTAGTAGTGCAAACTTGTACGAAATATTTTCCAACAGGAGCTAAATTATACATTGTGTAAAAAGTGGCAACTTCATAAACTTTGATGTAAGGCATCTCCAGGTTTTTAGCTATATATTTCATTGCACTCAAAGGTATCCAATTTTCATTTTGTCTTTGAGCTAAATATAAAAATGGCATGACAGCACTTTTTTTTCTATTTTCTGGATATTTATTTAATATTTTTTTAGCCGCATCTTTGTTTTCTTTTGTAAATTCAAAAGATACTGGTTGTTGATCGTGTATTTTTTTCATACTCATCTATCAACCTCACCAAATACTATGTCTAATGACCCTAAAACAGCTGGAACATCTGCTAGCATGTGTCCTCTAATTAAGTAGTCCATTGCTTGCAGGTGTGAGAAACCAGGAGCTCTTATTTTGCAACGGTAAGGTTTGTTGCTTCCGTCAGAAATTAAATAAACACCGAACTCACCTTTTGGTGCTTCTACAGCGGTATAGACATTTCCTGCGGGAACTCTAAACCCTTCTGTGAATAGTTTGAAATGATGAATTAATGCTTCCATGGAATCTTTTAAATCTTGTCTGTTTGGTGGTGAGATTTTTCCATCTATAGATTTAATTGCTCCTTTTGGCATCATGCTAATACATTGTTCTATAATTTTTACACTCTCTCTCATTTCTTCTATTCTGCATAAATATCTGTCAAAGCAATCACCATTTTTTCCAATAGGTATTTTAAAATTTAAATTTTTATAACATTCATAAGGTTGAGACTTTCTTAGGTCCCAAGCAACACCAGACCCTCTCAGCATAACTCCAGAAAAACTATGGTCCAAAGCTTCTTGTTTGCTTACAATTCCTATTTCAACATTTCTTTGTTTAAAAATTCTATTATCTGTTAGTAAGCTTTCTAGGTCATCAATTATATTTGGAAAGGTCTTACAAAAACTACCTATGTCATCTATTAATTTTTGTGGAATGTCTTGATGAACACCTCCAGTTCTAAAATAATTAGCATGTAATCTAGACCCAGATGCTCTTTCATAAAATGTCATTAGTGTTTCTCTCTCTTCAAAACCCCATAATGAAGGAGTTAGCGCACCAACATCTAGAGCTTGGGTAGTTACGTTAAGAATATGACTTAATATCCGTCCAATTTCACAAAAAATTACTCTTATGTATTGTGCCCTAATAGGTACCGAAACATTTAATAGTTTTTCAGTTGCTAGTGTAAATGCGTGTTCTTGGTTCATAGGAGCAACATAGTCAAGACGATCAAAATAGGGTAAAGCTTGCATATAAGTTTTCTGTTCTATTAACTTTTCAGTCCCACGATGAAGTAAACCAATATGTGGGTCAGCTTTTTCCACGACTTCTCCGTCAAGTTCCAGAATGAGTCTTAGCACACCATGTGCGGCGGGGTGTTGTGGTCCAAAATTTAGAGTTAAAGATTTATTTTTTTTTGTCATCAATATTTTTTTCTTTCAACTCCTTAATGTATTTTGTCCCTTCCCAAGGACTTTCAAAATCAAAATTTCTATAGTTTTGTTCAAGTTTAACAGGCTCATAAATAACTTTTTTCTCTTTTTCGCTGTACCTAACTTCCTTAAATCCAGTTAAGGGAAAGTCTTTTCTTAAAGGATGTCCCTCAAAATTATAATCAGTCAGTATTCTTCTAAGGTCCGGATGATCTGTAAAACCTATTCCATACATGTCAAATACTTCTCTTTCCATCCAATTTGCAGAAGGATAAATTTTTGTAATTGAAGGAATTTTTTTTCCAATTTCAAAATTTATGGACACTTTAATTCTAATATTCTTTTCGTGAGAAAGTAGAAGATAAATTAAATTAAACCTCTTCTCTTCTTCGGGGTAATCAACTCCAGCTATATCAATCAGTTGTCTAAATTTAAGTTTATCATTTGACTTTAAAAAGAGTATTACGTTGATTAGTTCTTCTTCACTAGTGTCAACTAACAACTCATTGAAAGTAATAGTTGTTTTTTTAATTTTACTAGTTAGTTCAGAGTTTACTAATTTTTCAAGTTCGTTTAGCTTTAGATTCATAAGAAATTTATCTATTTATTGAACCTTCTCTTCTTATCTTTTTTTGTAATTGCAAAATTCCGTATAATAGAGCTTCAGCTGAAGGAGGACAACCTGGAACGTAAATATCTACTGGAACAATTTTATCGCATCCTCTAACAACAGAATAAGAGTAATGATAATAGCCGCCACCATTAGCGCAGCTTCCCATGGAAATAACGTATCTGGGTTCAGGCATTTGATCGTAAACTTTTCTCAGAGCTGGTGCCATTTTATTTGTTAAAGTACCCGCAACTATCATAACGTCCGATTGTCTTGGTGACGCTCTTGGTGCAGCTCCAAATCTTTCAAGATCATATCTCGGCATAGATGTTTGCATCATTTCAACAGCACAACATGCTAAACCAAAGGTCATCCAGTGTAATGAGCCAGTCCTTGCCCAAGTAATAAGATTGTCGGTTGAGGTAGTTATAAACCCTTTTTCACTAAAATCTTTTGCTAATTGTTTAAATTCTTCAGGAATTTTTTTTTCTTTTTCAGAAAATGGTTCTAGTTTTATTCCCATTCCAAGGCTCCTTTTTTCCATTCATAAATAAAGCCAATAGTTAAAACTGATAAAAATATCATCATTGACCAGAATCCAAGAGCGCCGATATTTCCAAGAGATATTGCCCATGGAAATAAAAAAGCAATTTCTAAATCAAAAATAATAAATAAAATTGCAACTAAATAAAAACGGACATCAAATTCGATTCTTGAGTCGTCGAATGCTGCAAAACCACATTCGTAAGCTGATAATTTTTCTGGGTCTGGATTGCTTGGTGCAGCAAAAAAATTTGCAAGAATAAATCCAAAGCTTAAAGCTAAAGCTATGAATAAAAATAAAATTATTGAAAAATAGTCTGATAAAAAATTATAAATCATGATTACCCATTATTATTTGTAAACTTTTTAATCTTATATTAAATTTTAGCCAGTTAATCACCGGTATACTTAGCCACATTGTGTGAAAAGTACCTAAGATTCAAAGAAAAATGGCGGGAGTGACCGGGCTCGAACCGGCGACCTCCTGCGTGACAGGCAGGCGCTCTAACCAACTGAGCTACACCCCCATTTTTATTTGGTGGGCGGTAAAGGACTCGAACCTATGACCCTCTCGGTGTAAACGAGATGCTCTACCAACTGAGCTAACCGCCCTAAATAAACAGATGCTTATTTATCAGCATAAAACGAATCTGACAAGAAGGAATATACATTAATTGGATTGGTTAAGATGTAAATTAGGAATTTATAACAACTCTTTGGCTTAGTCGGTAGGTTTACTTAGATAAACTTAGATCTCTCCTTAAAACAAGAAAATTAACTAAAGAGATTAATATAATCTTGGGATTGATAAAATCTTAGATAAAACATCGTCCAAATTAAATCCTACAATTTCACTAAAATTTTTTAATGTATCATATTTAAACTCATTGTCTTTTTTTGCTAGAATAAGAGCTTCATCTCTTGACAGTAAACCCTCACACACTTGATTGGATCGAAAATTATCAAACTCAGAAAAACCGGCTACTGTATAATAGATAAAATTATTAAACGCTGTTTGTCCGTCACCCATTCTCCACTGATTTTTTCCATAAATAAGATCTTTAGACCAATTATATTCTTTCTCTAAGACATCTGTTATTTTATCTTCCTCCCATTCAATATAATTGTAAAAATGTAAATTATTTTCCTTAGTTATAAAACTTTTAACAAAACCATCAAAATTATCTAATAATGCTCCATTTAAATAATGTGGGTTAAGTAAACTTTGAGATGCATAAAAATAAAACATCTTTAGTTTATTCACAAAGTTGTAAGATGACATGCGTTGGTTGTTACGAAGATTTTGATTCAATCCAGCAAAGCCAAGAAAAAATTCTCTTTGTTCAAGTTGATATCCGGTAAACTGAACTTTTAATTCAACACCAGTTTCTTTTGATATCTTAGCTGGAAGAGACATAAATGCTTTGTCTCCAGCTTGAACAACAGGCAACATCCCAAGATGGGGCTTTGCCAACCAAGCCATGATGTTCTTTCTTACATATTCACGTTTTTTTTTTATATTTGCAGATCGAATAATATGTTCGATGCCAAGCTTTCCACAAATTTTAGCTTGATTAACTCTAGAGAGATCAGTGGTTAAGCCCCAATCATAAGTAAATGCAATTGGGTTCATTTTGTATTTCGTTTTAAGAAGATGTATTCCGTAAGAACTGTCTCTACCACCGCTAAGACCAACTATACAATCAGGCTTATTATTCTTAGATCTATATTTATCAATCACTTCTAGGAATTTGTTTTCGCCTAAATATACTTGCTTTGTATAGTTTTTGTAAAAGTTTGATATTCCATTTTCGTCAAATGAAATG
>Ga0307986_10003539_pt1 | contig 10811 bp, 10 predicted proteins | sample EllFjometageno82_FD_203170 | JGI IMG/M metagenome (GOLD analysis project Ga0307986, IMG submission 203170) | Marine microbial communities from Ellis Fjord, Antarctic Ocean - #82 | ecosystem: Environmental > Aquatic > Marine > Unclassified | place: Southern Ocean | collected 2014-10-09
CGTACTAGATGCAGGAGCAAAAATGGGTATTCACTACGACTATAAATCAACAAGAAACGAAAAGGCTTTGAAAAAAGAGGCCAAAAGAAAAGCTCGTATTGAAGAAAAAAGAGCAAGAAAAGGAACGGACTCTCAAGATGAAGAAGTAAAAAAAATGCACGATATAGATAAGCCTATTACGCTTGAAGATCTAACCAATCCTGATAAAGAATAATTATAGTGATCAAAATTCGAGTTCAAAAAGATGCTCGATTAGTTAGACGTGAAAATGCTTTAAAAGCTAATTTAAAAAAAAGAAAAAAATTTAAAGAAAAAAATAAAAAAAAATGAGTGTACTCTCTGATAGATGGATAAAAAAAATGGCCAAAGAAAAAGGTATGATTAAACCTTTTGTTTCAAAACAGGTCGGAAAAGGTAAAATATCTTATGGTTTATCGTCGTACGGTTATGACGCCAGAGTTTCAACTGAATTTAAAATTTTTACAAATGTAAATTCAGGAATTGTTGACCCTAAAATATTTAAAAAAGAAAGTTTTGTTACAAAAATCGGTAAAGAATGTATCATACCACCAAACTCTTTTGCCTTAGCTAGAACAGTAGAATATTTTAAGATTCCAGAAGATGTACTTGTTATTTGCCTCGGTAAATCCACTTATGCCAGGTGTGGAATAATAGTCAACGTTACTCCTCTGGAGCCTGGCTGGGAAGGCCATGTGACCTTAGAGTTCTCTAATACAACCCCTTTACCTGCAAAGATTTATGCAAATGAAGGAGTTGCACAGTTTGTATTCATCAAAGGAAATGAAAAGCCCGAAATAACTTATGCCAATAGAAAAGGCAAATACATGAAGCAAAGAGGCGTTACTCTTCCCAAGGTTTAAATTCAATTAGTATTGATGCAAAAACTTATCATCAAAGGTAAAAAAAAATTATCAGGGTCTATAACTATTTCTGGTTCAAAAAATGCCACTTTACCAATTTTAGCAGCTTCAATTTTAACAAATAAAAAAGTAATTTTAAAAAATGTTCCTTTAGTGGAGGATGTTTACACTATGATAAACTTACTAAAGTTTATTGGAGTAAATATAGAAACATCAAAAAAAAAAAATGTTTTAAGTATTTCAAATAATAAAAAACTAAAAACAGTAGCTCCTTACAATCTTCTTAAAACTATGCGCGCTGGTGTTTTAGTTCTAGGTCCACTATTAGCTAAATATAAAAAGGCAAAAGTCTCTCTTCCAGGAGGGTGTGCAATTGGTGCAAGACCAGTTAATTTACACTTATTTGCTTTAGAAAAACTTGGAGCAAAAATTAAAATAAAAGATGGCTACATATATGCTTCTGCAAAAAAAGGATTAAGAGGAAGTATTATTAAATTTCCATCTATTTCAGTTGGAGCTACAGAAAATGCTATACTTGCCGCGGTAAACGCAATAGGAAAAACAGTTATTTCCAACTGTGCGATCGAACCGGAGATTCAAGATATGATACTTTTTTTAAAAAAAATTGGTTGCAATATTAATTTTATTGGAAAAAGAAAAATTTTAATTATCGGTGTTAGTAAATTTAAAGATGCTATCCATGATGTAATTTTTGATAGAATTGAACTAGGTACATATTTAATAGCAGCAGCTTTAATAGGAAAAAAAATTATTTTAAAAAGAATAAAGCCAGAGATTATAGCATCAGAGATTAAGATATTAAAAAAAATGGGTATCAGGATGAAAATAGAAAAAAATAAAATAACAGTGCGTGAATCAAAAAAAATTAAAAATATTAGCATTAAGACAGAAGCCTATCCTGGTTTTCCAACTGATCTTCAGGCACAAATCATGGTTTTGATGTCAAAAGCAACAGGAATTTCAAAAGTAAAAGAAAATATATTTGAAAATAGATTTATGCACGTGCCTGAACTAAGAAGAATGGGAGCTAAAATTAAAACTCAAAAGAATATAGCAACTATAAGTGGACCCACTAATTTGTCAGGTGCTGAAGTTATGGCAACCGATCTTAGAGCCTCGGTAAGTTTAGTTTTAGCGGCATTAGTTGCTAATAATAAAACTATAATTAATAGAGTTTACCACCTAGATCGTGGATATGAAAATTTAGAAAAAAAATTGAAAAAATGTAAAGCCAATATAAAAAGAGTTTAGAATGAAAGTAAAAAATTTGAAATTATTAGCTACATCGGATGAAGATCTAAAGGTTATTTCTGCACATTTACAAGACGCAATCGTATTACCAAATGAAATAGCTAACTTAAAAAAAAATAGAATATTTCTAATCCAACTCAATAGGTTTATGTGGGAAGATGTTGAAAAAGGAGTATTTCGAAAAAATAAACGAACAAGAACAGTTCTAAAATTTGACAACGTTGTAAGTGTTTCATCCAAAAATGTTAATACACTTAATAAAAAAAAATTTTTAGACTTTTTAACTATTGAAAGCAAATCATTGCCTGATAAAAGTTATGAAATTAAATTAATTTTTTCTGGAAATGCAATAATTAAAATAAATGCAGAAGTAATTGACGTAACTATAGATGACCAAGGTTCACCATGGGAAAGTAAAACAACGCCAAAACATAATTTTTTATAATGTTAAAATTAATTAAATCAAATCAAAAAAATTTTTTATTAAAACTAAATCTTATTTTGGAAAAAAGAAAATTTAAAAATCCTAAAATAGATTCAAAAATAAAACTTATTATAGAGGACATAAAAAAAAATAAAGATTTAGCATTAATCAAATATGAAATAAAATATTCAAAACTAAAAAATATTTCAATAAAAAATATTAAATTCTCTGAATCAGAAAAAAAAGTAATAATAAAAAAATTAGATAAAAAAACGAAAAATTCAATTGATTTAGCTTATAATAGAATCTTGAATTTTCATAAGAGGCAAAAAATGTTATCTTTTAGTTTTATAGATAGTTTTAAAAACTCATTTTCTTATAAATTTAATGCAATAAATAAAGTTGGTGTTTACGTGCCTGGCGGATTAGCAAGTTATCCAAGTTCAGTTTTAATGAATTGTATTCCTGCAATAGTAGCTGGTGTAAAAAATATATATATGACCACACCTTCAATGGGAAAAAATTATAATCCAGCAGTAATTTACGCAGCAAACAAATGTAAAGTAAAAGAAATTTACAAAATAGGAGGAGCCCAAGCAATTGCAGCAATGGCATATGGAACTAAGTCTATAATTAAAGTAGATAAAATTGTTGGTCCAGGTAATGCTTATGTAGCAGCAGCAAAAAAACAAGTTTTTGGAGACGTTGGTATCGATATGATTGCTGGTCCTTCAGAGGTAACAATAGTAGCAGACAAATGGTCAAAACCTGACTGGATAGCAGCTGATTTAATAGCACAAGCAGAACATGACGAAAATGCACAATCTATAGTTATATCTAATGACGTTAGAATAATTAAAAGAGTTAATTATTTTTTAAAAGAACAATTAAAAAAATTACCAAAACAAAAAATAGCTTCCAAAAGTTTAAGAAATTTTGGTCTTTCTTTACTAGTAAAAAATAAAAAATTACTAGCAGACACGATAAATTTAATAGCACCTGAACATTTAGAGATTTTTACAAAAAATCCTAACCAAATTTTAAAGAATGTAGATAATGCCGGGTCTATATTTGTAGGTCAATACTCCCCAGAAGCGGTAGGTGATTATTTAGCAGGTCCAAATCACGTTCTTCCCACATCTGGGTCTGCAAGATTTGCCTCAGGACTGTCAGTTTATGATTTTTTAAAAAGACATTCGATAATAAAAATGACTAAATCAGGTATTGAAAAATTAGGATCATCGGTTATAAATCTAGCTAAATACGAAAACCTTGAAGGTCACGCAAATTCAATTAAAATAAGATTAAAAAAAGGAAAAAAATAATTGGCCAAACAAGAAACTCTAGAGTTTAAAGGTAAAGTTACTGAACTTTTACCCAACGCAATGTTTCGAGTAAAACTTGAGAACAATCATGAAATTTTGGCTCATACAGCTGGAAAATTAAGAAAGAATAGAATAAGAGTTTTGACAGGAGACAATGTAATGGTTGAAATGACGCCTTACGATCTAACTAAAGGTAGGATAACTTTTAGATATTAGGCCTTGTAGCTCAGTAGTAGAGCAGTACCCTGAAAAGGTATGTGTCGTTTGTGCGATTCAAACCAAGGCCACCACTCCAAACTACTTAACATTACTTTTAAAAATCGTTACATATAATTATTATGAATAAGAATACAGGCATTGTCTGGTTAAGAGATGACTTTAGGACATTAAAAAATGACGCATTAATATATGCTACTCAAAATCATGAACGTGTTTGTGCTTTATTTATTTTTAAAAAAAAAGATTTTGTAAAAAGATCAGCACAAAGTTGGTGGCTTTATCAATCACTTAAAAACATTAAAAAAAAATTAATTCAATTAAATATAAACCTTGAAGTAGTAGAGGCTAATTCTTACAAAGAAATATTTGAAAAAATTGTAAGTAAAAAAAATTTTTCTATTTACTGGAATAAAATATATGAACCAGACTTTTTATTGTTTGATAAAAAATCTTCTAATTTATTAGAATCAAAAAATATTAATTTTAAAATATTTAAAGGTAATCTTTTGAATGAGGCTCATGAAATAAAAAAAAATGATAATACACCTTATAAAGTTTTTACGCCCTTTTGGAAAACAGCTGAACAATTTTATCTAGACAAAGGATTTAGTAAAAAACTAAAAATTAAGATTAAAGAAAAAAAAATTGACTTTTTAGGTCAGTCTATAAACCTAGACTCTATGTTACCAAAGAAAAAATGGCACTTAAATTTTGAAAAATTATGGAGTCCCTCAGAAGAAACAGCACTAGAAAAAATGAAATATTTTATAAAAAATTCTTTATCAGATTATGGAGAAAAAAGAGATATACCAGCTATTGAAGGAACTTCTAAAATATCTCCCTTTTTAGCATTTGGACAAATCCACGTAGAAACTATTTGGGAAGAGTGTCAAAAAGTAAAAATTAAAAAAAATGGTTATAGAAAATATATAAATGAACTTGGGTGGAGAGAATTCAGCCACAGTTTAATTAACTATTTTCCTGAGATGCTGAGAGGAAATTTAAGAAAAGATTTTGACCATTTCCCGTGGGAAGAGAACGAAGAACACTTAGTTGCTTGGAAAAAAGGATTAACAGGATATCCAATTATTGATGCTGGCATGAGAGAATTATATGAAACAGGATGGATGCATAATCGAGTAAGGATGGTCACAGCATCTTTTTTAGTTAAACATCTGAGAATACACTGGCAAGAAGGAGAAACATACTTCAGAGATTGTCTGTTAGATTTCAATGAAGCGAATAATATTGCCGGCTGGCAATGGGTATCTGGATGTGGGGCAGACGCCGCACCATACTTCAGAATTTTTAATCCTATTTTGCAAGGAGAAAGATTTGACCCGCTTGGTGAATATGTAAAAAAATGGATACCAGAACTGACTAATATTCCTAAAAAATTTATTCACAAACCTTGGGAATTAAATGAAAAAATTGAAGGTTTTGAACTAGGAAAAACCTATCCGAGACCAATTGTTATTCATGAAGAAGCAAGAAATGCTGCACTTGAAGCTTTCAAAAGCTTAAAAAATAAAGTTTTATAAATTAGCACCACAACAATTTTTAAATTTTTTCCCAGTCGCTGTGCATTTTTCATTTCGTTGAATTTTCTGATTTTTCATTAAATTTAAAAGACAGTTTTCAGGAATCTTGGATCTTATTTTATTCTCCACTTCTTTTTCTCGAGAAATAACTACGTTAAGATTTAGAAGATATTTTACAACATCTATCTTTATTTTTTCTAAAAGCCCCTCAAAAAGACCAAAAGATTCTTTTTTAAATTCAGATAAAGGATCTTTTTGACCATAACTTCTAAGTCCAATAACTTGCCTTAATTGCTCAAGATATTGTAAATGAGATCTCCATGAAAAATCAATAATTTGTAAAAAAATTTTTTTTTCTATATCGTTATTTTCATCTTCTCCAATTAATTTAATTCTTTCTATTTGTTTAGATTTAAAAAGACTTTTTAATCGATCGGAAAATTCTTTTTCTGTTTTGCCAGTCAATTCAACTAACTCATTATCATTTAATATATTCCCTAAAATATTTTTTAGTGTATTTAGATAAACAGTTTTATCGTTTGATTTTTCATAGTTATTTTTAACTTTAAGTAAGTCCACTACAACCTCTTCCAAGAAAGAATTTAAAGTTTCAGAAATATTTTTACTTTTAAGTATTTTTAGTCTTTGGCTGAAAATTACTTGTCTCTGATCATTCATGACGTCATCAAATTTTATTAAAGTTTTCCTGACATCAAAGTTCCTGCCTTCAACTTTTTGCTGTGCTCTTTCCATTGCTTTGTTGATCCAAGGATGATCAATTGATTCATTCTCTTTAAGGCCTAGTTTTTTTAACATTCCATCTATAGAATTCGCTCCAAAAATTCTCATTAGTTCATCCTCAAGACTAATATAAAAAATTGAACTTCCAGGGTCCCCTTGTCTCCCAGACCTTCCTCTTAGTTGATTATCTATTCTTCTGCTCTCATGTCTTTCTGTACCCACAATATAAAGGCCACCAAGAAGTTTAACTTTCTCTTTGTCTTCTTGAATTTGTGATAATTCTTTTTGATTATCTTCATCTCTAAAATCTTTATTACCACCAAGTTGAATATCAGTTCCCCTTCCAGCCATGTTGGTAGCTATTGTAATTGCTCCAATCTTACCGGCTTCTGCAATAACTTTTGCTTCCTTTTCATGTTGTTTAGCATTTAAAACGTTATGTTTAATTTTTTTTTCAATTAAATTTTTAGAAATTTTTTCAGACTTTTCTATACTAGTTGTCCCAACAAGGACTGGCTGCCCACTTTTATGGCAATCTATAATTTTATTTGTTATAGCCAGATATTTTTCTTTTTCAGTTCTAAAGATTTGATCGTTAAAATCTTTCCTAATCATAGGCCGGTTGGTAGGGACAGAAACTACATTTAATTTATAAATATCAAAAAACTCCTCAGATTCTGTTAATGCCGTCCCTGTCATTCCAGATAATTTTCGATATAGGCGAAAATAATTTTGATAAGTGATAGAAGCAAGTGTTTGATTTTCTTCTTGTATTTCTACATTTTCTTTTGCTTCTATAGATTGATGTAATCCGTCTGAAAATCTTCTACCTTCTAAAATTCTCCCAGTAAATTCATCGATAATTTGAACTTTATTTTCTCGAACAATATAGTCAACATCTTTATTAAATAAAAAATTAGCTTTTAACGACTGATTTATATGATGAACTAGGTTTAAATTTTGTGGATCATAAAAATTATTATTTTTCAAGATACCTTCTTGTATCCCTAATTTTTCAATCTTATCGATACCTACGTCAGTTAAAATTGCATTCTTGTTTTTTTCATCAATTTCATAATCTAATTTTTGAAGTTTATTTATAAATTTATTAGACAGTAAATAATAATTACTTTTATCTTCACTTCTTCCTGAAATAACAAGAGGAGTCCTTGATTCATCAATTAATATACTATCGACTTCATCCACAATACAATAGTTATGATCTCTCTGAACCATTTCGGTAAGATCGTATTTCATATTATCTCGCAAATAATCAAAACCTAACTCATTGTTAGTTGCATAAGTAATATCATTTTCGTAATTTTTTTTACGCTGTAAATCATCCAATTCATTTGTAATGCAACCCGTAGTAAGGCCTAAAAAATTAAAAACCTTACCCATCCATTCCGAATCTCTTTTCGCTAAATAATCATTAACAGTTACGATGTGTACACCTTTTTTTGTTAATGCATTTAAATATGCAGGTAGAGTTGACACTAGTGTTTTTCCTTCACCAGTTTTCATTTCAGCAATTTTCCCTTCATGTAGGAAGATTCCACCAACTAGTTGGGCGTTGTAGTGTCTTTCATTTAATACCCGGCTCGCAGCTTCTCTCACTAGCGCGAAACTCTCAGGGATCAAAGAAGTTATTTTTCTGCCTTTTCGAAGGCTCTCTTTTAAAAGCTCAGTTTTAGCTTTAAATTCTTCATTTTTTATGTTTTTAAATTTGTCTTCCTGATTATTAATTTCATCAACAAGCGATCTAACTCTATCCAATTCTTTTTGATTACCAGTTTTAAAAATTTTATCTAATGTTCTTGAAAATATATTCATGTTAGTAGATTTGCAGATTTATACTTAGTACTCTATATATGTATTTATAATTTAATTTAAACAACAATTATGACAATAAATATTAAAAATCTCCTAAGTTCAGCTTTAAAAATATCAAAAATGGGGGACTTCCAAGAAGTCAAGCACATCGAAGGAGTGCATGTATCGGCTATTTCGGCTGATCTTTATAAAAATGGAAGAGAGGACGTTGCTCTATTTTATTTTCCAGGTGGGGCAAACTACGCGGTGGCTTATACTAAGAACTCAATAGTATCAGAATCAATAACGTGGAACAGAGAAAATACAAAAAACAATATAAAAGCACTAGTTGTAAACACAAAAAATGCAAATACTTTTACCGGCGAACAAGGATTAGATAGCTTGGATGAAATAGCAAAGACTTTGCTTGAAAGTCTAAAAAAGATAGAAAATGAAAACGGTTATGAAAGAACTAAAATAAAAGATTTATTATTTGCCTCAACGGGAGTTATTGGGGAAAAGTTTCCTTTAGATAAAATCAAATCAAATATTCCACGTTTAGTAGAAAATCTAAGAATTAATCAGAATAAACTTATCTGGTTAAAAATGGCCTCAGCTATTATGACCACAGACACAAAACCAAAAGTTGCTTATTCAGAGATCAAAATTGGTGACAAAATTATAAGAATAGCTGGAATTTCTAAAGGTTCAGGAATGATCGCACCTAATTTAGCAACCATGTTTTCTTTTATCTTTACTGATGCTGATATTTCAGCAGTAGTATTAAATAAATTTTTAAACAAAGTTTTGTCTAATACCTTTAATGCTATTACTGTAGATAGCGACACATCTACAAATGATATGGTTGCTATATTTGCAACAAAAAAAATTAAAAGTAAAAAATTAAATACAATTTCAAGTAAAGAAGCATTAAAATTTGAAAAAGCTTTAGGAACTGTGTGTTTAGACTTAGCAAAACAAATAGTAGTTGATGGTGAAGGAGCAAAAAAATTCATAACTGTGAAAATTATAAATTCTGAAACGATAGAGAGAGCAAAAAAAATAGCTTTTTCAATTGCAAACTCACCTCTTGTAAAAACTGCTGTTGCAGGTGAAGATCCTAATTGGGGACGAATTTTAATGGGCATAGGAAAATCAGGTGAAGAAATTGACCAAAAAAAAATAATTATTAAACTAGGTGAATTTACTGTTGCTGAAAAAGGAAAAATTTCAGAAAGTTATGACGAAGAAAAGTTAAAAGAATATATGGAATGGGATTCAATTTTAATCACAGTAGATTTAAAGCAGGGTAAAGAAGAATATGAATGCTATACGTGTGACTTCACTCATGATTACATTGACATAAACGCTAACTACACAAGAAGTTAAGTATTACAATATTAATGATAAATATTATTTCAATTACCGGATGATCAAGTACATTTTAAAATGTAAAAATAAACATGAATTTGAAAGTTGGTTTTCTAGTTCTGGAGAGTTTGAAAGACTTAAAAAGAAAAAATTAATTGAATGTATTTTCTGTAAATCACAAGAGATAAACAAGTCTATCATGTCACCTAATATTGCCATAAAAAAACACAAAGATAGCAATACTCCCAATAGTAAAGATTTTCTTAAAATTAAGAAGGATTTAATCAAAATAAAAAAGTTTGTTGAAAAAAATTTTGAATTTGTTGGTGATAAATTTTCTAGAGAAGTAAGAGAGATTTATTATGATAATAAAAAAAATAGAAATATTTATGGAACTGTTAGCCTAGAAGAAAAAAAGGTACTTGATGATGAAGGTATAGAATTAGCCACAATACCATGGATAGATAATAAAAAAAATTAATTTTTTTTAGTTGCTAGAATATAATTTACCGACACATCTTTAGTTCGTTTCCACTCTTGAAAAAAAGGATTAAAACTTAATCCCGCTAAATCAATTATTGAAAAGTTTAAATCTGTAAGTTTTTTTTCAAGTTCTTCTGGTTTTATGAATTTATTCCAATCATGCGTTCCTATCGGTAGCCATCTTAAAACATATTCTGCACCAACTATTGCTTTTATATATGAAGTTAATGTTCTATTTAAAGTGGCGGTAAACATTATTCCTTCTGGCTTCAGTAAATTTAAACACGATTCTAAATATAAATCTAAATTTTCTACGTGTTCCACTACCTCCAGATTTAAAATGATATCAAATTTATTTTTTGATTCTAAGTTTTCTGGCCCTGTGTTTAAGTAAGTTATATTCAAATTATTTTTTTTGGCGTGCATTTTAGCTACATTAATATTTTTGCTAGAAGCATCGATGCCCGTAACATCGGCATCCAATCTTGTCATTGGCTCACTAATTAATCCGCCTCCACAGCCAATATCTAGAATCTTTAAATTTTTCAAAGGATTTTTTTTATTTTGATCTATTTTATAATGCTTAAAAGAAATATCTAAAATATATTGAATACGCGTAGGATTAAACATGTGTAAAGGTTTAAATTTACCATTAATGTCCCACCACTCATCGGCTAGTTTAGAGAATTTTTCAATTTCATCTTTATTTATAGTGCTCATTATTCTATTCTACATCTTCTTG
>Ga0307986_10003540_pt1 | contig 10810 bp, 14 predicted proteins | sample EllFjometageno82_FD_203170 | JGI IMG/M metagenome (GOLD analysis project Ga0307986, IMG submission 203170) | Marine microbial communities from Ellis Fjord, Antarctic Ocean - #82 | ecosystem: Environmental > Aquatic > Marine > Unclassified | place: Southern Ocean | collected 2014-10-09
TTTTTCAAACCAGTTTCCTATAATCACCTCTGTATCTCCAAATGTCTCTTGTTTGGGTGGTATTGAATAAATTTCTGCTGTATCCCAAAAATTTACACCTTGATCCAATGCATAATCCATCTGTTCAAAACCTTCATCTTGTGTGTTTTGCTCACCCCAAGTCATTGTACCCAGACAAATAGTGCTTACTTTTAAATCAGTATTTCCTAGTTTTTTGTAATTCATAATTATTTTAACCTTATTAAGACATCTTGAAATAATAGTAAAAGGCTATTATATGTAACCTATGATATTCAATAAACAAAATTTACTAAACAAAGTTAAAGAAGCGCAACAATCAACGGTAGTAATGGATGAGGGCTTAAGAGCCTACATGCTTAAAGTTTATAACTATATGGCTTCAGGAATTTTATTAACTGGTCTTGTATCTTTAATATTTTTTAAATTATCTGTAGTGACAGATGCTAATGGATCTATTGTTGCATTAACAAGCATAGGAAATACGATTTTTCTTTCAGGATTTAAATGGATAGTAATGCTTGCTCCGCTTGGAGTTGTCTTTTACATGAGTGCTAAAATTAATAAGATGGCAGCATCTACCGCTCAAACAACTTTTTGGGTTTTTGCTTCGTTAATGGGAATTTCATTATCTTCAATATTTTTAACTTATACTGGCGCTAGTATTACTAGGGTATTTTTTATTACCTCAATTACTTTTGGAGCAATGAGTTTATATGGTTATACGACTAAAAGAGATCTTACAAAATTAGGATCTTTCTTAATGATGGGTTTAATTGGAATTATTGTAGCATCAGTTGTTAATATGTTTATGAAATCTACAATGATGGATTTTGTTATCTCAATTCTAGGGGTATTAATTTTTGTAGGCCTTACTGCTTACGATACTCAAAAAATTAAAAACATGTATGTAGCAAGTGATACAGGCGAGTTAATGGGTAAAAAAGCTGTAATGGGAGCATTAACACTTTACTTAGACTTTATAAATTTATTTATAATGTTGTTAAGGTTATTCGGCCAAAGACGATAAAAAAGATTACTTAGAAATTACTGTTTGAGATCAAAATTTAATTTCCTAAAAATAACTATATGCTAAATAAAGCTATAATTTCTTTTCTTTTACTTTTATTACTAAACTCATGTGCAACCCCAACTGTAATTAATGTTATTGGTCCAAATGATAATAAGTTAAACTGTGAAGAATTAAGCATGGAAATCACTAAAGCTAATCAGTATGCCGATGAAGCACAAGAAGCAAAAAAAATGAGTAAACCACATAATATAGGTGCACTATTATTTTTTCTTCCAGGCGCTGGTTTAACAATGAAGAATGTGGAAGAGGCGGTAAAAGCTGCAAACGATAGAGCCGTACATTTAAACAAATTAAAAGAAAAAAAAGATTGTTAATCTAATTTATTATAAAGACTTTATTTCTTAAAGTTTTTCCAGCTAGTATTTTTAAGTAATGCTTTCAAATCAAAAGAATTTTTTAAAACTTTACCATTAGAGTCTGTAATTAAATATTTTAGATTTTTGTTACTTGGCTTAAAGTTTTTACAAATTTTGTACAAAGCATTTTCTGCAGCATTCTTAAAAACACTAAAACTAACTTGCCTGCTAGAAATATTTAACCCATAATCTTTCCATGATCCTTCAGAGACCATTTTTGCATATAGATCTAAAATAACCTTAAGTTCATTTTTTTCAAAAAATTGTCTTTCTTCTATTAGTTTATGGGGATTATTAACGACTAATTTTAAGTTTCTATTCATCAATTTTATGCTTATTAATTAATGATATTTGAAAGATGGTAAAAGCAAGCGTTATTGGTAGCATTCCCCATACTTTAAAATTAACCCAAAACTCCTCAGTTTGCGTTCTCCAGATACATTCATTTAAGATCGCAAGACCAAAGAAAAAATACATCCACCTTCTATTTAGTAGCTCCCAACCAATATCAGTTAGAGCAATTGATTTGCCCATGATTTTTTTGAGTACAGGCTCTTTTGTAAAATATTTTCCAAAAAGCAAAGCAAGACCAAACAAAGTATTAATAATTGTTGGCTTTATATAGATAAAAATTGGATCATTAAAATATATTGTAAGACCACCAAAGAATGTAATTAAGACACCACTTATTAAAGGCATCATTGGTATTTTTTTTTCAAGAAACCAAACAACCGCTAATGCAATTAATGTTGCAACTATAAGTGGTGGAATTGCTACAGACAAATTTTTATCATTATTGTAATAATAATAAAAAAATATAGCTAAAGGGCCAAAGTCTGTTGCAAATTTAACAAAAGATTTATTCATTTGAGACATATTAACATATACTTAAAGCAATCATATTTTTTTTATTGATTTTTTTTTTTAAACCCCCATATTAATAGTGATGGGAATCCAAAAAGCAAAATTTTCTATAGGCGATATTGTAAAACATAAGCACTTTGAGTTTAGAGGGGTTATTTATGATGTGGATTTTGAATTTAATAATTCTGAAGAATGGTACCAATCTATTCCTAAGAATGTTCGTCCAAGAAAGGATCAACCTTTCTATCACTTGCTTGCTGAAAATGATGATATTACTTATGAGGCCTACGTTTCACAGCAAAATCTTCTTGTAGATGATTCAGAAGACCCGATTAAACACCCTTTGATTGAAGAGATTTTCTCTGGAAGAAAAGGTTCGAGTTACTTTAAGCCTTCTAATTAAATCTTTATTCAAACACAATTAATTCAAATCTTAGACATACATAATTGTTATCTATAACCATGTTCTGATCAAGAGTGTTAAATGACATTTTATCATTATTGACTCCCTATCCATTCTTGATCAGAATAGTATTTCATAATAAAAATTAAATTATCTTTTTTTAATATATAATTTAAAAATGTTTAAATCTTTTGAGCCTAATAAAATTTTTGTAGTTACATCTAAAGCACCCAAATATGTCTTGCTTTTGTTTATTGTTGTTTTGACAATTGGTTTAACTGAGGCACTAGTTATATCACCCGAAGATTATAAACAAAGCCATGTAGTGAGAATTATGTATGTGCATGTCCCTGCAGCATGGATATCACTTGGAATATTTTCAAGCCTAGCGTTATTATCTGTAGGAAGTTTTGTTTTTAAAAATAAAAATTTTTCTTTAATCGCAAAAAGTTTAGCACCTTCTGGATTTGTTTTTAATATTATTGCATTAGTTACAGGGTCAATTTGGGGCAAACCAACATGGGGCACCTGGTGGGCTTGGGATGCAAGAATAACCTCAATGCTAATTCTAGCTTTATTCTATGGAATGTATTTATTGGCTTGGAGAATTTATGAAAACCAAGAGCAGGTAATAAGAATTACTTCTTTGATTGCAATTTTAGGAGCAGTAAATATTCCGATCATTAAATTTTCTGTTGATTGGTGGAATACACTTCATCAACCAGCTTCGATTAATATTTTAACGACAAACGTAGCAATTCACTCATCAATGTTAATTCCTTTGGGCCTCATGACTGCGTCATTTGCCCTTTTTTCACTACTCATTTTTTTGATGAAATATAATACCGAACTGATAAAAGTAAAAAATAAAGGATTAGATAGACTATGATAAATGAAATAATTTCAATGAATGGATACGGAGTTTATGTTTGGTCAGCTTTTTCATTTACATTGATCAGTTTTACTAGTTTATATTTTGTAACTAAATTACAACTTTCAAAAGAACAGAAGAGATTTGCTTCTAAATTTGGTTCTCTAGATGTAGATAAAACTAAAGCTGCGAGATTACAAAATATCAATAGAGAAATATTATCCAATACATCAAATATCTAACTAATAAACCATGTATGGTAAAAAAGTTAAATTAAGATTTTTATTTTTAACTTTAATTTTAGGATCAGTAATTCTAACAGTTTTTTTAATTTTACAATCATTAAAAGAGAATGTCATATATTTTCAGTCACCATCTGAAATAAAATCTTCAGCAGAGCTCAATAAGAAAAAGATAAGGGTAGGTGGAATGGTTAAAGAAGAATCGGTTTTTATTGATTCTAAAGAAGTTAGTTTTATTATTACTGATTTTAAAAATGAGATTAATGTTGTTTATTCAGGAGCTGTTCCAAATTTATTTGCTGAAGGAAAAGGAGTGGTTGCTGAAGGTTTTTTAAAGGATAATAATTATTTTTTAGCTACTAAAATTTTAGCAAAACATGATGAAAATTATATGCCGCCCGAAGTTAAAGAAGCCATAGGAGATAAATAAAATGTTGGCTAATCAGATAGGTTATTATTCACTGATTTTAGGATTATTATTTTCATTATTTATTTGTTTTGTTTCAATTAAAGATTTTAAAAATAACAATAAAAGTGTAAGCCAAAACATACTAAATTTAACCTTTCTACAATTAATATTTGTTGTTGTAAGTTTTTTAAGCTTAATCTTGTCTTTTATTAATTCAGACTTTAGTAATGAGACAGTTTTTAATAATTCTCACACAAGCAAACCTTTATTCTATAAAATTTCAGGGACATGGGGAAATCATGAAGGAAGTTTATTGTTATGGTTATTGGTATTAACTTTATTCATTTTTTTATTTTTAATTAAATCAAGAGAGCAGCCCAAGAAATATAGAATTTTAACTTTATTATTTCAGCAGATAATAATTATTGGGTTTTTTTTATTTGTATTAATGACATCCAACCCATTTAATTATTTATTTCCAATTCCCATTGAAGGCTTAGGCCTTAATCCAATTTTACAAGATCCAGCCTTAGCAATTCATCCACCAATTTTGTACTTAGGTTACGTTGGTACATCGGTAATATTTTCATCCTCACTTGCGGCTGTTATACAAAATTATATTACAAAAGACTGGGGTGAACATATTAAAAAGTGGGTTTTAGTTTCTTGGATTTTTTTAACTGTTGGGATTATGCTTGGATCAATTTGGGCTTATTATGAATTAGGATGGGGAGGCTTTTGGTTTTGGGACCCAGTTGAAAATGTTTCTTTAATGCCTTGGCTAACTTTAACAGCATTATTACACTGTATTGTAATATTGGAGAAAAGAGGTGCACTAAAATCGTGGGTAATTATATTATCTATTACAACGTTTACCCTAAGCATGTGTGGAACTTTTTTGGTTAGATCTGGAATATTAAACTCTGTGCATACATTCGCAAACGATCCTGCAAGAGGGATTTTTATACTAATTTTTTTATTTTTTCTAATCATTTTGTCTTTAGGAATATTTTTTGTATTCAATAAAGAAAATAATGAAAACCCAAATAATTTTTTTTGGCTTAGCAGAGAAACCTCTATCTTAATAAACAATTGGTTTATGATGTATTTTTTATCTGTTGTTTTGATCGGTACAATTTATCCAATTTTTTTGGAGGTAGTATCTTCAGAAAAAATATCTATAGGGCCTCCATTTTATCAAAAATTAATAGTCCCTTTTTTAATACCATTTTTATTATTTATGTCACTTGGACCAAGACTTAAATGGATCAAATCAAAAATTGAGAATAAAAATTCGCTAATTATTACTTTTATAGTTTCGGTATTGTTAACATTTTTTATAATTAAAAATTTAACAACTGACTTACTTTTTTATACAGTTTTAGTTTCTGCGGCTTTTTTTTTATTTTTTACAACTCTGAAAGAAATATTTATTACAAGATTTAACAACGTTCCTCAAACAATAGCACATTTTGGTTTTAGCCTATTAATATTAAGTATTCTGTTTAATAGTATTTTATCATCAGAAATTATAACTAATATAAAAATTGGAGAAAAATATATCTATAGTAAAGGAGAAATATTTTTTAAGAGAATAGAAGAAAAAAAAGAAAGTAATTTTAACTCAATCATTGCTTATTTTGAAATAAAAGATGAAAACGGGAGAATTGTTAAATTAAAACCTGAGATTAGAATTTATAATCAACCTATAATCATTACTAGTGAAGCAGATATAAAAATGACATTATTGGAAGACAAGTTTTTAGTAATGAATCTTGTTAAAGGTAAAGAATATTTCAATATTAGATATCAAATAAAGCCATTTATGATTTGGATTTGGATTTCAGTCTTACTGTTAAGTGCTGGTGGGTTAATGAGTGTATTTAAACAAAAATATGAAAAATAGGTTTAGCTTAATTATTATAATTATATTTTTAAGTCTTTGCTTCATTATTTTTTACAAAGGACTCAATAACTCAAATATTTACACACCTAAAATTAATACTAGAGATAATATACCAACCTTTAAAGCAAAAGATTTTAATTCAAATATTTATATTAATTCCAAAAAAATTTTTGAAGAAGATATTTTTTATATTGTAAATATTTGGGCTTCTTGGTGTGTCCCATGCAGAACAGAGCATCCTCTATTAATGGAATTAAGTAAAAATCAATCAATCAAATTAATTGGGTTAAATTATAAGGATAATTTAAAGAATGCAAAAAATTTTATTGTTAAATTTGGAAACCCATATTCTCAAATTATAGTCGATAGTGATGGAACTTTGAGTGTTGAATTTGGGGCCTATGCAGTACCTGAAACTTTTCTAATTGATAAAAACAAAATCATTATAAAAAAATTTGTAGGTCCAATTAATCGAGAAATAATAGAAGAAATAAAACTAATTATTAAATGAAAATTTTAAAACTGCTTATAATCATATTCTTATTCGTAGGATTTTTTCAATTAAAATCTGATGAAAAAAATGATGAGATTAAAAATAAAATTCTAAAAAATATTCGCTGCCTGATTTGTCAAGGACAATCTGTTTATGACTCAGAATCTGATTTTGCTTCTAGTATAAAATTAATTGTTGATCGAAAAATTAATGAAGGATTAAAAGAAGAGTTAATATATCAATTTTTAAGAGAGAGGTATGGAGATTGGATAGTTTATGACCCAGAATTAAATAAAAAAACCTATATTTTGTGGGTATTACCGTTATTGTTATTTTTACTAGGTGGTGTCATAATACGAAAAAAATTAAAATTCAGGAATTAAATATTTGTTTTATGAACTTAAAAAAATGTAATTTACTATTATTATTGTTTCTTTTTTTTACACCCGTAAACAGTGAAGAGCAGCAAATTTTAAAAAGTGTAAGCGAATATACTATTTATGCAGGTACCTTTGACACAATTGATAAAGAAGGAGATGATAAAGCAACTTTGTATGGTTTTGAACACAACAATCCAATTCTGTTCCGCGATACTTTTGCTGGAAAATTTTCTCCAATCAGTGGTGGTTTTGTGACAAATAAAAGTTCAATATATTTGTATACAGGTGTGCAAGCTGATTATGAAATAGGAACTCTAAATATTTTACCAAGCTTTACGCCAGGTTATTATGCGGAAGGTGATGGTAAAAATCTGGGTAGTCCATTAGAATTTAAAAGTGAAATTAAAGTAAGTTTCGATATTTTTAAAAACTCTGAGATAGGTTATTCTTATAGTCATATTTCTAACAATGATTGGGGAGATATAAATCCTGGAGTAGACAATCAAACAATTTCAATTACTAAAAATTTTTAATTAAGTGAATTTAAAGGATTGTTATAATTTTAATGATTTTAGAAAATTAGCAAAAAAAAAATTACCATCTCCCATATTCCATTACATCGATGGTGGCGCTGATGATGAAAAAACTTTAAAAAGAAACACTGACTCTTTTGATGATTGTGATTTAATTCCTAATATACTAGCTAGTGTTGGTAAGCCAGATATTTCAACAACTGTTTTTGGAAAAAAAATTGATATGCCAATTTTCCTTTCACCAACTGCAATGCAAAGGCTTTATCATCATGAAGGAGACAAAGCATCTGCAAGAGCGGCAGAAAAATTTGGAACTTTTTATAGCATGTCCACTATGGCAAATAATACAATTGAGGAGATTTCAGCCGTCTCGAATGGACCAAAATTATTTCAGCTTTATGTTCATAAAGATCAGTCAATAACAGATGATTTAATTGATAGGTGTAGAGTATCTGGATTTGATGGTATGTGTTTAACAGTTGATACTTTGGTTGCTGGTAACAGAGAAAGAGATCATAGAACTGGATTTACCACACCGCCAAAACTTACTTTGCAAAGCTTATTAAGTTTTGCCATGAGACCTGAATGGGTATTCAATTATTTTACTCATAAAAAGTTTGAATTATCAAATGTAAAAAACAAAACAGACAAAGGTACAAATATTTCAAAATCAGTAATTGAATATATTAATGAGCAGTACGATCCAGCCATGAATTGGAAAGATGCAGAGTATTGTGTAAAAAAGTGGAATGCTCCATTTGCTCTTAAGGGGGTTATGTCAGTTGAAGATGCAAAAAGAGCAATAGATATAGGCTGTACAGCTATTATGATTTCAAATCATGGAGGTAGACAATTGGATGGCTCAAGATCACCTTTTGATCAAGTTAATGCAATTAGAGAGGCTGTTGGAGACAAGCTTGAAATAATTTTAGATGGAGGTGTAAGACGAGGCACCCATGTCTTGAAAGCTTTAGCGGCCGGAGCGACAGCATGTAGTTTTGGAAAAATGTTCTTATTTGCACTAAGTGCTGGCGGCCAACCAGGTGTAGAACGTTTATTGAAAAATATGTATGATGAAATTAATAGAAATATGGTGTTAATGGGTTGTAAGAATCTAGAAGAATTAGATGTATCAAAACTAATTTATAGAAAATAATTTTTACTTATTAAAATTATATATAAAAAAATTGATTAAATTAAAAAATATTAATAATATTATTATTTATGAAATTAGCAAAAAATTTAGAAAAATTAGGTACAGAATCTGCATTTAGTATTTTAGCGGAAGCTAAAAAATTAGAAGCGCAGGGTAAGCCAATGATTCATTTAGGTCTTGGCCAGCCTGATTTTAAAACTCCGCAACATGTAGTTGATGCAGCAAAAAAAGCATTAGATGATGGTCATCATGGATATGTTTTATCAAATGGGATTTTAGAGTGTAGACAAGCGGTAACAAGAAAAATTAAAAAACTTTACAATAAAGATATTGACCCTGAGAGAGTTTTGATTATGCCAGGTGGAAAACCAACAATGTATTATGCAATACAATGTTTCGGTGAACTTGGTGCAGAAATTATTCATCCAACACCAGCATTTCCAATTTATGAATCTATGATAAATTATACAGGATCAACAGCCGTTCCTTACGATTTAACAGAAGATAAAGATTTAAAATTTGACCCAGAAAAAATTTTATCTTTAATTACTGATAAAACTAGATTGTTAATACTTATTAATCCAAATAATCCTACAGGAAGTTTTGTTGAAAAATCCACAATAGACGTATTAGCAGAGGGACTTAAAAAACATCCTCACGTAGCAATACTTAGTGATGAAATTTATAGTAGACAAATTTATGATGAAAAAGAAATGCCAACATTTTTTAATTATCCAGATCTTCAAGATAGATTAATAGTTTTGGATGGTTGGAGTAAAGCTTATGCCATGACGGGATGGAGAATGGGATGGAGTGTATGGCCAGAAGAGTTAATACCACATGTAAACAAATTAATTATTAATAGTGTTTCATGTGTTAATGCACCATCTCAATTTGCAGGAATTGCAGCTTTAGATGGACCTGATGATCCAATTCTCGAAATGATGGTGAAGTTTGATCAAAGGAGAAAATTGATTTACGAAGGTTTAAATAGCTTACCAGGTGTGGAATGTAGTTTACCAGGAGGGGCTTTTTATGCTTTTCCTAAAGTAATAGGAACTGGGATGAATGGGTCAGAATTCGCAAAAAAATGCATGTATGAAGCAGGAGTGGCAATTGTACCAGGATCAGCTTTTGGTAAAACTTGCCAAAATTACGTAAGATTTAGCTTTGCAGCATCACAAGACAACATATCTAACGCATTGGAAAATATAAAAAAAATGCTAAGTTAGGCTAATGAGTGAATTAGTTCTGCCAAAGATTAATAAAGAAACGATTTCTAAAAAGGAATACATCTTTAAAAATCTTGCAAAAATTATAAATCCAGAAAATGTACTAAGTCATGCGGATGAAATTAAACCGTATGAAACAGACGCTTTAGCAGCTTACACACAAACCCCTTTAGCAGTTGTAATGCCAGAAAACACTCAAGAAGTAAGTAACATTTTAAAATTTTGTCATGAAGAAGATATAAAGGTTGTACCAAGAGGAGCGGGAACTGGACTTTCAGGAGGGGCATTGCCTTTAAATGATGCAATTCTATTAAGTCTTGGAAAATTTAATAAAATTATAGAAATTGATTTTGAAAATAAATGTGTTGTTACTCAACCTGGTGTAACAAATTTAAGTATAACAGATGTGGTAAAGCATAAAAATTTCTATTATGCACCTGATCCATCCAGTCAGCTTGCATGCTCAATAGGTGGCAATGTTGCAGAAAATTCTGGCGGAGTTCACTCATTAAAATATGGGACAACAACCAACAATATCCTAGGTGTTGAGATTGTTATGATGGATGGAACTATTTGTAGAATTGGTGGAAAAACCCTAGATCAAGAGGGCTATGATTTAATGGGACTCATATGTGGCTCTGAGGGGCTACTGGGTGTAATTACTGAAGTAACGGTAAAAATTTTAAAAAATCCACAAGTAGTTAAAGCAGCGTTAATAGGATTTCCTACAATAGAAGAAGGTGGAAATGCAGCAACTGAAATTATTTCAAGTGGAATCGTTCCAGCAGGCATGGAGATAATGGACAAAGCATTAATAGAGGCAACAGATAATTTTAGTAAAGCAGGATATCCAA
>Ga0307986_10003544_pt1 | contig 10802 bp, 9 predicted proteins | sample EllFjometageno82_FD_203170 | JGI IMG/M metagenome (GOLD analysis project Ga0307986, IMG submission 203170) | Marine microbial communities from Ellis Fjord, Antarctic Ocean - #82 | ecosystem: Environmental > Aquatic > Marine > Unclassified | place: Southern Ocean | collected 2014-10-09
AGATATTTCTGCGTCTGGAAACCTATCTTTAAGAAATTCTGTAATATTCATAAAATTTAATACTCTAGCTTGGAAGGTTAGCGTCTGAATTCCAATGATTGATTATTTCATCTATATTCCCATTATGCTCGGATGCTAAGACCTGAAAATAACTTCTAAAATTTTTGCCCAGGTTCACCCCCATAACAGTAATGTTAATTATGAGCCAATTTCCCGACCCATCATTTCTAACAATATATTTAATAGGGTAAATATTATTTGCGGTAACTAGGTTCTGCTGCACTGCTTCAGTTCGTTTAAAAGATGTATTACCTGTAAAAATAGTCTCTATCTGCTGATCTCCCCACTGAGCTAAAGTTGAAGAGTAATTCTCTAAAAGAGATTTCTTAAAAACCTCAATAAACCTCAACCGCTGTTCTGGTGTTGAGGCATAATAGTGTTTTTTACCCATCACGCTTGCGCCAACTCTTTCGAAATCAACCATTGGCTCAAAGATTTCATTGATCTTAGCTTTAAATAGCTCCGGATCAGAAAGATACAAGCTTTGGTTATTTATAATGACCTCGACCATAGCTTGAGCTCGACTGTCTATAAATTGATTTGGATTAGATTCAGCGAAAATAAAGGGATTTAAAGAAAATAGTCCAGCAAAAATAAGAATAGATTTCATAGTTCGTTTCATGGAGGTATTATAACATTAGTACACAATTAAAAATGAGCTATGCAAGAGAAGAATTTTATAAAAAGTGCCTTACAAGTTATAGAAATAGAAGGTAATGCAATTCTTGCATTGAGTGATCAAATTCAAGATACATTTAATTACCTTTGTGAAAAAATTATAAACACCGAAGGAAAGCTTATTTTGATGGGGATTGGTAAGTCTGGACATATTGCTCAAAAAATATCTGCAACTCTTTCGAGCACAGGTACCCCCTCTTTTTTCATTCATCCAACAGAAGCTGCTCATGGTGATCTTGGAATGATAGAAAAACAAGATGCCATTTTAGTTTTATCTAATTCAGGAGAGACCAAAGAGATACTTGAGATCTTGCCTGCATTGAAACGATGTGCTGGCCACATCTTTACTCTCACAAATAATACTAACTCAACGCTTGCAAAAGCAGGGGAAATTAATATTGTTATCAAGGCTAATCAAGAGGCATGTCCTCTAGATTTAGCTCCAACTTCTTCGACTACTCTTGCGCTGGTATTTGGAGACGCTCTTGCAATCGCTCTCTTGGATCATAGGGGGTTCACTAGAGACGACTTTGCTAGATCCCATCCTGCAGGGCAGCTTGGAAAAAAACTAACAACCTTAGTCAGAGATATTGCCATTATGAATCATGATGCTCCGGAAGTATTGGAGGGGGCATCTCTTAAAGATGCTTTGATTGAGGTGACTGATAAGAAACTCGGGCTAACATTGGTCTCAAATGGCAAAAAAGTTATCGGTATTTTTACGGATGGTGACTTACGAAGATGCTTGAATAATGGCCAGGATTTAGTAAATACTTCTATTGGATCTGTTATGACTAAGCAGTTTAAAACTATACCTCATGACTCTTTGGCTATAGATGCTGCGGAGATTATGGAAAAAAATAAGATCTTAAATCTGGTCGTAATTAGCTCTGAAGAAAATGTGACTGGTATCATTACTATGCATCAACTGCTGGAATCAGGAATTATTTAAGTCTCAATGATGATAATTGTAAAATATTTTATATGCCTTGCATGCTTACTCATCGCATCAGCAGCCTCTAGTGGCGAGCCCATAAATTATAAAAATATATCTATTAATGCTAGCAAGGTCACTCTTGATGAAGCAAACAATCAGCTAACTTTGAAAGGAGAGATAAAAATTGATTTTGGTAATTTTAAGATTTCTGGGGAGAGTGCCTTGCTAGACTACAAAAAAGAGAGCTTGCTAATTCTTGGAACGCCTGCATCTATCATCTCCAAGGATCAGCAAATAAACGGAAAGGCAGATCGCTTAATTATTTATCCAAACCTATCCATGGAAATGATTGGCAATGCCGAGCTGCTTGCTGAGAATCGCTCTATCGTTTCGCAAAATATTACTTATCAAATCAATGCTAATGACTAAAGATAGACTGGCTCTCAAGAATATTGAAAAAAGTATTGCTGGGAGAAAAATTCTTTCTGATATTAGCTTCTCTGTGAGTGAAAATGAAATTGTTGGGCTGCTTGGGCCTAATGGAGCAGGCAAGACTACTGCATTTTATATTGCTGCTGGATTACTTCTTCCGGATACAGGATGTGTAAAAATTGATGGTCATATTGTAACAAATCTACCAATGCACAAACGCTCTAAAGTTGGCTTAAGCTACTTGCCACAAGAAGCCTCCATCTTTCAGGACTTGACGGTAGAGGAGAATCTTCGCGGAATTACTGAGTTAAAAATGAATATTGAAGTTGATAGAATCAATTTTTTTGACATGGTGGTTGATGAGTTTGGCCTGGAGAATATTTTAATGCAAAAAGGTCGGCTGCTTTCGGGCGGGCAAAGAAGAAAGGTAGAAATAGCTAGAACCTTGGCATGCAATCCAACAATCTTACTTTTAGATGAGCCTTTTGCTGGTATTGACCCTATCGCCATTGAAGATATTAAAGCTCTATTAAATAAAATTGTAGCTCGAGGGATTTCAATTCTGATCACTGATCACAATGTAAGAGAAACATTAAATTTATGTAGTCGTGCAATTATCATGGATGCGGGCCAAGTAATTGCAGAAGGGACTTCACAAGAGCTCATTACAAATGATCTTGTAAAAAAAACATATTTTGGGAATATGTATACCTAGCAAATGGCCATTAAGCTAGTAAGGGAGTTTCAGCAAAAGCAGCAGCTTTCAATGACGCCCCAACTCAGAAAATCAATTGACCTGCTGCAACTTTCCAGAATTGAAATTATCAAAAAAATTAATGCGGAGATTGAGGACAACCCTTTTATTATAAAAAAAGAGCCTACAGAAATCTCACCTACTGGATACGATGATGATCTCATGGCTAATTTACCAGAGATCATTACCCTACAAAACTATCTTCAAAGTCAATTAGAAGATTTAAGGCCAGATAATTCAGAGAAAAAAATTGCTACAGCTATTATTCAATCATTAGATGGGAGCGGCTTACTGTCGATTGATCTTCATGAGCTAGAGGCATTGCTTGAATTTGAAAGTTCGATCGAAGACATTCATCTAGTTTTAGAAAATATTATTCAGAATTTAGAGCCAGTAGGCATAGGCGCTAGAAACTTTAAAGAGCTAATACAAATTCAATTAAACAGAAAGGATCTCTCCAAGAATCAACAAGAATTGGTACAAGAAATCTTATTTAACCCTGATTTTAAAAATTTTGAGCAGGCAAAATCTAGTCTCTTAGATAGATTTCCAGAAGAAGAAATTCAACACACCCTATCTTTGATCAAGGCTTGTGACTTATCTCCTGGTTTAGATTTTGAGTCTGTTCAAATGATTCAGCCTGACGTAGAAATACTGCCAGCAAAAGACGGTCTAGATATTCAATTTATCCAAGAAAATTTTCCGCAATTAAAACTAGATTCTGAGTTGGAACGGCTCGCAAAAGATAAAAAAAATCCAGCCAATATGGCGCTTCAAGAGAAAATTGCTGATGCAAAATGGCTGATAAGATCTGTGGAAAAGAGGAATGAGACAGTTAGAGAGGTGGGTGAGTTAATTTGTCAAAAGCAAGCAGAGTTTTTACTTGGGCAGTCTTTGCAACTCAACCCTCTCAGCAACTTAGAGTTAGCAAGAGAGCTGAAACTTAGCCCATCTACCGTCTCTAGAATTCTGCGATCAAAATACATTCAAACACCTCAAGGAGCGGTATCTATGCGATCTTTGTTATCTGCATCTGTATCCAAAACAAGAAGAGTCACTCCTCAACAGCTTATGGAAGAAATCACAAGAGTAATTTGTGATAGCCCAAAAAAACTTAGTGATCAAAAATTAGTAGAAATGCTAAACAAAAGAGGTTTTAATTTAGCCAGAAGAACCATTGCAAAGTATAGAATGAAACTCAATATTCCTAATTCAAGAAAAAGATAAAATCTCATCAGCTTGAGTTAGAATTGATCTTATGAGTGATATCGTTCCGCATCAGTTTCCATCAGATGAGTTGCTTAAAAGCATTCAGGGGAAAGATGTTAGCTCATCCTTAAATCAATTAAAGAGAATGCTTGCAAATATGCATGCGCCCGAGATAGCTCATAGCCTAGAATCCCTTCCCCCAAAAGAAAGGAAATTACTTTGGTCAATGATTGAGATTGAAGATGAGGGAGAGATTATCTCGGAACTGAATGATGAGATTCAACAGGAATTAATTGCCGAGATCTCAACTGCAGAGCTTATTAAAATCATAGAAGATTTAGAGTTAGATGAAATTGTAGATATTCTTCAAGCTCTACCCGAAAGTAGAACACACAATGTTTTATCGGCCATGTCTAAGAGAGACAGGCAGAGAATTACAGAAGCCCTAGTCTACCCAGAAAACTCTGCAGGTGGCCTGATGAACACTGATATTATTAGTGTCAGGCCAGAGCATAGCCTCGAAGTGGTGATGCGCTATCTCAGGGCTCAAAAAGAACTTCCGCAAAATACTGATCAGATCTTTGTAGTGTCCAGAGAAAATAAATATTTGGGGTCACTGCCAGTCTCTACTATGCTTGTCTCAGAGCCAACTCTTAATATTAGAGAGCTCATGGAAACTGCTACGCAGCCATTATCAGTTGATCTGAGTGATAAAGATGTGGCAAGGCTGTTCGAACAAAATGATTGGGTGTCAGCTCCAGTTGTAGATGAGGAATTGAATTTAATTGGTAGAATTACAATTGATGATGTGGTTGATGTCATTCGCGAGGATGCTGATCAAAATTTTCTTGGAATGGCAGGTATTGCCGAGGATACATTTGCTGCTCCGGCTAGAGCTGCCCGCAGTAGAATGCTTTGGCTATCAATCAATCTCATCACGGCTTTTATTGCATCCCTAACCATTAGTTTATTTCAAGCAACGATTGATCAAATTGTTTACTTGGCTATTTTAATGCCGATAGTTGCCAGCATGGGTGGGGTTGCAGCAACTCAAACTTTAACCATTATGATCCGAGGTCTCACCCTGCAACAAATAAATTCCACAAATATCAATTGGCTATTTAAACGTGAGCTAGCCGTATCGATTGTAAATGGTATTTTATTATCTATTTTAGTGGGTGGCATCACCTATCTTTGGTTCCATGAGATTGTGATCTCTATATTGATTTGTGTGGCCATGGTTATCAATCTTATTTCCTCTGCTGTTGCAGGAATTTTTATACCAATTATGCTCAGAAAATTTAATCAAGATCCTGCAATTGCTGGAAGTGTAGTGGTGACCACTGTCACTGATGTAATTGGCTTTTTTTCATTCTTAGGGTTAGCTACCATTTTCTTGACTTAAATTAGTTGATCCTTTTAATCTTTGGCTCGGCAAGGAATCCAGAAACCTCATACTGATAATTAGATAAGCTATCCAGATTAGATTCGAATATCTCACTGATAACGGCTGACCCTGCTATAGCTGGCAACCCGCCAAGCAAGGCAGCATACCAGGGTATATTTTCTCCAATTCTTACCCTGAGATCTAAATTTAGATCTAATTCGCTAAGCTCTCCTTTATTATTCTTGTTAATATGGCCTATCCATTTCATTTTTGCTGCATTGGTTTCTATGAATATGGGAGATGCTAACCTAGCTTTTGATTTGCTAAAAATTAAATTTCCTTCCACTCGATTTAATTGTGTCGAGGTAAACTCACTCATTGTAAGATCCAGATTAGCTACTTTGCCAAGAATATTTTTTAAATTTAAAACCCCTAATAAATTAAAAGCGATGGATGTTGATGTTTTATTCTCCATCAAAAGATCTTTTAACATAAAGTTCAAGTTGCCTTCTATGTCTTGTAATTTTTGAAGGTCTCTCCACTGCAAATTAATGTCGCCATTGAAATATGAGAAATTAGCAATATTCTGAATGAGAGGAATTCTAGAGGAATCTTTAATGAGGTAGCGTCCCCTGAGCTTATATAGTTTGCTTCTATTATCTAGAGAGAAATATGCATTCGCTTTATCGGAAAGAGCGGAAATAGAAAGAAAGTTAGAGCTTAAGTTAATATTGTTAAAAGTGATTACATTTTTATTTTTCAAGAGGTACAGATCTAAAGATTTAATTTTCAGCGCTCCCAAAGAAGAGTTTTTTGCAATTAATCTAGCATTAAGGTCTGGCATATCACCAGAGGCAGAGCGAGCACTTAGAAAACTATCATCATGGATCTGCGTATCATTCAATTCTATCCTTAGAAAACCAGAGCTATCTTGGTTAAGTTTTGCATTTAAATCTCGACTTTTGATATCACCTTTAAAACTGCTTTCTCCTATAGAAAAAATCCCTATTACTTCATTGTATTGATTGCTTAGTATTTCAAGATTCTGAATATCAATAACAAAATTTTGAATAGGTTGTCTTGTGATGCTTGCTTCCTGTGAGGTCCAACTATCAATCATCTTGGAGGTAAGCGCATCTAATGCAAGGTAAACATTTAATCCCTTAGCTTGCTTGAGATAGGAAAATTGAGCTGGAAGCTTGCCGCCAATTGCAATGTACCCTTCAAGGCTTTGAAATGAGTTTAAATTAAACTCCATTAATTCGTTTGAGACGAAGAGCTCCGGTTTAGCAAAGTTAGAAACTGTTATTTGGGTTGGCAAAGTTCTTGATTTTTTTTTGCTTAAAAAAGAAAAGTCAGAATTAAACTCTACGTTCTTTAACTCAGAAAAAACATTCAATCTTGGTGAGAGATTTTTACGTATCGCTAACTCTAAGAAAAAAGCGTCTTTGCCGGATAGTTTTCCCAAGAATGACTGAGAAAATATATCTTCAGTTTGTAGAGAAATTTGCGATGTAAAATCTAGCTCATATGAGCCAAGTAAATTTTTTCCTTTAATAAAAATAGAGGCATCTTCCCCCAATATCTTGGCATCTATAAAGCCGTTAAGTTGAGTGAGGTTTGAGATAAATATTTGGGTGTCCGAGATAGGCAGTAAGTTTTCCTTATATAGAGGTACAGTAAAATCCTCAGCCTTGATTGATAGAAAATTATGCTGCTCTTGAGAAGAAAGGTTAAATTGGCCCTTACTTAAACCCTTGGCAACTACGTTAACCAAAGGCAGAGGAGAGTTTTTAAGAACAGCTTGAATATCAGGGCTCGCAAAATCATGGGTGGATGCGTACCGGAGCATTTGATTCGAAAAGTCCAATGAGGCAGCAATTGATTGAATGGGAAGCTGATTAACTACTCCAGGTGAAGCAAAGAAATAAAGATGCTCATTTTGGATTTCTAGTAAATTCATACCAAACGTAAGATTTAGCTCGGGGTTTATGGCAAGAGCTGCATCCTCCATTGATAATTTTAAGATTAAATGCTTTTCCTGTAATGGGCTTGGTGCAAGATATTCTAGAAAAATACCATTCGACTTACCAGGCTTAATATTCAAATCAATGAAGCTTCTCACTTTTTCTAGAGATCTAGGAATGGAGCTTAAAATAATTTTTTTTGAGATATTTTGTCCGGATAATTTGAGAGCAAAAGGTGTTTTTTGATCAAGGGAGAAACCTAGGCTTAAGCGAAGATCCCCTATCAGCTCTTTAATTTGACCTTCCAAATTAAATTCTTGATCAACAAAGCTGCCCGCAGCATTAATTGTTAGTGGATGAAATCCATCATTCTCATCTCTTATGAAAGACTGACTCGGCGCTATATAAAAATCTATTGCTTTGTTAACCCCTGAGAAGCCGCCCTTGAGATTGGTTATTTCAGAAAAATACACATCCACTAAATCTAGGTCGCTAACCACACCAGAATATCTAAAGATGCCGCGATCAAAGGATACAACCAAATTCTCTAATGCCAGATTTAAAAACTTAGGTGTATTTTGTTGAATAGCTTGGTTATTTAAAAATAATTTTGGCACGGCAATAGATGGGTTGGTTAGATTAAATAAAATCGGGTATTGCTCATCAACAAAAGGTTGTAGAAATTCTTTTAATAGTAATGTGGCCACCTTGTGATTTGATTTAAATATAAATGATCCGTGGTTTTTCTTTGCCGTAACACTGTCAAACTCTGTCTCTTGATAGCTTACAGAGCCCTCCATGGAAGAGCCTTGAGAGTTCATGGAACCCAAGAGAGTGCCTCCAAAGTGCATAGACCTTAGGGGTAGGTGCATCGGATTCAAAGAAAACTGCATCCAATTCAATTCTTTTAAACTGAGTAAGAAGTTCGAAGTGGAGCCATCAGAGCTAACAGAGAAATTACTAATATGCTCTCCATGAGTTATGTTGAGATAGCCATTTGCTAGCCCAGGAAATAGGCTGTCTAATTTGCCATTAATAAGAAGCTTAGACTCCATAGAGGAAATTGAAAAGTTCGCAATATCTAATGCAATATTTTGACTCACGATAATCTGAAATATAGGCAAGGGTCTCTGTTGAGAGCTTTCAAGCTTCATAAAAGCATCCATTATCTGTAAGGAATTTACTTCTATGCGGCCAAAAATTAAATTCAATGAAAGCGGAAGACCTATATCTATTTTTTTAGCCTCAAAGAGCTTGAAGCCATCCTTTGTAATCTCAAGATTTGCAAATAAGAGAATCGGGTTCAGGGGCGAGCCATGATTTTTTAACTCTGAATATGAAATATTATAGGCTTCAAGCATTGAGTTGCTGATTATTTTAAGTATTGAGCCTGGAAAAAACATGATTGCAGTAATCATGAGCAGTAATACCCAACTTAGGATGGATGTTACAAACAGAATGCTAATAGATATTTTTTTCATCTACCCTGGTCTCAAAGAAAACCTCTTCTTAAGCTGCGCATACAAAAATATATTGGTAGCCACAACAGGCCATTCATCAAGAAGCTGCAGAATAATAATAAATATGAATAATTTTCAGGAGAAAAGATTAAATACTTGCAAGCCACATAGAACATTGAGGATCCTGCAAAAAAAATGATCAACTGTAAGTAAGAAAATATTCTAAAGCGAAATACATAGACGTGGATAACATATGAGATACCTGAAAAAAATAACATATTAAAGCCAATGGCGCTCCCAAAACACAAATCAACTAATAATCCATAGAAGAATGCTGTGGAGCTTTGAATCTTCTCTGGGATAGCGTAGATCCAATAGCATAAAATTAAAAAGCCAATACTAGTCTCTAAGAGATAAGGAAGGTTTTCTAGCGCCGAAATGTAAGTTCTAATATTAAATTCAGCAATTACACTATCTAGCCAAAAACCCAAAAAAATAGATGCAAATATAAATAAGTGGGTTTGAAATTTCATGAGCTCAACAAGATACCGAAGTAATTATGATCTAAGGGATTTCCACTAAGGGCAATATCAATTTTAAATTCTTTAGTCGAAATCTCATGAATACTAAGCACTCTGCCGATGATGACGCCTTTTGGAAAGACCCCTCCAAGACCAGAGGTCATGACTAAACTAGATTCCTGAATATCCGTCCTCTTAAACTCTTCAGAAACTATGCACCTGGCTAACCTAGGCTTGCCGGTACCTTGAGCATTACAGTGCAATCCTTGAATTTTAACTGGCAAAATATGCGAGGTATCTGAAAATAAAATGACCTCGATCAGGTTTAGATGCTTCTTGGAGGTTTGACCAATAAAAGTTTGATCAACTGCCACCGGCAGATTAATTGCAATATCAAATTGGGGAGGGCTGTGAAGATGAAGAATGTGTTGGGAGCAGCATAAATAATCTTGTAAACCAAAAGATGCAATTTTTAAGACTTTGCCCTCCCCCTGATTGCCAAGAACCTGCAAGTGATCTTGTAAATCAATCATGCTCTTTGACATTAGCTGGGATTGTTCTTGTAAAAATAACTTATTATCTATTTCTTGCAGCTCGTCTCTAAGCTGATTATTCAAGCGAGTTAAAGTTTTTTGATCTTCATATGCATTAGTGAATTCTAGCAATCTGGATGTAATAGTCTCTAAGAATAATTGCGAATAAATGCCGATTGCCTGCACAGAGCTCCTTAAAGGAGAAAAAGCTTGATAGCTTACATCGCTGAAAAGCAAAGCCATAGATATCAAACAAGCTAAGATATATTTAGGAGCGGGGGTATGTGTAGGCGTAGTTCTCGCCATATTTAATTAGTTATTCTGTTGAAAGTAGGTCAATATTATATTTGTCAATAATCTCTAGTGCCTTGCCGCCACCTCTCGCCACACAGGTTAAGGGGTCTTCAGCAACAATAACTGGAATGCCCGTGGAAGCTGAGATCAATTTATCCATGCCTCGCATTAAAGCTCCTCCACCAGTTAGCACAATACCTCTTTCTGCAATATCCGCTGCTAATTCTGGAGGCGATTGCTCTAAAGCAGTTCTAATTGCTCTCACCATACCTGACAGTGGATCTTTCATAGCCTCATATATTTGAGAGCTTTTTAGAATAAATGTTTCCGGGATACCTTCGGCCAAATTTCTTCCAGTAACATTCATTTCTAATTCTTCTGAATCTGATGAAGCGCACCCTATCGTATATTTAATTTTTTCTGCAGTAGAATCTCCTATGACACAACCATAGTTTCGTCTGACCCATGATGAAATAGCTTCATCCAAAAGATCGCCGCCAATTTTGACAGATTCTGCATAAACAACACCATTTAAGGACAGAATTGCAATTTCAGTAGTTCCTCCACCAA
>Ga0307986_10003545_pt1 | contig 10802 bp, 11 predicted proteins | sample EllFjometageno82_FD_203170 | JGI IMG/M metagenome (GOLD analysis project Ga0307986, IMG submission 203170) | Marine microbial communities from Ellis Fjord, Antarctic Ocean - #82 | ecosystem: Environmental > Aquatic > Marine > Unclassified | place: Southern Ocean | collected 2014-10-09
AATATACAATATAGAATGTGCTAGACCTACTGATCCAGATTTTAAATTAGCTGTAGATGAATTGAAAGATTTAAAAAGGCTTGAAGCATGGTCTTTGACCAAAGGAGAAGAGTATGAAGATCTTTTTCCTATTCAATCTGCAAAATAACTTGTAAAGTAAAGAAATAAATTCTAGTCTATTTTGATGAAGACATATCTATTTTTTTTATAAAGTTTAGTGTGGGGCAATTCAATTGAATAATAAACAGAAAATTAGAACAGCAGTAATTGGTCTTGGTGTGGGAGCGCACCAGGCAAGAACTTTATCCGCTCATCCTAACTGCCAGTTAGTATGGCTTTGTGATCTTAGTCAGAATAAGCTTTCAGAGCTTGGCTCAGAACTTACAGAGGCAAAACAAACTCAAAATGAACAAGATGTTTTGACAGATCCAAATATTGATATGGTATGTGTGGCTTCTTATGATGAGGCACACCACAGACAAGTGATGAGGGCACTAAATCATGGTAAACACGTTTATGTAGAAAAACCAATATGTCTTACAAAAAATGAGGCCCAAGATATACGCCTGACACTAAAAGCTCATCCACATCTTCGTCTATCTTCCAATATGGTTTTGCGGACATGTCCACTTTTTATCAAAGTTCGAGAGACTGTAAAATCACAAAAGATTGGTAAAATATATCATTTAGAAGCTGATTATTTCTGGGGACGCAAAGAAAAAATTATTTCAGGATGGAGGGCAGAAGCAGATTTATATTCTATTATTCATGGAGCAGCAGTACATATGGTGGATCTTGCTATGTGGATAATTGGAAAAAAACCAGTCACTGTTCAGGCGCTAGGTAATCATATAGCTACTGCTGGAACTTTACAGCAGCACAATGATTTTGCTGTGCTACTGCTTGGGTTTGAAGATCATATGAGTGTTAAAGTATCAGCCCATGGTGGTTGTACTCATCCACATTTTCATTCTTTAAAAGTTTTTGGTAAAAATTCTAGCTTTATTCATGAGTCTACGGGAACAGTTTGGATCGACTCAAGCAACCCCAATCAAGCTTACAGATCAGAAAGTGAAGCCTATCCTGCAAAAACAGAAAGAAGTGGTGCTTTAATTTCTTTTTTGGACTCGTTGTCAAATTTTGATAAAAATGCCTTAATATCAGATGAAGAAGTTTTTAACACAATGAGTGTTTGTTTAGCTGCAGAGCAAGCAGTTAAAACAGGTCGTGTAATAAATATAGAATACTTGTAATAATTTTAGCTATCACTATAAAGAAATAAATATGCAAAAGATACCATTTGGCAAGCCAATGATTGGTGTGGAAGAAAAAGAAGCAGTCATGAAAATCATGGATGGCTCAATTTTAGTCCATGGCCCAACTGCTGGCCAGTTTGAGGAACAGTTCGCTACTTTTACAGGAGCCCCACATGCGGTTAGTGTTTCCTCATGTACTGCTGGGATGCACTTAATTTATTTTGCTTTAGGTTATGGCCCTGGTGACGAGGTTATTATGCCAGCCCAGACTCATGTGGCTACTGCTCATGCAGTGGAACTTACTGGTGCTCGTCCGATATTTGTGGATTCTGAAAAAAATACAGGAAATATAAATATAGATTTAATTGAGTCGGCCATTAACTCTAAGACTAAAGCCATTGCAATAGTACATTATTTAGGTGCACCCGTTGATATGCCTAAAGTTATGGAGATTGCTAAAAAGCATAACCTTTTTGTACTTGAGGACTGTGCTCTTTCTCCTGGTGCAAAAATTGATGGTATCCATACAGGTCTTCATGGGGATGCAGGAGTATTTTCTTTCTACCCAGTCAAACATTTGACAACAGCCGAAGGAGGTATGATTATTCTAAAAGACGGCGATTTGGCAAAAAAACTAACATTACTCAAAGCATTTGGTGTTGATCGTACCCACGGTGAACGTAAGATACCTGGTGTCTACGATACTGTAGCTTTGGGATTTAACTATCGTATGAGTGAAATCCATGCTGCTATTGGCGTGGTCCAGATCAAAAAGCTCCCAGGGTTTTTAACCAAACGTAAAGAGAATTTTATAGCCTTGGCTGAATATTTAAAAGAAATTCAAGGTCTTAGTGTTTTATCCCAACCTTCAGATAGTCATCTGGAGAGCTCTCATTATTGTCTTGGTGCTATACTTGATAATGAACTTGTTATAAAACGTCCTGAAATTATTAATGCCCTTAGTGAAAGAGGTGTAGGTTCAAGTGTGTATTACCCTCAGCCCGTTCCTAGGATGAAATATTATCAAGAAAAATATGGCTATGACCAAACACAATATCCAGTTGCTGCTCAGATTAGTGATGGAATTGTTGCCCTTCCTGTGGGGCCACACCTTAGTCTTGATGATATGCAGATTATAGCTACAGAACTCAAACAATGTATGGAGAAAATATAATGATTAATATTAAAAACATCAAAGGTAAAAGAATTGTCATAATTGGTGGAGCAGGATTTATTGGGCATAATTTAGCTTTACACCTTAAGTCACTAGAGGCAGAGGTCTCCATTATTGATGGTATGCAGGTAAACAATTTTCTATCTCTTGTAGATAATTCAGATAACCTACCGCATCCTGATTTGTCCAACGCCATGATTATGGAGAGGATACAGCTTCTTAAAAGTAAAAAAATAAACCTTAAGGTGCAAGATGCAAGAGATTATCATGCTTTGAGTCGTCTTTTGGTAGATATTGATCCACAGGTGATAATACATCTTTCAGCAGTATCTCACGCAAATCGCTCTAACAAAGATCCTTATTCCACTTTTGATCATAGTTTCCACACTTTAGAAAATGCACTAGACTGTGCCAGATCTTCTTCATCGAATGTTGAGCAATTCATATTTTTTTCCTCTAGTATGGTTTATGGAAATTTTAAAGGTGACCAGGCACATGAGAACGATCATTGTGAGCCTATGGGTATTTATGGGGCACTTAAGTATGGTGCTGAAAAAATTGTAATTGCATATAATCAAGTTTTTGATTTACCCTATACCATTATTCGTCCGTCTGCATTATATGGTGAGCGTTGTATTAGTCGCCGAGTAGGTCAAATTTTTATTGAAAATGCTTTGTTTGGTAACGATATTGTGATGTCTGATAATGGATCAGAAGCACTAGATTTTACCTACATTGAAGATTTGGTAGATGGTATTACAAAGTGTATTGGTAATAAAAATGCTTTTAATCAAATATTTAATCTTACTTATGGAAGTGCGTGCTCTGTTGCAGAAATGGCAGAAATTGTTCAGCAGCATTTTCCTAGAGTTAATCTACGTAATGTTAGTCGCGATAAATTGATGCCTAAACGAGGTACTCTGAATGTAGATAAGGCACGTGACTTAATTGGCTACAATCCAAGTTGGCCTTTAAAAAAGGGATATCAAAAGTATATAGAGTGGTATAAGAAATTTGCAGATTCAAAACCTGACCTATTTAATAAAAACTAACAAAGTGAGATAAAGTTTGAAACAAATTGTTTTAGATAACTGGTTATCTAAACTTGTGGGTAAGCCGGCTTATGTTTTAAAAGGCACTTTTGACGATCTTACAAAACAAGATTTACCAAAAGATAAAATTTTTATTTGGACCAAAATCTCAGTTAATGAATCAGCAAAATTGGATTGCCTTCAAAAATTAGGTTTTTATATTGTTGATACCAATATTCAATTGTCACTAAATACTAAAATGAGTGACACAAAAAATACCAACATTAGATTTGCTAATTCAACTGATGAACAAGCTATAAAAGATCTTGCTAAAACCTCTTTTAAATATAGTCGTTTCCATTTAGACCCACAAATTTCCGAGAAAGTAGCTAGCAAAATTAAAGAAGAATGGGCAGGAAATTATTTTAATGGTAATCGTGGTAAATGGATGGTGGTAGCTGAATATAATTCTAAGGTAGTAGGGTTTTTACAAATCCTTAGTAAGAGTGACAACATAATAATAATAGATCTAATTGCAGTAAATGAAAAAAATAGGGGTAAAGGATTTGCAAAAGATATGATTTCTTATGCATTTATTAACTGTTTGCATAATGATGGAAAAATAGAAGTCGGCACACAAATTACTAATATTGCATCTCTTGACCTATATACAAAACTAGGTTTTCGTATAAGTTCTTCATCATATGTATTGCATATGCACCAATAAAAGTAAAAATAATGAAAATAGGAAATATAAATACATCTAAAAAAATATTTATTATTGCAGAGATAGGCAATAACCATGAAGGTAATTTTGAGTTAGCCCAAAAGATGATTGAACAGGCAGCAGCAGCGGGCGTTGATGCCGTCAAGTTTCAGACATTTATCCCTGAACATATTTCAAGTGGAGATCAGGCAAGACTAGAAAGATTGCGTGGCTTTAAATTTAGTCATGATCAGTTTATAAAACTTTCGATTATTGCCAAGAAAATGGGATTGATTTTTTTTTCAACTCCTTTTGATATTGAAAGTGCAAAATTTCTAAATACTATTCAACCAGTTTTTAAAATTGCCTCAGGTGACAATAACTTTTATCCATTAATAAATACTGTAGCTGGCTTTGGAAAGCCGATGATTGTATCCACAGGTAGTGCTGATTTAAATATAATAAAAAAAGTTTATGAATTAATAATAGAAAATTGGAAAAATATTGAATTAAAGCCAAACCTTGCATTTTTACATTGTGTTAGTAGTTATCCAGTTCCTGATAATGAAGCAAATCTTGCATCTATTATTTACTTAAAGAAGCATTTTTCAAATGTAGTAATTGGTTATTCAGATCATACATTAGGTGTAGATGCAGCAGTACTTTCTGTTATTGCTGGTGCCAGAATAATTGAAAAACATTTTACTTTAGATAAAAACTATTCTGACTTTAGAGATCATCATTTATCTGCTGATCCTAAGGAAATGTGTCTTTTGGTAGAGAGAGTTCGTAAAGCTGAAACAATGCTTGGTATAGAAGAAAAAAAACCTCAAATTTGTGAAAAAGAAATGAATATTATTGGTCGACGTTCAATTGCAGCAGCTCGAGACCTGCCAGTGGGAACTAAACTAAGATGGTCAGATTTTACGTGGGTGAGACCAGGCAATGGATACTCTCCTGGAGAAGAGAGCAGTTTAATTGGTAGAAAAATTAATCGAGACTTAAAAATTGGACAAATCATCCAACAAGGTGACTTAATTTGAGACTAAAATATTATTTTGTTTATAGGGTAAAAATAAATTTAGATATATGAATTTTTTATCATTTATATTTGGTTGGTGGATATATAAACCATACAGCATAATCATTGCATCAATTATGAAAATAAAAGGGATAAAAGTTGGTCATAATTTTTATATTCAAGGTGTACCTTTTTTAAAAATTCGAGGAAATTTTAGTGATATCAAAATTGCTGAAAACGTTTCAATAAATGGAAATATTGACATCAGAAATAGAGAAAGTGGAAAGATAAATATATCCAAAGATGTTTCAATTGATACAAATTCAAGATTTGTTGTTGCAAATAATGCAATCTTAAACATCGGGTCTGGGTGCAGAATAGGACCATACTCAATATTTAATTGTGGTGAGGATATTACCATTGGTAAAGATAGTATTTTTGGGGGTTATTGTTATTTTCAAACTTCAAATCATGGTATCAAAAAGGGAGAATTAATAAAAAATCAAAAACATACATATGGGAAAATATCTATAGGTGAAGGTGTTTGGATTGCAGCCCACGTAAAAATATTAGCTGGTGTATCCATTGGAGATGGTGCTGTTGTAGGAACAAATGCTGTTGTTACAAAAGACATTCCATCTAATGCTATTGCTGTTGGCACTCCTGCGCGAGTTATCTCATACAGAAGTTAGAAAATACTGGAAGATTTAAGTATTAGTTTGATATTTAATACCAAATATTATGATAATATTTGGTAAATGAAACTTCCTACTATTTTTATCAAAGATAAAAAGCCTGCTCTAAATATTGATGCAAAAAATTTTAAGTTAATATGTCCCAAAGTAATAAAATTCAATGACAAATGTTATAGAATGTATTTTTCACAACAAAAAAAATTAAAAAATTGTTATTCATATTATACCAGCATTAGAAGCGCAGTTTCAAAAGATTGCACTAGGTGGCTGCTTGAGGAAGGTGATAGAATAGAATTTTCAACAGACAATAGATTCTACAGATTGCTATCTCCAGCAGTAATTAAAATTGATAAAAGTTTATATAGAATGTATTTCGAAGCTCGAACATTTGACAATGTTGGAGTTATAAAGAGTGCACTGTCTTATGATGGAATTGTATGGAAAGAAGAACCTGGAGTTAGAATGGGCAAATCAAATAAATTTTCATATGGTACACCCTTTTGCTTTACTGAAATTAATAATCAATTTGAATTATTTTTTGAAAGAAGATCTAAAACAATGCGTGATATTTGGGTTGCAACATCATCTGATGGAATCTTTTTTGATGAAAAGAAAATCAGTCCGATAATAAAACAAGAAAAGATATGGGAGTCTTATGCAATTTATAGTCCAGATGTTAGTTACTCAAATAATTGCTATCATATGTATTATTCAGGCTGGGGTGGTGATCCAGTTAGTGGCCACATACTTTATGCATACTCTTATGATAAAAAAAATTGGAAAAAGCACGAAATACCTGTATTAAGTCCAGGAGAAACATTTGATCAAAAACATTGTTCAGAACCTTCACTTATTAAAGTTGATGATAAATGGAAAATTTTTTATGAAGGATGTGATAATAATAAGTTTTGGAGAATTTTATGCGTACAACAAGGCCAATAGGAATAATTGATTATGGCTTAGGAAATCTTCAATCAATTGTTAATGCATTAAATTATCTGAAAATACCAAATAAAATAGTTAATGACGCAAAAGATCTTCATCTTTTTAGTAAGGCAATATTACCTGGTGTAGGCTCATTTGAATATGGAATGAAAAATCTTACTCAAACCTCATTTTCAAATTCAATACTTGAACTAGTTAAGTCAAATAATTTTTTTTTGCTGGGCATATGCTTGGGTATGCAATTATTATATGAATTTAGTGAAGAAGACGATGGGTGTAAAGGTTTAGGTATTATTCCTGGTAAGGTTAAAAGAATTAAAAATAAAAAGAATATAAGAGTACCAAATATTGGCTGGAGAAAAATTGTTAATTCCAATGAATCAATACTTATTAAAGATATTGAAATCGAACCAATTTTTTATTTTGTTCATAGTTATGCCTGCGAGACATTAAATAAAAAAGTAGTTACAGGAGTTCTAAATTATGGGGAAAGCTTTGATGCAATTATAGAAACAGATAATGTATTTGGAACACAATTCCATCCTGAAAAGAGCCAAGCAGCTGGTCTCAAGGTTCTAAAAAATTTTTCACAGATAACATGAAAAGAATCATACCAGTTCTGTTTATTAAAAATGGTTTAATTGTTAGAAGTCAAAATTTCTCTCGCCATCAGGTTATAGGAAATGTAATTAATCAAGCTAAACGATTAAATGATTGGTTGGCTGATGAATTAATTTGTATTGATATAAGTGATGAAAAGTTTTATGATTCTGGGCGAGATGATCATCAAGTTAAATCAATTGATAATATTATTGAAATCATAAAAGAAATGAGCAAAGTTGTATTTATGCCCTTTAGTTTTGGTGGGGGTATTCGAAATGTTGAAGATGCTAAGATTAGAATTCGTAGTGGTGCTGATAAAATTATTATTAATACTCTTATTTTTGACTCAAAAAATACAGTTGAGCAAATTGTTAAGATTCTAGGTTCTCAAGCAGTGGTTGCATCACTAGACTATAGAATTGAAAAAGGTATACCCCAAGTTTATTCAAATTCTGGAAAGCAAAGTGTTAATAAAAATTTATATGAAGTTGTTAAATATTGTGAAGCACTTGGTGTGGGTGAAATTTTTATTCAAAATATAAATTTAGATGGTTCTTCATCAGGTTACGATATTGAGATTATTGAAAAATTAGTAAGTCAAAGTAATTTGCCAGTAGTTTGCTGTTCAGGAGCTGGCACAAATTCACATTTTGGAGAAGTAGCAAAAATAAGTGAAATTTCTGGAATTGCAGCAGGAAATATTTTTAATTTTTCTGAGGCGGCTTATCCAAGAGTTAAAAATTATTTAAAAAATGAGGGAATTGATGTCCGTTAACAACAAAAAACCAGAAGTTTTTTTTTGTAGCAATTGTGTGTACCCATCATCTTCTGCTGTTAGCCTTGATTTTAATGAAAAAATGATGTGCACTGGATGTCAAATTGTATCAGAAAAAATAGATATTGATTGGCAAAAAAGAAAATTAGTATTGCTGAATATCATCAAAGAGTATGCGGGTAAAAATAACTCAAGTTATGATTGTATTATACCTGTGAGTGGAGGCAAAGATAGTTATTTTCAAATACACTTAATTACAAAAGAACTTAAATTAAATCCTCTTTTGGTTACTTATAATGCAAACAATTATACAAAAACTGGTTTAGATAATTTATACAATATGCGAGAGCAGTTTGATGTAGATCATATTTTTTTTACTCCCTCAGTCAAAACTTTAAAAAAATTAAATATTATTGGCATGACGATGATGGGTGATATGAATTGGCATGCACATATGGGGATAAGAACTTACCCTATACAAACAGCCGTAAGATACAACATACCACTTATGTTTTGGGGAGAACATGGAAGAAGTGATGTAGGAGGTATGTTCAGTCATCATGATTTTTTTGAATTCACTTATAGGAGTTTTTTTGAACATGATTGTCGTGGTTACAGTTTAGAAGATTCCATAAAGGAAGGTAAAAAAAATGGTATTAATCTGAAACTTAACCAGCTAGATCCATGGAAGTACCCTTCAGATGAAGAGATTGATAAAGTAGGAGTACGAGGTTTGTTCATATCAAATTTCTTTCATTGGGATGCTAATCACCATGGCCGTATGATGATTGAAAAATATGGTTTTAAAGAATCTGAAGAACCTTTTCAAAGAACGTACAGACGAATGTCAAATTTAGATGATATGCATGAAAATGGTATTCATGATTATATGAAATTTATTAAATTTGGCTATGGAAGATGCTCTGATCATTCTTCTAAAGATATTCGGTCAGGTAAATTATCTAGAGAGCAAGGAATTGCTGAGGTAAAATCACGAGATCATATAAAACCAAAAGATTTAAATCGTTGGCTTGATTACGTTGGTTGGACAGAGCAACAATTTGATTCTTTGGCAGATACTTTCCGTGACCCTAGAGTTTGGTGGATTAAAAATGGACTATGGTGGAAACGTAATCTATGGGGAGAGTCATCTTCGTATGGTTTAGTTAAACTAGACAAAGATAAATGGAGTAAGTTTTATAACGAAGATTAAAATTTACGATTATGAATTCAAAAAAAAAATTTTTATTTTTACCGGTCGAATTTAAACATAGAGAATTTTTATCAAAATTATTATTGGCATCGTTTGCAATCAAAGCCGGATTTAGAGTATATGTTGGCTCAACAAATACTATATCAAGGGTATTAAATGTAAAAAAACATAAAGGAGGGATATTTTTTTATAAAGGGGGAGTTGATTTAGACACTCTGCTCAAAATAAAAAAAAAATTTGATTATTTTGTTATTTTAGATGAAGAATTGGGAACTGAAAAAAAACTTTATGCTCAGGTTGCAAAAAGAAGAATATGGCCAAATACTGAAAAATATACTGATAGATATTTTGTTATTGGTAAACATGGGTATGAGGTGTCTCAAGATATTTTTCCTGCAATGAAAAATTCTGTTAGATGTACAGGCTGGCCGAGAGTAGATTTATGGAGAAAAGAAAATGATTTTTTATTTAAGGAAAAGACTGAATCAATTTCAAAAAGATACGGTAAATATGTACTTTTTGCATCAGATTTTGGATATAACTCAGAAAAAATCATAAACGATAGACTGGAGGGAGTTAAGAACTCCAATTGGATGTCGCTAAAAAATGAATTATCAATTCGAAAAAAATTTTCTGACAATACATTTAAAGAGTATAATCAGTTTTTAAAAATATTAAAAAATTATGATAGGATAAAAAATTGTCCTTTGATAATTATCAGGCCACATCCAGCAGAAGATATAGATGCGTGGTTTGATTTTTCTAAGGAATTAACCAATATAAAAGTTATCTATGAAGGTGAAATAACACCGTGGATTAACGCGTCATCAGGACTTTTACATCGAGGTTGTACATCTGCAATTCAAGCCCATATGCAAGGGCTGCCAGTAGGTTATTTTGTGGCCGAAAAATCTAACATACAAGAAGGCACACCACACTCTATCTCACAGCACCTTTTTACACTCGATAACCTTTTGCAATTTTGCAAGAGTGCAATTAACAACAATAATAAAAGAAACTTAATCACATATCATGATGAATTTAAGAAAATGATCCATATTGAAAATGACAAGTTTGCATCAGAATTAATTATTGAGGACTTGCTTAAACTTCAAACAATACATGAACCTTCTTATCAAACTAACTCTAAGGACCTAATGATTGATATATTTCTGAATATCAAGTCTAATATTAAAAAGCTCAGTAAACATTTTCTTAAAAATAAGCAAAAAATTGGAATTACTCCTGAGGCAGTGAAAATACCAAATGGTATAACCAAACATGAGATTGAAGATTTTCTAAACAAGCTTGACTTAAATCAAAGATTTAAAGTGAGACAAATATTTAAAGATTGTATTGAGATAGAAATATAATATTTTGTTT
>Ga0307986_10003546_pt1 | contig 10801 bp, 14 predicted proteins | sample EllFjometageno82_FD_203170 | JGI IMG/M metagenome (GOLD analysis project Ga0307986, IMG submission 203170) | Marine microbial communities from Ellis Fjord, Antarctic Ocean - #82 | ecosystem: Environmental > Aquatic > Marine > Unclassified | place: Southern Ocean | collected 2014-10-09
TTTGGTCGGGGCGGCAGGATTTGAACCTGCGACCCTCTGGTCCCAAACCAGATGCGCTACCAGGCTGCGCTACGCCCCGACTTGTGATGGTTATAGCGTAAACACTTACTAAATCAACATTTAAGAGAGTATGAAAATAGGAATAAATGTGAACATTAGTAGATTAGTTTGGGGGCAGATTGGGGGCAACACTAAAAATAATGACCCAATAAAAACAATACTAATAACTCCTACTCTAATGATTTGGGGGCAGGATTGGGGGCAGGATTATTTACCCACGCATAAGTCATGGGATGTCCAGGACGAGATTTATTTCTTCTTTTAAAATAAAACTAACAAATGAAAGTGAGAATAATATGAAACAAGTAAATGAAAGAAGTAAGTTTATAAAAAAGTTAGGCATTGAAACTGATGCTTTAGGAAGAGTGAAGATTGATATTGGGGTATTACAGAAAATTAAACCTATTCCGTCTGGCAATTACTACAAAGAAGTTATCATAAGAGACACTAATCTAATGGGTTTCAGAGTTCGTATAAATCCTGGAGGAAAGAAAACATTCTTTTATAGATTTAGACCCAAAGGATTAAACATCAAAGGAAAGCTTTGTGAAAAACAGTCAATCACTATTGGAAATTGGTATGATAGCAGAGATTCAAAGGAGAAAAGTCTTATTGGATTAACACCCGCTTATGCTCGTAAGTTAGCAGAAGAAATGAAGATTAAAATTGCTAAAAAAGAGGACCCCTGGTCAATCGTTAAAGAACGAAAAAAAGGTAAATCTCTATTAAGTGTGTATGCAGATTGGATTGATAAAAGATTACCAAGTGCAAACTATAAAGTTAAATCTGTTGTTGATTATAAAAGCAGATACAATCTGTATATCAAATGTAACGGTAAATCAGAAGCTCATAAAAGATTATATAGAAGCTACCCTGCTGCCTTTGCAAGGATCAAAGAACCAATTAAAAATCTAACAAAGGATGATTATATTGCGCTCCATAACGCTATATCAAAGCATAAGTTATACCCTGCAAATAGAGTAATTGAAGATCTACGACTTGTAGAAAAATATGCTATTGAAATGGAACTGCTGGAAAAAAGAGTAGTCATATTTAAGAAGAAGGAATTAAATAATGAGGTTGATAGACTTGATAGAGAAGATCCTTACGATGTATCAGAAATGAAAAAATATAGATTAGCAGCATTAAAACTTATTAAAAATTTTAGAGAAGTTTATTTGATCCCTGCCCTATGTTTGCTTGCTACTGGTTTACTTGGTGGAAGATCTAAATCTATGATCTTTAGTTTAAGATGGGACCAGGTTAATTATACATCTAATACATTAAAGTTTTTAGATACTAAAAATAACAAACCAATTACTTTAGATATTGATTATAGGTTTAAAGCTATCTTGCGTATTATGTTACAGCATAGACAGACAATAAACCATAAAGATAAAAGATATGCCTTCGTGTTCCCTGCTGCATCAAAAGTGTTTAAAACAAAACACATCAACGATCCTAGAAAAACGCACCAAAACATCATTGGGATAGCTAAACTAAAATATAAGTGCATACACTTTTTAAGACATTCTTGGGCTACAAATGCGTTTGAAGCTACTGGAGATATCTTGTCTGTTAAAGAAATGGGTGGATGGCAGGATATAAAGTCTGTTCAAAAGTATATAGCAGTATCAGCAAAGCTGCGTAAACAGAGACTAAATCAAATGAGATTGCATAATAATAAAAGAACCCATGCTGCATAAATAGAGCGTGGTATAATATTGCACGTTCCAGTATAAGAATGAGATGGGCAAAGTTAAAAAGGTGTATAAGCATGTCAAACTTGCAACAGTTGCGGATGCAAAAAAGTTAGGTTTAAAACCCTACATAGATTTCCTACCAATTAAAATTAGTCTAGCAAAAATTAAAAAAAATACCAAACCCGACAATAGAACATTTCTTGAAATGATGATGGATGATAGTCCGTTGAAATCTTGGGCTGATCTTGGGAACTGTGCTAAAGACTTATATGACACTCCAGGAGAAGCATTAAGTGTATTAGCTAGAGAAAGTATTAAACTAGGAAAGGCAGCTCCAGAAACTTTAATGTTGTGTGAATTCCTAGAGAACACAAAGAAATTAAAAATTAATAAAGATAAAAAGTTTAATAAAATTATAGATGAGCACCTGGAACAATGCTGCACTTTTATAGGTGTTGATTATAATCTTGTTGATGCACCCAAAAGAGAAATGACAAGTAAAAATCCAAAGAAGAAACACAGCAGACAAGAAATTATAGATAGAGTTGTTTCAAAACATGATCGGTTAGTAGTCAAACAACCAGATAAATATAAAAGTTTGTTAATGGAAAATATCCATACAATAAGGAAGCTGCTTAAATAGTTTCCCACGCTACTCACCCATACACATGGTAAAATTGCCCACGTTTAATTCGTGGTATCTCATTCAATAGATCTACGTCATTTTATATGTTTTAAAACGGCTATGGATAAAGATTTAAAATATGAACGATGGGCAGATGAAAAAGAAGCTGCAATACATCTAAAGGTTAAACCATCTACATTAAGAACTAGAAGATATAAATTAGGTCATGACACACTAGAAGTCTGGACTAAATTCAACGGCAGGGTTTTATACGATCTTTACGCAACAGATCAAAAATTAACAGCATAGGAATAAATATGAGTTTTGAATTTAAACACCCGTCTAAATATAAAAAAAGTAATATCAACATAGATAAAGCCATTGTTTATCCAGATAGAGAACTAGATAAAGAAGGAATTATGAAACTTGCTTCAGAAACTGGAGCAGAAGAGTTTGAGTTAGATCTTCAAACAGGATTGTTAAAAGAATTTGAGGAATGGAAAAAAAACAATTCTGGAAGCTTTAGAGATTTTTTAAACACGAGAAGAACTAAATTATCTAACGGCGGCGAAGTGGAGCGGTATGCAGATATAATTGATTCTTACGTTAGAAAGATCGACGTACTAGAAGGAGAAACATTAACTCAATACATCAATAGAATTAAGGCAACAGAAAAGAAGGAAGACTAGATGATAAAAACACACTCAATAACCTTATCCACGAAGAATTTTGAAGGTCTTCGACGGGTACAAAGATTAATACCGATCAAGGTCTCAATACCACAAACGATCGAATATTTAACAAAATGCGGGCTAAAATATTTAATTAACAATAAGGACATAGATAATGGAACAGACGGACATAATAAAAAAATTTAGCGATAGATTTTTTGCTACAAACGGTAGTATAGCAACATCCAAGAGTGAACAATCAACAACTGGTAAAAAGAAATTTAATTATTCTAGATTATTTAAAGAATTAGATTACCAAAATTATAGTAATCATTTTAAAACAGAAACAGGACTGGTTCCAATACCTATTGTTGATAAAGAGTTTTGTTGGTGGGGAGCTATTGATATTGATGTTTATGATTTTACCCTTCAACAACAAGTAGAAATTATTAATAAAGCAGATGAATATAAATTAGTTTCAGCGTGGTCCGAGAGCAAAGGACTTCATCTATATTGTCAATCTGCAACCAAAGTACTGGCTAAAGGTATGAGAAACTATCTTTTATCGGTAGCTGCTAAACTTCCACACTTAAAAACTATTCCAGAGGTGTTTCCAAAGCAGATAAGGCTAGAAGAAAGACAGATAGGAAACGGTATTAAAATACCCTACAGAGGCTATTTTCTTGGATATAAAACGAATTCAACAGGGATAATAGTTAGGGATAATAAGATCATTCAAATAATACCTGAAACATTTATTAGTAGACTTCAAGATAATGAGATCGTTGCAGAAGTATTTAAGGGATTTTATTCAAGTGAAATTGAAACAACGATACAGGAAATTAGCACTGAATTCGATCAAGGTTCAATGCAAGACCCTGAAGTTAAAAAACTCACAGCAAAAGAAATTCTAGCAAAAATTAAAAAGGAAAAGATGTGCTTGAATGATGATGATAGTTATTTCGATGATTTAATCACGCTTGCTACAGGAAAAATGGTTGGCAGCAGAAATAAAACAGATGAACACATCATGTCAGAACTATTGTCCTTGGATCTAGAAAAAACAGGAACTACCGCAGATTATTTTAGAGGTAAGTTAGATCGTTGTAGAGCTAAAACAGGAATTGATGACCCGAGAATTGTTAAAGAAAGGTTGGTTAAAGATATTGTTTATTTAAAAGAAGTAGACAGATTTTATGATCTATCAACTAATAGAGATTATATAAAACAATCTATCAATCATACCTACGGTATTTACTTTGGTAAAAATGAAAGTGCGGTTACTTTTTTACAAAAACATCCTCATGCTCAATCAGTAGAAAACTGGTTATATGATCCAGCACAATACGACAAAGATAAACCCATTATTACAGTAGATGGAAATAGGTACTTAAACTCTTATAAACCACATACACTAGTTGCTGAAAAAGGAGATGTTAAGCTTTTCTATGATTTATTAAATCACGTATTTAATAGTAATAGAGAATACATCGAACACTTTTTAGATTTTATTTCTTATCCATTAAAGAAACCTGGGGCCAAGATCCGTCACGCACTAATAATTGTTAGTACAGCTTATCAATTTGGTAAGGGAACGCTTTGGAGGGTACTTGGAGAGCTATACGGTGCCAATTCTTTAGCAATAGATGTTAACCAGGCGCTAGACAAGAGCAAAGGTTATACTCAAAAAGCACAAATGGTTTTAATTGATGAAATGCAATCACTTGGAACTTTTGGTGAAACACAATCTCTACTAAATGATTTAAAGAGAATTATTACAGAAAAAGAAGTTAGTAGTAGAGAACTATATAAAGATTATAGAATTGTACAAACTTGTGCAAATTACATTCTATTTTCTAATAATAAAAATGCTCTATCCCTTAAACCAAACGAAGTTAGGTACTGGGTTTATATTACAGAGAAACCTAGAACTAATCAGGAATTTTATACTAACATTCATAAGTGGTTAGATGATGGAGGAGCAAAAGCTGTGCTGCATGAATTGCTTAATAGAGATATCTCTAAAAACTTTGATGCAAATGCTATTGCACCCAAAACACCGTTCCTCGGTCAAATGTCAGAGGCGGGTGAACATCCAATTACTCAAATCATTCGAACAATGTTTGATGAAGGTGAACTTCCTTTAAACGAGGATAGGTCTATTATTGGCTCTAATGAACTAAAAGAGTACTTAAGACATAACAATATGCTTGGTAGAGCTCGTATTAATGATGTTGCAAATGCATTAGAGCAGATTGGTGGACGAAACCTTGGTCAAGTTAGGGTTCAAATTGATTTTGATACTATTGGTGAAGGTACAGCCTTTACAAAACCAACATTATATCTAATTAGAAGACAGGATGAGTTTATTAGAAATACACCACAGGAAATAGTGGCTAAAGCTCAATACCGACCAATTCATATAGCTAAAAGATATAATTAAAAATCTTTAAATTTAACAAACCAGATTGTTGTCTACCCTACCTAGGCTAATTCTATTGTTGTTAACGAGGTGAAATTTCAACAGTATTTACTTCCACCAGTGAGTAGTTATATCATTTAGCTTATTCAGGTTAGGTAGTCTAGGCAAGCCTTATAAATCAAGGATTATTAAAATCATTCAGTCTAGACAGAAAAATATAATTCCCGTCAATAATTTAACAAAGATTCAAAGTAAAAATAAATAAAAGCTAACTGCTTTAATGTTTAAAGAAGTATTAGGGCTCTTCAAGAGGTTACCTAAAGTTACGTTTATTAACTGTAATTAGTTTTAATTCGCCTAGTCTGAATTCCTTTGATCCCCGATTCACGATGCAATATAATATGATTACATTAGCAATAATGTCCTTACCGCGCTTCAATGGTTAGTTAGCCCATAACAGATTTCGTTGGAGCGTGGTTATTATGTGGTTCATGGCTGATGGAGTTTAATTCCCATTCCCAGTTGTTTGTGGTTAGAAGCTAAATAAAAATTTTTAATCTGGTAAAATTTTATTAGATTTTTTAATATTATCAATAGACCACATCGGTTGAAAATTAGTGTAATGCATTAATCTTTCTATATCTTCTGAAGTTTTAGCTGAACTTAATGGAATTCTATGGTCTATATGCCAACCTGTTCTTGTATGATTTTGCCAAGTCATTCCTGGTTTAAATTTTTTCTCTAAATATTCTTTTAGAAATTTTGGAGTACATCCAACCATTTTAAATGTTTTATTTGCTTTTGTTATGTTTATAGTTTTTAAAAATACATTGAGACGGTGCCTAACATCCCCTGTAAGTTTATATATAGGGTCTGTTTTTCTTCTTTCTTTCTCATATTGACTTTGATATTTCGATATTAAACCTTTGCTCATTCTTTTTTCATAAACTTTTTTTTCTGCATCTAAACCTTTAGGACTTTTTCTGTATTTCTTAAAAGCCTCTTTAGCTTTATCTGATTGTTGATATTGTTTTAAAGATGCTTTGTATTTATCTGACTGTAGGTATTTTTCTAAAGCCTCTTTACCTTTCTCTGATTGTTGGTATTTTTTTAAAGCCTCTTTACCTTTCTCTGATTGTCGGTATTTTTTTAAAGATGCTTTGTATTTATCGGACTGTAGGTATTTTTCTAAAGCCTCTTTACCTTTCTCTGATTGTTGGTATTTTTTTAAAGCCTCTTTACCTTTCTCTGATACTCGGTATTTATTTTGTTTTCCTCTGTAGATTTTACCTTTTTCTGTCTTAAGATATTCTAGTCTGTGTATATAACTTCTACTTTTAATGCATTCTTTAGAGCAATATTTTTGACGGCCATGTGATTGAGTAAATTCTTTATTGCACTGTGAGCAAATCAAATTAAAGAACTTTCTCTTTTCTTTTGCAATCAAATATATCAACTTCTTCTTTAATTTTATTTTCTCTTGCTTCAGATGCATACATAAAAAATCTTTTTCTCATTTTTTTATTAAAGTCATTTTCATCTTTTATAAATATCTCATTGTTTAAATAACCTATTCTATCGTATGTTTTTTTATCAATATAGATTCTGCTTCTTTGATAAACACCTTCGATTCTGTTAATATCGTTTAATTGCACCATTCTCCAATTTTGACTTTTGCTAGCACTTAAACTAGACCAAAGAATCATTCTTTCACTTTTATGAAAAGTTTGCCAATCGCAAGTTACACATCGCTGAACATTATTTTTTTTCATATCAAAAATTAATACATATGGTAGCCATTGATTTTCTCTATCTTGACATACTAAATTTATTTTTTCAGCAGAACCAACATTACAAAACATTAGAGTTAGAAAAATGAGTGATAGAAGTTTTTTCATGATCCTTTCCTAAAATCCCATGGATATTGAAACGTCATCGCCCACATTCCTAGTTTGTTAGCTTTTGCATAATCTTCATCTAGTATGAACTTTTTAGAATATTTCCTATAAGCAAAAGCATAACCACTTCTAACTAAATAACTTGATAAACTTTCATTATTTACAAAGCATTCAGCTAATGTTCTTTTGTACCTATCTTTACCTTCACTAATACATTCAACTTTATTATTACCAATCTTTTCAATTAAAATCTGTTTTGCTGTAATTCCACAAGGATCTTTAACTCCATCTTTGATGCATGTTTGTTTTAGTTCAGGTGTATCTATACCAGTAAACCTGATCTTTTCACCATTAAGATGGATAGTATCACCATCTACTATTTTTAAATTATCGGCATAAGTATTCCCACTGAATAATAAACCCAGAACTAAAATCGAAGAGAAAAGTTTTTTCATTTCTTATTTGTAATTACAACTATAATCTGACGATTTCCATAATTTCTCATTTACATCTTCTGTGGTTATAACTGCAATAGTTCTTCCGAAAGGTTTTAAAACTTTTCTACTAGAGTTTGGTTGAGCAGTTTTAATAGTTTGATTTTCTGCAGTTAATAATCTCACTTCTGTAATAATAATGCTTTTGTTATTGTTATTTAAAAATTCAAAAACATAACTTTGATATATCTGCTTTCTCCAACTTATTTCAATATCATCTTTGCAATCTGCGTAACTCAAATTAGACCACAACAAGCCTAGAAGTATGATTCCCAAAAGTTTTTTCATTTTAAATACTTTTGCTTAAATTTGACTGGTGTTTGTGAAAACTCTCTCTCACATTCATCCCAAATTGCATCATAACGTCCACTTCTTTCAGCAAGTTTATCTTTTAAACTCATTTTATTCATTTCTTTTAAATTTACTTCTTTAAATAAACCAAGAGGATCAGAATCTGGTATGAAAACTAATATTTTTTTCCCTTTTTTGGTTGCCACACCTCCACCTAAATCCATTGCTTTAGGGTCAGCACATTTCTCTATTTTACTTTGGTTAGAATACTCACTGCAAGATACTAATAGTAAGCTAACAACGATGAGAGATAGAAGTTTTTTCATTTAATCCGTTTCCCATTTTTAAAAATACCTTTTTCTGTTTTCCCATCAGGCCAAATGAAAGCACCTTCACCATTCTCTAGGTTGTTTTTAAATTGCCCAATATATTTTGATCCATCAGGAAATGTGTGTGTACCTTGACCATTCATTTCACTATTTTTAAATTCTCCAATATATTTTTCTCCATCAGGAAATGTGTGTGTACCTTGACCATGCATTTCACTATTTTTAACTTCTCCAATATATTTTTGTCCATCAGGAAATGTTATAGTACCTTGACCAATCATTTCATCATTTTTAAATTGTCCAACATATTTTTGTCCACTGGGCCACGTGTAAGTACCTTGACCATTTTGTTTGTTATTTTTCCATTCTCCAACATATTTTTTTCCATCTGGAAATGTTATAGTACCTTGACCATGCATTTCATTATTTTTCCATTCTCCAACATATTTTCTTCCATCAGGCCATGTATAGATACCTGTCCCATCAATATTATTTTTTTTCCATTCTCCGACATACTTTTTTCCATTAGCAAAAAAGTAAGTGCCTTGGCCATGCTTGTAGTTGTTTATGAATTCCCCAACATATTTATCATCATGAATAAAAGTTAAAGTTCCTTTACCATGATATTTACCCTCTTTAAATTCACCCTTGTACTCTCCTTGTCCGTATTCAAATGTATATGTACCCTGACCATGTTTTTGGTTATGTTTCCATTTGCCTACATATTCGTCACCATTTGGATATGTAAGTGTTCCAAATCCTTCTTTTATTCCGTCTTCAAATTCACCAACATATTTAGATTTATCTTTAAAAATTACAGTTTGTATTTTTTTATTTTTCACTAGTTCAAAATCCTGTCAAATTTTCTCATTCTACATTCTCGCAATTGTAGTGAGCATCAAAATCTTTTATCTCACCCATTCCAGCCATCGAATAATAATCAACCCAAATATCTTCTCTTTTGTTATTAAAATGAGTTAATGGAAAAATAAAAACCATTTGATCACCTGGTGGATCATTTGGGCCAATCCAAGGGGGCATATAAGTAGACCGAATCTTGATTGTGCTAAATTTACTATAATGATAGCCAATATTTTTATTTCTGTTTAGAAAATATTTTTCTATCAAGATATCCCCACCTTCAATGAATTTTGCTTTTGAATAACCAAATTTTATTTTAAATACTTTAGGTAATTTTACTATTGGTGCATATTTTGTTCCTCCATCAGATGGGAATAGCTGAACCCCACTCATTACACAATTTAATGTAATGCTTTGGAAAGGTAATATTTTAGTGTGGTAACTTCTTTTTAACACAAAATAACTTGTTAAAAGTACAAAAATAAGAGTACCAATAATTAAACTTTTTCTAGAAGATTTCTTTTCTAGTTCTCTTTTTTCTTCACGTTCTTTGAAGTAACTCTTAACCATAGTTAAATGATATCAAAAACTACTACAATTAACCATTTGATTTATCTCTAAATTATCTAGTTTGGTCACTAATTTATAAGTTTTATTTTGAGAAATTTTTTAGTTCTTTTTCAAAATCATTATATATCATTTCAAAATTCTTAAGATCTTCATATAAAACACCTCCTTTATGAATTGTTCTGTAAATATCAACAATTGAAGTAAGACGATCAATATATTCTTTATTATTTATATTTTGGTTTGATTCTTTGAAGGAGTTAATTAATGTTTTAATTGTATTTTTTTTTATCTTCAATCGTAATAGTTTAAATTTTTGTGAAAAATGATTGTGATCAAAATAATCTTTAAAAGCAATTCTAAAATTATCTCCCACTGATTTAATAATGTCTTTTTCTTCTTTGAGATTTGCTGAAAGATTATTATACGAAGATAAATTTTTTATTCCATATACTAATTCTTTACCCCCCGTTTCACTATCATATTGAAAAAGGCCACTATCAACATCTTTTAATAAATTCCCTTTACTATCCTTATGAAATTCAAGCATTAGTTCAAAACCCGATCCACCAAAAAAATATCCAATCATTTCTGAACTAGAATCTTTATCATTTTTTGTAAATCTTCCAAATCCAGTATGCAAATCATGTGCAAAATCTCCCTCATAAATAGTGTTCTCACCAGTTTCGAGAGTGCTTATACTTTTTCCTATACCGTCTTTAAAATCACCAAGCCACTCACCTCTATAAGATGGAATTAAAAAAGGATTTTTCTCAATATCTTTATTACCAAAATATGTATAGCTTCCTATTCCATGACGTAATCCATGTTGAGATTCCCCAAAATAAATATCCTCATTATTAAACTCAAAAGTACCCAA
>Ga0307986_10003547_pt1 | contig 10800 bp, 10 predicted proteins | sample EllFjometageno82_FD_203170 | JGI IMG/M metagenome (GOLD analysis project Ga0307986, IMG submission 203170) | Marine microbial communities from Ellis Fjord, Antarctic Ocean - #82 | ecosystem: Environmental > Aquatic > Marine > Unclassified | place: Southern Ocean | collected 2014-10-09
AACAGATGACGAAGATAATGCTACAGGTAACGGTAAAAACGTTGTTACTGCTACAAACATTGAAGGTCTTTCTGCTAAAGTTGCACTTACATATACATTAGGAAGAAATTACTAATTATAAGTAAGTCAAGATCTTAATATTATTATAGAAATGGCTGGTAACAAAAATGTTACCGGCCATTTTTTTTTATAGTTTAAAAATATAAATTAGTTACAATTTATAAACTAATGAAAATAGGCTTTATTGGAACAGGAAAAATAGCATCTGCTGTAATAACTGGAATTTTTAAATCAAATCTAGGTAATAAAAGAATAATAATATCTCCAAGAAATAAAAGTATAGCAAAAGAATTAAAAAAAAAATTTAATTTAATAAAAATAGCAAAAAATAACCAAGAAATAGTAAATTCCTGTGAATGGATATTTTTATCAATCACACCAACAGTTGGACAGAAAATAATAAAGAAACTAAATTTTAATTCTAATCAAACCATTATTAGTTTTATTTCCACTATTACTTTAGATCAATTGAAAAAAGCAATCAAAGTAAAAGCAGATATAGTGCGGGCAATACCCTTGCCACCGATAGCTTTAAAAAAAGGACCAGTACCTATTTATCCACCAAATAAGAAAGTTAAAAAGTTTTTTAACAAGATAGGAACAGCTATTGAAATTAAAAAAGAAAAATCCTTAATTAATTTTTGGGTTGCTTCTGGAATGATGGCACCTTTTTATGAAATATTAAAAGTGATAACAAGTTGGTTAGTTAAAAAAGGCATTAAAAAAAACAAAGCACAGAAATATATTACTTCTTTATTTTTAGCTTTATCAGAAGATGCAATTATGAATTCAAATAAAGATTTAAAATACTTGGTAAAAGATTCTCAAACACCCAAAGGTTTAAATGAACAAGGAGTAAAAGAATTGATAAAATCAGGTTTTTATAAAAAACTAGAGAAGACACTTAATAGTATTCATAAAAGATTAGATAAATAATAATTTATGAATGAAACTATTTTAGAAATCAGTAGTTTGTCGAAGTATTTTGGTGGATTAGCAGCTGTATCAAATTGTTCATTAAAAATCAAAAAAGGTTCAATCACTGGAATAATAGGACCAAACGGATCTGGAAAAACTACTTTATTTAATTTAATTGCTGGTAATTTAAAATCTTCACATGGCAAAGTTTTGTTTAACAATGAGGACATAACAGATGTACCTTCTTTTGAATTATTTTCAAAAGGTATACTTAGAACATTTCAAATTGCTCATGAATTTACTAATCTGAGTGTACTTGAAAACTTAATGATGGTTTCACCAAATCAGTCTGGTGAAAAATTAATGACAGCGTTGTTAAAACCTAATTTAGTTAGAACTGAAGAGCTTGCATTAAAACAAAAAGCACAAGATGTTGTAGATTTTTTAAATTTAAAACACCTATCTAATGAATTGGCTGGAAATTTATCAGGGGGTCAAAAAAAACTTTTAGAACTTGGAAGAACTATGATGGTTGACGCTAAACTTGTATTACTTGATGAAGTTGGTGCTGGTGTTAATCGAACATTGTTAAAAGATTTAGGGAGTGCAATTTTAAAGTTAAACAAAGAAGAAGGATATACATTTTGTATGATTGAACATGATATGGAATTTATAAGCAGATTGTGTGATCCAGTTATTGTTATGGCAGAAGGATCAGTTTTGTTTGAAGGAACGGCTGAAGAAGTAAAAAATGATGAAAAAGTTATTGAGAGTTATTTGGGCAGAGGATCAAAGTTGAAGGGTGAAAATTAATGGCTTTCTTTGAGGGTATAAAGATGACTGGAGGATATGGAAAAGGTCCTGATATTATTAACTCTTGCTCCATTAATGTTAACAGAGGAGAGATAGTATCAATCTTGGGACCTAATGGTGCTGGTAAATCTACTGCTATGAAAGCAATGTTAGGACTTTTATATTTGAAATCTGGCTCTGTTGTTATTGATGGAAAAGATATTTCAAAAGTTTCAACTCAAGATAGAGTAAGAGAGGGTATTTCATTCGTACCACAAACAAAAAATGTGTTTGCAGGCATGAGTGTGGAGGAAAATTTGGAGATGGGTGCTTATTTAAGAAATGATAACTATCAAAATATCATAGATGAAATCTATGAGTTATTTCCAATACTGAGAGAAAAAAAAAACCAATTAGTAGGAGAGTTATCTGGCGGTCAAAGACAGCAAGTAGCACTTGGGAGAGCATTAATGATTAAGCCATCAGTGTTGATGCTAGATGAACCTACGGCAGGAGTATCTCCAATTGTAATGGATGAATTATTTGATCACATTATTAAGGTAAAAAAAACTAATGTTGCTATTTTAATGGTTGAGCAAAATGCCAAGCAAGCACTTAATGTTTCTGACAGGGGATATGTTTTGGTTAGTGGAGAAAACCGTCACTCAGGATCTGGAAAAGAATTATTAAATGATCCAAGAGTAAGAAGCTCTTTTTTAGGAGGATAATATGGATTTTTTAAATGCTATTGTATTATTGTTAAATTATATTTTTGTGCCAGCACTTACATATGGATCACAACTAGCGTTAGGGGCAATATTTGTAACTTTAATTTATGGAATTTTGAGATTTGCCAATTTTGCTACAGGAGACATGATGGCGTTTGGAACAATGATAACTATTTTGATTACTTGGTATCTTAAATCACTTGGAGTTTCTTTAGGATTTTTACCCACAGCTTTAATTGCAATTCCTTTTGCAATAATTTTTATGGTTGGTTATATGATTTTTATAGATAAATTTGTATTTAGATACTACAGGATTAATAAAAGTCCGCCCGTTCAACTTGCAATGGTAAGTATCGGTGTGATGTTTGTAACACAAGCTGTAGTTAGAATAATAATAGGTCCTTCAGATAGAAGATTTTTCGATGGAGAAAAATTTATAATTAAAGCAGGTGAATTTAAAGAGATAACAGGACTTAATGAAGGTTTAGCAATTAAATCTAGTCAAATATTAACAGTATTTATAACGTTAATATTAGTTTCTATTTTATTCTGGTTTTTAAATAAAACTAAAACAGGAAAAAGTATGCGTGCTTACTCAGACAACGAAGACTTAGCTTTGCTATCAGGAATTGACCCAAAAAGAGTAGTTATGATCACATGGATTATTGCAGGCATCCTGGCAACAATTGGAGGGGCATTGTATGGTTTAGATAAAAGTTTCAAACCTTTTACCTATTTTAACAATATGTTGCCAATTTTTGCTGCAGCAATTGTTGGAGGCATTGGAAATCCGTTTGGAGCGTTTTTAGGTGGATATGTCATAGCCTTTTCAGAAATATTAGTGACATATGCCTATAAAAAATTTTTTATGTATGTTTTGCCAGAAAGTATGGAACCAGAAACTTTAGTCCAACTATTATCAACAGATTATAAGTTTGCTGTATCATTTTCTATTTTAGTAATTGTCTTGCTCTATAGACCCAACGGAATATTTAAAGGAAAAGTATTATGAGAAAAAATCTAAATGTAATTGCTGCATATGGAGTTATGCTTGGACTTATTATCTTAGTTGGAATATTACAATCATGGAACGTGGCCCTATCAATATTTAATATGTGTTTAATCTCTGCTGTAATGACAATGGGAGCAAATGTACAATGGGGTTATGCAGGTTTAATTAACTTTGGTCTTATGGGTTATGCGGCTTTAGGTGGATTAGCAGCAGTCTTAATATCAGTTAACCCCGTACAAGAAGCATGGGTTGCTGGAGGATTTAATATTATAATGTGTTTATGGTTGATAGTAGCAATGGTGCTTGCAATACGCTTTATATTAAGGAACTTTGAAAAATCAAAAATTAGGTCATATGGTATAGCTACAATTATTATTGTTGGAATTATAATTCTAAGAATTACATCTGAACAAAGCATGGAAGCAATAGAGGCAGTAAATCCTGCAACAACAGGATTTCTTGGAGGACTAGGTTTACCAATAATATTCTCTTGGATTGTTGGTGCTTTTTTTGCAGCCGGTTTAGCATTCATAGTGGGTAAAGTTGCTCTAGGTTTACGAGCAGATTATTTGGCTATTGCTACACTTCTAATTTCTGAAATTGTTATAGCAATCATTAAGCATGAAGATTGGTTAACCAGGGGGGTTAAAAATGTAATTGGTTTAAAAAGACCAGTGCCTTATGAAGTAGAGCTTCAAACAAAAGAATGGTTTATTAACTTAGTTGCAAAATTCAACTCAGGTAAATTAGAATTAATTTCAAATATAACAAACAAACAAGCTGCACTCAATCAGCTAGTTATTGAAGGTTCCTCAGTTTTTGTAAAACTATGTTACTCAGGATTATTTTTAATTGTAGTTATAGCTTTATTAGTAGTCACTCAAAAAGCACTTTATTCACCATGGGGAAGAATGATGAGGGCAATAAGAGATAACGAAGAAGCTGCAAATGCTATGGGGAAAAATGTTGTTAAACAACATTTGTTAATTTTTATTTTAGGATCTGCAATAGTTGGAATAGCTGGTGCTATGTTGGTCACTCAAGATGGTCTGTTTACACCAGGCAGTTATCGGCCAATGAGGTATACTTTTTTAATTTGGGTAATGGTTATTGTTGGAGGAAGTGGAAATAACTTTGGAGCAATTTTAGGTGGTTTCGCAGTTTGGTTTTTATGGATAGAAGCAGCACCAATATCACTATTTTTAATCAATTTATTTACCATCGGGCTGTCTGAAACAAATGCTCTAAAAGCACACCTAATTGAAAGTGTTCCATATTTTAGATATTTAATGATGGGAATGGGGCTCCTCTTAATTATGAGGTATCGTCCAAAGGGTATACTTCCTGAGAAAATCGAAATAAAATAGAACTATTATGAAATATATTATACTTGGAGCTGCAGTAGCGTGGGCTATGTACATCGGTGATAAATATTTTTTTTAATGAATAAAAATCTTTGGTTACTAATCTTAAGTCAGATTTTTGCTTTTACAGCAGCACCAGTAACTGTTTTTTTAAGTGGAATAATTGGCTCTCGGTTTACCCCAATAAAATCTTTAGCAACCCTACCGATGGCTTTATCAATTGTTGGTGTTGCAATTTTTGCATTCTTTGCTGCAAAAGTTATGAGTATAATTGGTCGTAGGGCAGGCTTTATGTTTGCATCAATAGGAAGTTCATTATCAGCATTGCTTGCAGCTTATTCAATAATTAGTGAAAGTTTTATTCTATTTAACTTTGCTTGTTTTTTACTTGGAGCAGGAGTAGCTTTTAGTCATCAGTATCGTTTTGCAGCCGTTGAAACAGTAAGAAAAGATATGGCACCTAAGGCTATATCAATAATTCTATTAGCAGGGATAGGCTCAGCTTTTATAGGACCAAATGCAGCCAACATTTCAAAAAATATTATAGCGGGGCATTTATATGCTGGTTCATACATAGTGCTTGCTGTTTTAACACTTACATCGACAATTTTTTTATTATTTTATGAAGATGGACATAAACCAAGTAGTATTAATAAAAACACTTCACGTAGCTATTTAGAATTAGTTTCTCAACCAAGATTTTTACAAGCTTTAATTGCCTCTGCATTCGCTTATGCAGTGATGGCATTTTTAATGACAGCAACACCAATTAGCATGCATGTAATGGAAAAAATAAGTTTAACTAAAACAGGTTTTGTAATTCAACTTCATATTGCAGCCATGTTTTTACCATCACTAATTACAGGTAATTTAATAAAGAAATTTGGTCATAGTAAAATAATGCATGCAGGTGTTTTTTTATTTTTGATAACAATCTTAACTAGTTTTTTTGAACAAAATTTTATCAATTATTTAATTGCTCTTGTTTTTTTAGGATTTGGTTGGAACTTCTTATTTATATCTGGAACAAGTTTATTAGTTTTATCTTATAGAGAAAATGAAAAATTTAAAGCACAAGGTTTTAACGATTTGGTAGTTTATTCAATTCAAGCAACTGCAAGTTTATCTGCGGGAGTTTTTTTAACTTTAACAAGTTGGAAGACGATGAATTTAGTATGTATAGTTTTTTTAGTTTTAATTGTTTTGTCAACATTGAGAGCTGATTTTAAAGAAAATATATAAGATGGATTTTTTATCGAATTTTCAACTTAGTTATACAGAAATTTATTTAATAATATTTACAGTATTTATCGCATCTATAATAAGAGGGTTTAATGGCTTTGGTTTTTCTGCAATATGTATTTCTGGTTTTTCATTTATACTTCCTGCACAAGAAACAGTTCCTATTATTTTGGCATTAGAGGTGATAATCAGTATTTTTATGGTTCCATATATCTGGAACAAAATTGATTGGAGATTTGTTTTTAAAATATTAGTTGGAATAATAATTGGGTCTCCAATTGGTCTTTATCTATTAAAGAATTTAAATCCACAAACTACACATTTATATATGTGCATGTTGATAATATTCTTTTCAATCCTATTAATGAAAAGATTTTCAACACAAAAAATTAACAATAATTATGGAAAATTTTTAGTTGGGATAATCTCTGGAACACTAAATGGACTTACAACATTAGGTGGAATGCCTATTGCACTTTTTTTGATAATCACAAACATTCAGCCTGTAATAATTAGAGGTTCATTAGCAGCTTTATTTTTTTTAACTGATATTTATGCATTTATTCTGAGCTTTTTTGCAGGTATTGTTGATGTAACAACTATCTACAGAGTGGTTCCATTAATTCTCATTTTACCAATAGGAGTATTTATAGGCAATAAATTTTTTGTTAAGAGCAAAGAAGAGACCTATAGAAGAGTAGTTTTTTATTTTTTGATATTAATATCAATATTTGGAATTCTTAGGTTTATTAGCTCTATTTAGAGATAAATATTTATAGAAAGCAGCAATATGTGTTCCATTATTAAATTTATCTTCTTCAATTAATTTAACAATCTCATTTCTAGTATAAAAAAATATTTTAATACCTTTTTCAGGATTGTTAACCTTAGTTATTTTATTAGTTACATAGCAATGAGCTTTAGAATTTACTCTTCCAGGTTCTTCATAAAATTTAATTAATGGTTTTAGTTTTTCTGTAGATTTATAGCCAGTTTCTTCGAGTAACTCTCTAGCTGCACTTTTAACTGGTTTTTCTCCAAGATCAACCCAACCTGATGGAAATTCAAGATTAATCTTATTTATAGCTACGCGTTTTTGAGAAACTAATAAGAACTTTTTATTAAAAATAGGTATCAAAATAGCTACATCAGGAATATCAAAGTAGTGATACAGCTCATTTTTTTTATATTTTTTGTTGATAAGAAAAATTCTTGGATATAATTCTATTTTATTTTTCATTGCTTTATGTATTTAAATTTTATTAAAAAAAAACCCCAACAATTTTACTGTTGGGGTTTTAAAATTAAGATTAATTATCTTTGTTTTACAGTTTCAAATTTACCACCTTTAACGACTTGCTCTAAGAAAGAACCTGTGGCATCACCTTCTTTTGTAAAAGTAACATCACTTGCACCCTCGTAATTAATCTTTTTACCTTTCGCTAGTAAGTCTAAACCTTTTTTAAGTTCACCTGGATAAATTTTAGTGCCAGGGCCGTTAGCAACAGCCATTACATTTTCAGCAATAGAAGCTCTATCAGCTGAACCACCTGCTTGCATTGCGAGCACAAGTAAAGCGCCAGCATCATACGAAGAAGCTGTATAAGGCGCATCTGGATCTATATCAGCTGCTCCAGCAACAGATGCAAATATTTGAGCACCCTTGCCAGTTGATCCGGGTCTTGTTGCTATAGATTTTTTTAGATCTTTTCCAAATGTATCTACTAGTGATTGACCAACCATTCCATCTCCAAGAACAAAAACGTCGAATGCTCCAGAGTCTAAAGCAGCTTGTATTATACCTTTACCACCTTGGTCAAGATAACCAAGTACAGCAACAGCATCACCACCTGCTGAAGCTAAAGTTGCTACTTCAGATGAGTAGTCAGCTTTTCCATCTTCATGAGCAAGTTCAGTTGTTACTTTAATGCCATGAGAAGCTAAGCCAATTTTATACATATCAGCAAGGCCTTTTCCGTAGTCATTATTAGTATAAGTAATTGCTATACTTTTTATTTTTTTACCTTTAGTTGCATCAGCTAAAACTTGTCCACCTCTTTTATCTGATGGTGCTGTTCTAAAAAACAACCCTTTATCATTTAATTCAGTTAAACCAGGAGAAGTTGCCGATGGCGAAATCATTACTACACCATTAGGCACAGCAACATTTGATGCTATAGCACCAGTTACACCTGAACAGTCAGCACCCATAATAGCCACAACACCTTGGGAAATAACACTTTCAGCTGCAGCAGTCGCTGCTGCTGAATCAACACAAGTTGAATCTGCTCTTATTACTGAAATAGTTTCTCCACCTAATAACAAACCTGAGTCAGACGCTTCTTTAAAAGCAAGCTCCGCAGATGCAGCCATAGCTGGTGTTAGAGATTCAATAGGACCAGTAAATCCCAATATAATTCCCATTTTAACTTCTGCGAATGTATTCGTTGTAAATGTTGAAACGAATATAAATGCAGCAATAAATAGTTTTTTCATTATTTTCCTCTTTGATTGTTAACAATTTATAAAAAGCTAATTAAATTATGATTAATCTAATAATTCAATGGATAAATTATCTTATTTTTTGAAGCTGATAGACTGAAATAATCACAATTGTCCCACCAATTGCACTTAGTAGTGAAGGAATTTCACCAAAAATTAGGAAAGTTAATATTAAGCCAAATATTGGGAACAAAGAATAGAATGGCATAACCTTATTAACCGAATAAAATTTATACAGATAAAACATAGAGGTGTGAGCAATTACTGAGACCATTATTCCATTATAAAGTAATAGGAGCCAGGTATTAATGTCTATGTTCATTAAGTGATCGACTGTATTCCCTTCAAAAAAAATTGAAAATAATAAGATAGTTATAAAACCTGTAAACCCCATAATCATATTTGTAAATTTTACATCTACTTCTTTTATATATCTTGAGAGCACATTTGAAATTCCATAAAAAAAAGCTGAAACGCTACATAAAAAAATTGCATAAATTTCTCCTTTTAAATTTGGATCGTATCCGATTAGAAAAATTCCAAGAAAAGAAATCAATATTAACAACCATTGTTTGGCACTAACTTTTTCACTAAGAAAAACTGAACTAGCAAGAAGTGCAAAGGGTATTGCAAGCTGTGCTCCTATAATAATTGGGGCAACGAATTTTGCTTCTCCCAATGATAAGTTTAAAAAAAAGAATACGCCAAAGCCCATAGATAAACAAAAACCTAGTAAGGGAAGAAAATATTTTTTATCTGGAACTTTAAATTTACAAAATGGAAAAAGGCAAATAAAAAGTATAAACATCCTTAAAGATCCAGCTAACATTGGTGGTAAAGATGTATTTAACGAAAGTTTATTAACTGGATATGAACTTCCAAAAACAAACATAATAAATAAAATTAAAAGATAGTGTCTAGCAGTCAAATATTTAACCCATAGTGAATGGGTCAGTCATCGGTTTATCCGAAGAATTATACCATGTCGTTTTTATTCTTGTATATTCTTTAATAGACTCAATCCCAGCTTCTTTTCCATAACCACTATCTTTAATTCCCCCAAATGGTGCCATAGGAGAAATTAATCTATATGTATTTACAAAAACTATTCCAGCTCTAACTGCTTTAGAAACCCTCATACCTCTTCCAAGATTTGAAGTATAAACTCCAGAAGATAGGCCATATTTATTATCATTCATTTGCTTAATTGCTTCTTCTTCAGTATCAAATTTCATTACAGACAATACTGGACCAAATAATTCGTTTTCAGCTGTAGGTAAGTTGTGATTTTTACATTCAATTATTGTTGCTGGAAAATAATAACCTTTATTAGATATGCTGGATCTTTTGCCTCCACATCTAATTTTTCCACCTTGTTCAACAGTAGCTTTAATATTTTTTTCAATATTTTCTAACTGTTTAAAACTATTTAAAGGACCCATTTGAGTATGTTTATCCATTGGTGCACCCAATTTTATTTTTTCAGCCTTTACTACTAATTTATCTAAAAATTCATCGTATATTTCAGACTGGATATAGAGCCTTGATCCTGCAATACAACTTTGGCCACTTGCACCAAAAATTCCAGCAGTAATTCCGTTAAGTGCATTTTCTTGTTCAGCATCGTTAAATACAACAACAGGGCTTTTTCCACCAAGCTCCAAACTAACTTGTGATAAGTTTTCAGCAGAATTTTTTATAATATGTTTTGCTGTTTCAGGCCCACCAGTGAATGCAATTCTTTCCACAAGATTATGTGTAGTTAAGGCCTTACCACATGGCTCACCTAATCCTGTAATTATATTAACAACCCCTTTAGGAATTCCAGATTTTTCGACTAACTTTGCAAACTCTAATAAAGTAACAGGAGCAAGCTCTGAGGCCTTTATAACTACTGTATTACCCATTGCTAAAGCAGGTGCAAGTTTTACAGCTGTTAATAACATTTGAGAATTCCATGGAATGATAGCAGCAACCACACCAATAGGTATTCGAGTAGTTGTTACTTGCATGTCTGGTTTATCAATCGGTACAACTGTTCCTTCAACTTTATCTGCAAGACCTGCAAAGTAATCATAGTATTCAGCAATATAATTAGCTTGTGTTTTAGTTTCTCTAAAAATTTTTCCTGTATCAATAGTTTCTATAGTTCCAAGATGTTCAGCATTCTCTCTCAGTAAGT
>Ga0307986_10003549_pt1 | contig 10797 bp, 11 predicted proteins | sample EllFjometageno82_FD_203170 | JGI IMG/M metagenome (GOLD analysis project Ga0307986, IMG submission 203170) | Marine microbial communities from Ellis Fjord, Antarctic Ocean - #82 | ecosystem: Environmental > Aquatic > Marine > Unclassified | place: Southern Ocean | collected 2014-10-09
CGGAAGATAACGCATTGTTAACACAAGCGTGGGTTATGGAACCTAAAAAGAAGGTGCAAGATATAGTAAAAGATCTTAATATCTCTGATTTGAAGATTAAAGATTTTTACAGATTAAAAATTGGTGAATAAATGTTTAATGATAAAACGTACAGCCAAAAAATGGATAAAACTATTGAAGTTTTTTCAAAAGAATTAACATCCCTAAGGACTGGAAGAGCTAACGCGTCTATGCTTGATCTTGTTAAGGTTGATGTTTATGGTCAGGCAATGCCATTAAGTCAAGTTGCAAGTATAACAACCCCTGACGCACGTATGATCAATGTGCAAGTATGGGATGTTAACAATGTTTCTTTAGTAGATTCAGCAATAAAAAAATCAGAGTTAGGTTTAAATCCCCAAATAGATGGTCAGCTTATTAGACTTCCTGTTCCCAACTTAAATGAGGAAAGAAGAAGTGAAATTAAAAAAGTTATTAAATCTATGGGTGAAAAATGTAAAGTTTCTATTAGAAATATTAGACGAGAAGCCAATGATGAATTGAAAGATCTTTTTAAAGAGAAAGAAATTAGTGAAGATGATGAAAAGAAATTTGAAAAATTTGTTCAAACTTTTACAGATGAGCATATCAAGTTAATAGATCAAAAAGTTGAATCAAAAGAAAAAGAAATAATGACAATATGAACCCAATTAATCATGTTGCTATCATTATGGATGGTAATGGGCGATGGGGAATTAAGAATAAAGGCTCACGTAATTTAGGGCATAGAGCTGGTTTAAATACTGTAGAATTGATAATAGAAGAGACAATTAATCAAAATATTTCATATTTAACATTGTATGCTTTTTCAACAGAAAATTGGAAAAGACCTCAAAAAGAAATATCTTATTTATTCAAATTATTAGAAAATTTTTTAATAACCAGAATTGAAAAACTAATAGAAAAAAATATAAGGTTAAAAGTTTTAGGTAATAAAAAAAAATTTTCTTTAAACTTAAAAAAATTATTAAAAAAATCTGAAAAAAACACTTCTAAGAATAATAAGTTACAAATAAACTTAGCTCTTAATTATGGGTCAAAAGAAGAGTTATTGAATGCGATGAAAAATATTAATAAAAAAAAAGAAAAAATTAATGCTAAAAATATAAGCAACAACCTATATAGTAAAGAAATACCAGATCCAGATCTATTGATAAGAACAGGTAATACAAAAAGATTGAGTAATTTTTTATTATGGCAAATTGCCTATACAGAGATTTTCTTTGAAAAAAAACTTTGGCCTGATTTTAAAAAAAAAGATTATAGAAAAATAATAAAAAATTTTAAAACTGTAAAAAGAAATTTTGGAGCTATTTGATGAGTCTAGAATTAAGGAAAAGAATAATTACTTCAGTTTTTTTGTTTTCTTTGTTATTTTTAATGTTTTCGTATTCATTTGTTATGATTATATCAACAATAATAATTGGATTAATATCTTGGATTGAATTTTACGCTCTTATTTCTAAGATAGTCAAAAATAACAATAATAAAAGTCAAATCTTAAGATTTTTATATAAAGCATTTTCTTTATTATATTTATCGGGATTAGTTTTTCTTATAATTTTTGCCAAGTTATTAAGCTTAAATTTAAATACCGCTCTTCTTTACTCATTACTAGTCGCAATTATGTCAGATATTGGTGGTCTAATAATTGGAAAAATTTTTAAAGGGAAAAAATTGAGTAAAATAAGTCCAAATAAAACCATATCAGGGTCTCTTGGTTCGTTTATATTTTCACTACTTTTAATTCCTTTTTTTTTAAAATATTTTAATAATTATAATATTTTGTCAATTATTTTTTTAACACTAGCTATATCTTTAGCATCTCAATTAGGTGACCTATCAATATCACTACTAAAACGTAAAGCTAATGTTAAAGATACTAGTGATTTATTACCAGGTCATGGTGGTTTTCTTGATAGAGTAGATGGCATCATCTTTGCAATACCAGTTGGTTTGTTAATTTTTAGTATATGAAAAAGAGAATTATTATTCTTGGATCTACTGGATCTATTGGATCTACAACTATTAAAATTATTAATAGAGATAAAAAAGCTTTTAATGTAATTTTACTTGCAGCTAATAAAAATTATAAAAAACTTTTTCTTCAAGCAAAACAAATTAATTGTAAGAATATTCTAATTTATGACGAGAAAAGTTATCTGCTATCATTAAAAAAAAATAAAAATAACAATTTAAAAATATTCAATAATATTGATAATTTTACAAAGACTCTAAAAAAAAAAGTTAATTATACAATGTGCTCGATAACAGGTTTAGCTGGTTTAAAACCAACTTTGGATGCGATTAAATTTAGTTACAATGTTGCGATAGCAAACAAAGAATCTATAATTTGTGGTTGGAACTTTATAGAAAGGTATCTAAAAAAATATAAAACAAATTTTATACCAATTGATTCTGAGCATTTTTCAATTTGGTCTTTAATTAAAAATTATCAATCTTCTCAAATTCAAAAAATTTATATTACCGCTTCTGGGGGTCCTTTTTTGAAATTATCAAAAATTAAATTAAAAAAAGTGTCACCTAAAAATGCAATCAAACACCCAAATTGGAGTATGGGTAAAAAAATATCTGTTGATTCTGCAACACTGATGAATAAAGTTTTTGAAGTAATAGAAGCTCAGCGGATCTTTAATTTACCTTTATCTAAATTTAAGATTTTAATCCATCCCAATTCTTATGTACACGCAATTGTAAAATTTACTAATGGAATTACAAAATTTTTAATACATGATACTAGTATGGAGATTCCTATATTTAATTCACTTTATTTTGACAACTCATTTAAAAAACTAAAATCTAAAGCAATTGATTTTGATAAAATAAATAATCTTAATTTTACAGAAGTGATAAATTCTAAATTTCCTTCCGTAAACCTTTTAAAAAAAATACCTGATAAAATTAGTTTATTTGAAACAGTTTTGGTTAGTGCAAATGATTATTTAGTTGAATCATTTTTAAACAAGAAAATTTCCTATCCAGAAATTTACAGAATTTTGAATATCATAACAAACCAAAAAGAATTCATAAAACTTAAGGAAATTAAGCCATTCAGTTTGGACCAGATTCAGAAGTTAAGCAAATATGTTGCTTTGAAAACAAAAACTTTAAGTGTATTATCTCGAAAATAATGAAATTTATAATTATTCTTTTTTTAATCATATTGCTCCCTCACAGCTTAAAGGCAGAGGTGATTAACAATATAGTTGTTAATAATAATGAAAGAATTTCTGTAAATACCATTAAAACTTACGGTGCTATTGAAATTGGCACAAACTACTCTTCTGATGATTTAAATGGTATTTTGAAAAATTTATATGAAACAAATTTTTTTCAAGATGTTACTCTCAAAATTAAAGATAATATATTGGTTATTGATGTAGTTGAAAATAAACTTATTCAGACAATTATTATTAATGGTATAAAATCCTCAAAAATCCAAGAAAATATATTGGAAAGTTTAAGTTTAAAAGATAAATCACCCTTTATTGTATCTAGTGTTGAAAAAGATATTTCGAGAATTAAAACTTCGCTAAGTAGGGAGGGATATTACTTTTCGAAGATTACTAGTAGTATCGAAGATAATCCTAATAATACTGTAAATTTGAATTTTAATATTGATTTAGGTAATAAAGTTAAAATTTCCAAAATTATTTTCACTGGTGATAAGATAGTTAAAGATAAAACTTTACGTAATTTAATTACTACAGAAGAGGCAAAGTTTTGGAAATTTTTGTCCAAGAAAAAATACCTTAATGAGAAAAGTCTTTTAAGAGATGAGAGGTTATTAAAAAATTATTACCTTGATGAGGGCTATTACGATGTTATTGTTAACACATCTACAGCAAAACTTTTAGACAACAATAGCTTTAATATTACGTATAATATTAATGCTGGTAATATTTATAAAATTAATGACACAAAGCTTATCCTACCCATTGACTATGATATTAAAAATTTCTATGACGTACAAAAACTATTAGATGAGATAAAAAGTGAAAACTATTCATTTTTTAAGTTATCTAAAATTGTAAGTGCTATTGATAAAGTTTCCTTAACTAGAGAATATGATTTCATTACTGCTGAAATTACAGAAGATAAAGTATTAACTAATAAAATAAATATAACATTTACAGTAAGTGAAACAGAAAAATTATATGTTGAAGAAATTAATATTTTTGGAAATAACATAACAGAAGAGAGTGTGGTCAGAAGCCAGTTAGAAGTTGATGAAGGTGATCCATTTAACGAACTACTTCAAGCAAAAAGTTTAAATAAAATAAAATCTTTAAATATTTTTAAATCAGTCAAAGAAGAAATATTAGAAGGATCTAGCCCTGTAACTAAAATTATTAATATTAATGTAGAAGAAAAACCGACTGGTGAAATTAGCCTTGGTGCTGGAGTTGGTTCAGAAGGTGGTACAATTGGCTTTTCAGTGAGCGAAAATAATTTTTTAGGAAAAGGTGTTAAGCTTTCTTCATCACTAAGGGTTAATGCAAACAGTGTGAAAGGAAACTTTACTATAAATAACCCTAATTTTAACTACAGTGGAAGAGGTGTTAATACAAATATAGAAAGTTCAAAAACAGACAGGCTTTCACAGAGTGGTTATGAATCATCAAAAACAGGATTTTCATTTGGAACGAGATTTGAAGAGTATGAAAATTTATACTTTGCTCCAACGATTTCATTTTTTTCAGAGAAAATAAACACCATTAGCACTGCAAGTGCTGCAATTCGAAAACAAGATGGATCTTATTTTGAAACAAAATTATCACATAGTCTTAATTATGACATGAGAGATAGACCCTATAAGACAAGAGATGGTTATAGAAGTATTTTTAGTCAAACTATACCATTAATTTCCGATGATTATGCATTGAGAAACACTTATGAAATTACTAAATGGCATGAATTTAATAATAAAATGGTTTCTGACTTAGGTTTTTATGTTAGTGGTATTGAATCTTTAAGTAATAAAGATGTTAAAATTTCTAGCAGAATTAATTTGCCAAAAAATAGACTGAGAGGTTTTGAGTCAGGTAAAGTAGGACCTAAAGATGGTCTAGATTATGTCGGTGGAAATTATGCTTCGACAATAAATTTTAATTCTACATTACCAATGCTTTTACCAAGTTTTGAAAATATTTCGTTTAAATATTTTTTAGATATTGGTAATCTATGGGGTGCTGATTACTCGGATAAAGTAGATGAAACCAACAAAATAAGATCTAGTACAGGATTAGCTGTCGATTGGTTTACCCCGATTGGTCCCTTAAATTTTACTTTAGCAAAAAATTTATTAAAAGCTGACACTGATGTAACTGAAACTTTTCAATTTAATTTAGGTACAACTTTTTAATGTTTAAAAAATTATTAATAATTATTTTTTCTTTTTTTTTAAATTTTAATTTAGCTGTATCTGATGATCTTAAGATTGTATATGTTGATATAGATAAGATCATTAGTCAATCTACTGCAGGTAAAAAAATCACAAAACAATTAGAAAATTTAAATAATAATAATATTAAAAGATTTAAAGTAGAAGAAAAAAAACTAGCTGATGAAGAAAAAAATATAATTAAAAAAAAAAATATTTTAGTTAAAGAGGATTTTGAAAAATTAGTAATAACTTTACAAGAAAAAATAAGAGATTTTAAAAAAAATATTAAAACATCTAGAATAAACCTTGAAAAAAAAAGAATTGAGGCAACTTCTAAATTAATAAATGTTCTAAATCCAATTCTGACTGAATATTCGACTAAAAATTCTATATCAATGATTATACAAAAAAAAAATATTGTTATAGGTAAGTCTGAATTAGAAATCACAGATCAAATATTGAAACTTATAAATACTCAAATTAAATCTATAAAATTAGATTAATGTCAGAAACTTTTTTAAATCAGCAACAGATTATTGATCTTCTGCCTCATAGAGAGCCTATGCTTTTAATTAATGAATTAAGAAATATCAAAAAACTTTTTTCAGCAACAGCAATCGTGCATGTTAGAAAAAATAGTTTTTTTGTTCAAGGACATTTTCCAGGAAACCCAGTTATGCCTGGTGTATTAATTGTTGAAGCCTTTGGTCAAGCTGCAGCTGCACTTACAGCCTCCGGCATAGATAAAAAAGAATATGAAAACAAATTAGTTTTTTTAATGGGAATCGAGAAGGCTAGATTTAGAAATCCAGTAATACCAGATTGTACTCTTGAGTTAAATATTGAAGCAACACGATCACACGGTAGAGTTTGGAAGTACAAGGGTATAGCATTAGTTGATGGAAAAAAAATGGCTGATGCACAATGGTCGGCTACTGTAGTAGATAGAAAATAATTAGTAATAATTTTTGATAAGTAATAAATTGTTTTCTGAGTTAAATAAACACTAATGTTTAATCCTTTTTTTCAAAATTGTGGACCAGTTAAAATTAAAACACTTTTGCAACTTGCTGGTATTAATTACCCAGAAAAATTTTCTGACACAGAAATTACAAACATAAAAGATCTAGTTACGGCTGAAAAAGGAAATATAACTTTTTTCCACTTAAAAAAATATGAAAAACACGCTTCAAAAACCAAAGGTAGTTTTTGTTTAACAACAAATAAACTTTCTCATATTTTACCAAAAGATTGTAAAGTAATAATTGTTGATAATGTATTAATGTCTATTGCAAAAATTACTGAAATATTTTACCCCAACTCAATTTCAGATGATTTTGATTATAACGTGAAAGATATCAATGAAACTCCCTTTAAAGATAAGATTAAATTTGGTAAAAATGTTTTAATAGGTCTTAATGTTCAGTTAGGTAAAAATTGTTCTGTAGGACATAATTCAATTATTGAAAGTAATGTCACCATTGGTGACAACTGTTCAATTGGTTCTAATGTCTTAATTAGAAATACTATAATAAAAAGTAACGTTAATATTTTAGATAGCTGTGTGATTGGTAAAAAGGGATTTGGTTTTTTTCCAAACAATAAAAAAAATATAAGATATCCACATATAGGAATGGTTATAGTTGAAGATAATTCTGAAATCGGTTGTGGTTCAATTATAGATAGGGGCTCACTATCTAACACGGTCATTGGGAAAAATACCTTTTTGGATAATCATGTACATATTGCTCACAACAATAAAATAGGTAATAATTGTATTATTGCTGGTCAAGTTGGTTTTGCTGGAAGTTCAACGATAGGTGATAATGTTATAATCGGAGGTCAAGCTGGAATTTCAGGTCATTTAAAAGTTGGCAAGAATACCCAAATTGCTGGTGGTAGTGGAGTGATAAAAGATATTCCAGAAAATTCAAAAGTTATGGGATATCCAGCAAGAGATTTAAAAAAATTTATTAAAGATTATAAATAGATGATACATAGAACTGCTATTATCGACCCAAAAGCAAAAATTTCTTCTAATGTAAAAATTGGTCCATATTCAATTATAGGCCCCAATGTTGAAATCGATGATGATGTTATAATTCAATCACATGTTAATATTAGTGGATACACTATTATAGGAAAAAATAATAAAATTTTCCCTATGACTTCTATTGGAAGTGATCCTCAAGACTTAAAATATAAAGGTGAAAAAACAAGCCTTAACATAGGAGCTAATAATATTATTAGAGAGTACGTCACTATAAACACAGGAACAATTCAAGGTGGTAACGTAACAAGAGTTGGTAGTAATAATTTGTTTATGATTGGAGCTCATATTGCTCATGACTGTACTATTGGTGATAACATTGTTATGGCTAATAATTCTGCAGTTGCAGGTCATGCGGAAATTGAAGATTTTGTTATTATAGGTGCAAAATGTGGAATTCAGCAATTTACAAGAATTGGCAAAATGGCAATGATAGGAGGAATGACAGGTGTATCAAGAGATGTGATACCTTATGGCTTATCGACAGGTAATCGAAATTTTTTAAATGGTATAAATGTTGTCGGTCTAAGAAGAGACAAGGTGAAAAATACAGAAATAATTGGTCTTACTGAAGCTTATAAGGAAATATTTAAATCGAAAAATTTAAGTGAAAACTTAAGTAAATTAAATGGAAAATTTAAAGACAATATTTTAGTAAAAGAAGTTTTGGATTTTATTAATAAAGATAAAAAAAGACCAATTTGTACACCTCATAGCAACTAATTATGATTGGTTTAATTTTTGGTGAAACTGAATTTCCTAAAAAAATACTACTAAAAATTAAACAAAAAAAACAAAAATATATTATTATAGATTTATCTAAAAAAAAGTTTTTTAGAAAAAATACTCATTCTCAATCATTTGGTATAGGGCAGTTTGGAAAAATTTTTAAGTTTCTTTCAGTAAATAAATGTAAAAAAGTTTTATTTGCTGGAAAAATAAATAAGCCCAAATTTTCTTCATTAAAAGTAGATTTTAAAGGCTTTTATTATCTGCCAAGAATTATTAAAGCAGCAAAACTTGGTGATGCAGCTATCTTAAAAACTTTAATTAAAATTTTAATAAAAGAAAAAATAAAAGTTATTAGCTCCAATACTTATAATCCAGAATTAACTTTATCAAAAGGATGTCATACAAAATTAAGACCTAATGCAAGAGATTTGGTATCGATTAACAAAGGCATCAAATCATTAAAAATGTTAAACCCACATAATCATGTGCAAGGTTTGGTAGTTAGAGATTCTATTATTGTTACTAAAGAAAAAACTCAAGGAACAAAAAAGATGCTACAAATGATGAGTAAAGATAGATACTCGCAAGGAATATTGATTAAGTTTCCAAAAAAAAATCAAGATCTTAGAATAGATTTGCCAACAATTGGTTTTGATACAATAAAAGATTGTAAGAAATCTGGAATAAAAGGAATTGTGTTAAAATCAAAACAAAATATTTTTATAGATAAAAATAAAAGTATAAAATATGCAAATAAAAATAAGATTTTTATAACCACTATATGAAAAAAATTTTTATAGTAACAGGTGAACCTTCAGGAGATAAGCTAGCTTCAACAGTTATATTAAAGTTAAAAAACATTAACTCTAATATAGAATTTTCATGTGTAGGTGGTGCGCACTTGAGTTCTTTAGGTATACAGTCAATTTTTGAACTTAAAGAAATTACTTATTTAGGCTTTACCAGTATTTTATTTAATATATTTAAAATAAGAAATAGAATTAACAGAACTGTTGATGAGATTATTAAGTTTAATCCTGATATATTATTCACAGTTGATAGCCCAGACTTCACTCTTAGGGTTGCTGAAAAAGTTAAAAAAATTAATAATAACATTAAAACAATTCATTATGTAGCTCCACAAGTATGGATATGGCGTGAGGGTAGGGTTAAAAAATTTAAAAAATTTATTGACCATATACTTCTTCTATTTAATTTTGAAAAAAATCATTTTGACAAAGAAAATATCCCAAATACTTTCGTTGGTCATCCTTTACTAGAACATGATAATAAATCTAAAATTGATTTATCTTCATTTATAAATAAAGATAAAAAAATTATCTCTATATTTGCAGGAAGCAGAAAATCTGAAACTAATGTTTTATTACCTATTTTATGTAATTTTATTAAATTAATGAATAAAAAGTTTTATGATTATGTTTTTATTTTTCATGCTATAGATGAAAATAAAGAACTAATCGTCAATTTTATTAAAAAATATTCATTAAATAATACTCAAGTAATTTCAGATGAAAAAATTAAATCTCAAATTTTATCTAACTCTGTTTTTGCCGTAGCAAAATCTGGCACCGTATCACTTGAAATTTGTAATGCCAATATACCATCTATTATAATTTATAAAGTTAATATGATTAATTATTTAATAATGAAATTATTAGTTAAAGTTAAATTTGCAAATATTATTAATATTATTAATAATAAAGAAATTATCCCAGAGTTATTACAAGGTGAATGCAATGCTAAAGAAATTTATAATTCGGTTGTTTATTTGTTAAAAAATCCAGAATTTATGAAAGATCAAGTTAAAAATTGTAATAAAACTTTAAATGATATTAGATCAAATTCATCTTCTTCAGGTGAAGCCTCTTCAATTTTGCTTAAATATCTAACTTAATTTTTTCTGAAATTTTTTATTACTTTTTATTTAACTATCTTATTTTTTAATCTTTTTATGATTTCGTCTTTACCAAGAGAACCAATTATATCATAAATTCCAGGACCAAATTTTAATCCTGTTAAAACTACTCTAAGTGGCTGACCAACTCCTTTGAAGTTAGTTTCGTTTGATTCAATAAGATGATTAATAATTGGTTCTAAGTTTTCTTTACTTAATTTTTCTATTTTTGAGACACTATTTAAAAATTCAGATATTATTTTTTTGGCCTTATCATCAATAAGCTTTATATCTTCCTGATTAAAACTTACCTCATCAACTATTATATATTGACCATTATTAAATATATCTTCTAAGGTTTTGGCTTTATTTTTTAAGAACGTTAGAGATTTTTTAATCTTATCTTTTTTATCAGTTTTTATTTCACTTTTAAATAATTTGCAGTATTCGATAAATTGATCAAATAAATCACCCTCATCCATATTTTTTATATAGTGCTCATTCATCGATAATATACGGCTCATATCCAATTTAGATGGTGATTTACCAATTCCCTCTAAATTAAAATGCTTAATACTCTCTTCTAATGTAAATATCTCTTTGTCTTTATATGACCATCCAAGTCTTAGAAGGTAGTTTCTAAGTGCTTCAGGC
>Ga0307986_10003550_pt1 | contig 10794 bp, 10 predicted proteins | sample EllFjometageno82_FD_203170 | JGI IMG/M metagenome (GOLD analysis project Ga0307986, IMG submission 203170) | Marine microbial communities from Ellis Fjord, Antarctic Ocean - #82 | ecosystem: Environmental > Aquatic > Marine > Unclassified | place: Southern Ocean | collected 2014-10-09
AATTATTGTGATAAACGTTGGGTGATTGAGTGTTGCGTACTTCCAGAACATACTATTTGCAATCCTCTGCGTAACCATTCCGCCACGTGGCCAACTATGCTTAACAAAGTCAAGACTTAGGTAACTACTGGACTTTATACCATCAGAGATTATTTAATCAATAATGCTAATGAGGAAAAATCTATACCTATTAAGATCAACCTGGGAATGACCAAGGAGTGACCCATGGATAGTTTTAAAACAGTCCTTTTTTAAATTAAATTTTTAAATTATTTTTTTTGATGGTGTTTAATTAAAGGTAAGTAATGATGAGGCTGCCTCATTGACATCATAAACTTATCTCTCACGACATTAGTTGGGTAGTTGGTATCTAAGTTTGAGGTGTCAATCACCAGGTGTGTAATATCCTCATTATTATGAATTAAACTTTCTTCTCTAGGAAATTTAAATGGATCCGGACCAAAAATGCCACTTTTACCTAAAAAATTATTTTTTTTGTCAAAAATATTAGAATATAAAAAATAAACATTATTCTCCCCACCTCTCATACGAAAATGATTCCAATGATTTGAGTCAGCCCCCATTGGTATTGGATAATTCTGTCTTATTTTGCTTCCTTTATGTCCGTGAGTAAAAATTCCCTTTTGTGCTGATGCGCACAAAATAATATCGCAACCTTGTAAACCCAAGCACCTTGCAGACTCTGGAAAAATTGCATCGTATCCTATTAACAATCCAATTCTCCCAATTTTCGTATCAAAAAATTTCCATTCATTACCTTCAGAAGCCCATTTTTTATCTTCCTTATTTAAGTGAATTTTTTTGTAAATACCTAACAATCCTTCTGGACCCAATAAAGCTGTTGAATTAAAAAATTGACCATCTTGTTCTTCTGCAAATCCAAAATAAATATAAATATCATTTAAATTTGCGTAATCGGCTAAAATACTAATTTCTGAAGATTCTTTTTTTAATGGAGTTGAATTCTCATTTAAGTGTCCTGTCAAACATAGTTCAGGAAATACTACCATTTCACTTTTTGCCTCTTTAGCTAAACTCAAATACTGAAGCATTTTAGTTAAGTTATCTTTTATTTTATTTGTTGTTGTCATTTGAGTGATTGAAATTTTTGATTTTTTTCCTTTTGGAAGAGGATTTAAACCATATAAACCAAAAAATTCTAAAGGATTCCATAAATAAGGATCTGTTGGAAGATTCATATACATTTCAGGTCGTCTATCATTAAAAACATTCTCATCTAACACTTTTCTCTCTCTCGGCCAATTAAGATCAATATCGGCGTAAGCAATGCCATCACCTTTATCAATCACAGATGCAATAGATCCGTCAGGATTGATTACACAACTACCTCCACTAAACTGAACAGTTCTTTCTAGTCCCCATCTATTTCCCTCAATTAAATAACAGCTATTTTCGAATGCTCGACTTATCCAATAAGATCCGGGCGTTCGTTCACCCAGCCAATTACTAATATGCACAATTATGTCGGCTTCTTGTAAGGCAATCAGTCTTGCTGTTTCTATAAAATGTATGTCCATACATATTAAAATTCCTATTTTTCCTATTTCAGTTTCAAACACTACATGCTCTTGACCTGGAGCGGACCACTTAGGCTCAGCAATGTAGGAATGACTTTTTCTGTGTTTACCAACAATTCCACTAGGGCCAATAAGAACTGCTGAATTATAATATAAATTTGTCTCTTTATCTATTTCAGGCATTCCTACAACTATGTAACAATTATATTTTTTTGTAATTTCTAAAAATTTATCTGTTGTGTGTCCAGGAATAGCCTCAACATAAGGCTCAACTTCTTTTCTATCCATCCAACAGTATCCTGTAGTTCCCATTTCTGGTGTTACTATAAGCTTTGTGCCTTCTTTAGCGGCCTGCTCAGATAGATTTAATAATGAATCTATATTTAATTTTTTATTAAATTGGCTAGGCTCATATTGAACAGCTGCTACTTTGAATTTTAATTGTTCTTTCATAATATTTTGTAGCTTAATAAATTTTTTAATAGTTGACAGCATAATTATCCCTCAACTTCTGATTGTTTTTTAACTATATTTAACTAATTAGTAGAAAATGAAGCAATTATTAAGATAAAATCATTGTATATGAAAATATTGTCTTATCTTTATTTAACTGCCGCGGTATTTTTTGGCATTATAGCTAACGGATACTTTCTGAAAATTAGCGAAGGATTTACAAAAATTATACCGTCTACAATCTGTTCTATTTTTATTATTGCTGCTATTTTTTGTTTATCAAGGGCCATGATCACAATTCCCATAGCTTTTACTTACGCTACCTATGGAGGATTAACTATTACAGGTGTTACAGTTTTTGGACTAATAAAATTTAATCAAACTCCAAATTTTTTTAGCTTAACTGGAATTGTTTTAATTGTACTAGGAATTTTTTTAATTAATTGTTATGGAAAATAATAAAAAAAATATTAAGTAAATTTGTACAACTTTTAGTTGTAACTAGTTAGATAATGTAGCATTTTAGCATAATTTTTAGAGGGTATTAATTTACGGGATTATGATGTTGAATAATAAAAAACAAAACAAAAGGAAACAAATGAAAAAAATAACAATACTAATCACATCATTTCTATTTTTATTATTTTCAAATGCCTGGTCTGCAGAAACTATTAAACTAGGTATCTTGGAAGATGAAACTGGAAATTTTGCAATTGCTGTAGTTCCAAAAATTCACGCTTACGAACTAGCAGTTAAAGAAATAAATGCTAAAGGCGGAGTGCTTGGAAGAAAACTTGAAATCGTGAGATATGATACTCAGTCAAATAATAGACGTTTTCAGGAATTTGCTAGAAGGCTGATAGAAAAAGATAAAGTTGATGTTGTGTTTGGAGCTTTCTCAAGTGCTTCAAGAGAAGCAATCAGGCCTATCATGGATAAAGCAAAAATGCTTTATTTCTATAACAATCAGTATGAAGGTGGAGTTTGTGATAAAAATGTTTTTGTAACTGGAGCTGTTCCAGAACAACAATTTAGTACATTAGTTCCTTGGATGATGGAGAAATATGGAAAAAATGTATACGTAATCGCTGCCGATTATAATTTTGGACAAATTTCTGCAGAATGGGTTAGACAAATTGTGAAAGAAAATGGAGGAACTTTAGTGGGTGAAGAGTTTATTCCACTTGATGTTTCTCAATACAGTCAAACAATTCAAAAGATACAAAAAGCAAAACCAGATGTTTTAATGACTCTATTAGTTGGAGCAAAACAAGCCTCTTTCTATGAGCAACAAGCAGCAGCAGGTTTAGGAATTCCAATGGCTACTTCAATCAACGTAGGTCAAGCTTACGAACATAAAAGATTTGCTCCTCCAGCGTTAGAGAATATGTATGTTACGGTTAACTATATTGAAGAAGTACATGAAGTAATTAAATCTGGTGAATTTCACGATAAAAGTAAAGACTTTATCAAGAGATTTAAAGCTGAATATCCAAACGAACCATATGTAAATATGGAAGCTGCAAATGCATACAATGCAATTAATATTTATGCAAAAGCAGTAGCGTTGGCTGGTACTACAGATAGACCAAAAGTAATAACCGCTTTAGAGACCGGTGTTTCATTTGATGGTCCTTCAGGTGTTGTTTCGATTGATCCAAAAAGCCACCACGGAAGTCATACAATTTTCTTGGTTAAGGTTGGAAAAGGTCACAAAGTAACTATACCGAAAATTTGGAAGGATATTAAACCTTATTGGTTAGGTGAGGCAGGTTGTAATTTACCTAAAAAGGCAGATTACTCTCAGTATACACCAAGTAAACCACCAAAAAAATAAGAAAAATATTAAAACTTAGCGATATAAAAATATCGCTAAGTTTCCTTAAATAAAATCAGTTAGGAAAATTAAATTTATGATTATGCTTTTTAATATTGTTTATCAATTTGGAGACGCACTTTCATTTCTACTACTATCCGCGATAGGACTAGCTGTTATTTTTGGAATGATGAAAATTATAAATTTAGCACACGGTGAGTTTATCACTGTTGGTGCTTACGGAACTGTAGTCTCAGGAAAAGTTTTACATTTACCTTTACCGATTGCTATGGCTTTTGGAGTTCTAGTAACAATAATATTCGGTTTAATATTAGAAAAATTAATTATCCGCCACCTGTATGGAAGACCTTTAGACTCAGTTGTAGCTACCTGGGGTATAAGTTTAATAGTTTCACAATCTTTTTTAGTTATTTTCGGGCCTTCTTATGAGGGACTACAAACTCCTATGGGTAATTTTAAATTGGGTGACTACTCCTATTCTGAATATAGAGTATTTTTAATATTTTTCTCTCTATCTTTGCTAGCTTTATTATATATTTTATTTATGAAAACCAGCTTTGGTACATTAGCTAGAGCTACAATTGAAAAGCCCGAAATAGCTTCTTCAATGGGTGTCAACGTTAATAACATTTACTCTATAACGTTTGCGATTGGCGCAGGTTTAGCCGGGGTTACAGGAGCTCTTTATGCTCCCACAATGACTATTGTGCCAAGCATCGGACAAGCTTTTATAGTAAGTGCATTCATAACTGTGGTTTCTGCAGGCGCCAGTCCATTTATTGGTTTAGTGCCAGCAGCTGCATTTTTAAGCACGGTACAAACTTCTGTTACATTTTTTTATAAAGCCACAATCGGAATTATAGCTTTATTATTTTCTGTAATAATAATTATAAGATTTTTACCCAAAGGGTTTAGTGGACTAATAAGCAAACAAAAATAGAAATGAAAAATAATATTAAAAAAAATAAATTACCAATTATAATATTCTTAATACTAGGAATAGTTCCTTTTTTTCTAGACAGCTATTATTTAAACAACATATCTTATTTCATGTGTTGGAGTTTTATTTCTCTAGGTCTAGCTGTTATATGGGGAATGGGCGGTGTGCTAAGTTTTGGACAAACAGCTTTTTTTGGTTTAGCTGGATATTCTTTTTCTGTTATTAGTATTAACTTTTTAGGAGTTGCAGGCGTAGGTATATGGTCACCGATTTTAGCATTAATCGTAACAGGATTTTTTGGATTAATAGTAGGGTACTTTCTATTTTATGGTGGAATTTACGACGTATTCATAGGCATAGTAACTTTAGCTATAACATTAGTTTTTGAAACATTTATGCAGCAAACTGCTGGGCCTGAATATGCAATAGGACCGGCAAGATTAAATGGATTTAATGGCATGCAAGGCATGCCAACATTAGGATTTCAAGATTTAAAATTTGGTTTAATTGAAGGTGTAACACAATATTATTTTATATTATTTCTTGCGGCTATTATTTTATTAGGCTTATATAAATTTAAAAATTCAAAAATAGGATTAATTTTTCTCGCAACCAAAGAAGACAGAGATAGAGTAGCAAGTCTAGGTCATAATGTTCAACGCATTCAGCTAATAGCATTTGTTATTGCTTCAATGTTGGCTGGTATAAGTGGAATTTTGTACACTAACTGGGGCGGATATATTACCCCATCATCAATGGGGTTAGTTTCAGCAGCTCTACCAGTAGTTTGGGTCGCCGCTAGCGGAAAAAAAGATTTTTTATCAGTCTTTGTAGGAAGCATATTTTTAGTTTGGTTATCGCAAACATTAGCAATTAATGGTGCTCAATTTGCAATTATTACGATGGGTTTAATATTAGTAGTTACCACAAGATTTTTTCCAGATGGAATTATTTTGATGTTTAAAAATAAATTAATTGAAAAAATTAAATGGCTACAATCTTAGAAACTAAACTATTAACTAAAAAATTTGGTGGTTTTACTGCCGTAGAAGATGTTTCACTATCAGTAGATCAAGGTGAAATCAGATTTGTTATTGGCCCTAATGGAGCTGGTAAAAGTACTTTTTTTAAACTTGTTATTGGTTTTCATAGCCCCAACAACGGAACAATTTTATATAAAAATAAAAATATTGAAAACTTAAAAACTCATGAAAGAATTAAGCTTGGGATGGGAGTTAAATTTCAAGCACCGTCAGTTTTTTCCGAATTAACAGTTATGGAAAATCTGTCTTTAGCAAACAATAGAGAGGAATCCTTTAATCTAGATAATTTATTGAATGACTTTTCTTTGGAAAAGGAAAGAAAAACATTAGCAGGAGATCTTTCACACGGAAAAAAACAATGGTTAGATATTGCTCTGGCAACATTATCTAAGCCTGATCTTGTATTTTTAGACGAACCTACTGCAGGCTTATCGTTTGAAGAGACTGAAAAAACTGGAAAAATAATTAAGAAATTAAACGAACAAGGTATAACTTTTATAATTGTTGGTCACGATATGGATTTTGTCAAACAAATAGCCACCAGAGTTTCTGTTTTACATTTAGGTAAAATGTTTTTTGAAGGAAGCGTTTCAGAAGTTTTATCAGACAAAGGTGTAAATAATATATATTTAGGAGTTAGCTAATGAGCAAAAATAATTTATTAGAAATTAAAAAAATATCTTCAGGCTATGGATCAACAACTATAGTAAATAATTTTTCTTTTGAAATTAATAAAGGTGAAATATTGTCTGTAACCGGTAGAAATGGAATGGGAAAAACAACACTAATGAAAACTGTGATGGGTTTAATAGAGGTAAGAGTTGGCTCGATTCATTTTAAAGATAAAGATATATCTAAGTTAAGCCCCTCGTTACGTTCTATGCTGGGAATAGGTTACGTTCCACAAGGAAGGGAAATTTTTAGTTCATTGACCGTCGAACAAAACATTATGTTGCCTATATTCACAAGAAAAAAATTAGAATTTGATGTAAAAAAAAACTTAGAAAATATTTATAATCTTTTTCCAATATTAAAAGAAAAAAGAAATGATAATGGCTCCTCTTTAAGTGGAGGGCAGCAACAGCAATTAGCTATTGCTCGAGCATTAATTTTCAATCCTGAAATTATTATATTAGACGAACCTTCAGAAGGAATTCAACCATCGATAGTATCTTTTATCGCAGATACATTAAAAACACTTTCTAAAAAATTAAATACTGCATTTTTAGTCGTAGAGCAGAATATCTCTTTTATTAGTCAACTAGAATCAGATTGTATTTTAGTACACAAAGGTAGTAATATTAAAACTTTAACGGCTTCACAGTTGAGCTCCGTCGAAAAGGCGAGAGATCTTCTAAGCCTTGAAGCGCACTAACAAAGAGAAAGGAAAAAATGACTTGGTTAAAAAATTCAATAATGATGTCAAGAGGAGTGGGTAAAGATAGAAAAGGTGAAATACATCATCTGACGGAAAAAGTTCAAGGAAATTATCACTACACTATGGGGCCTTACTCAGATCCAGTTATGCATATTAAACCGGGTGATACAGTAGTAGTTGAAACTAGAGATGCATTTGAGGGAAAAATACAGAAAGAAACTGACAAGCCTAGTGAAAAATTAAAGATGCCGTTTTTAAATCCTCAAAATGGACCTATCATGATTGAAGGAGCTGAAAAAGGAGATGCTATCGCTGTCTACATAGATAAAATGGTACCAAGAGGACAAAATCCTTTAGGAACTTGCTGCATGATACAAGAATTTGGAGCATTAACAGGCACAGCTTATACAGCAACCCTAAACGATCCTCTCCCTGAAATAGTAAGAAAAATAAATTTAGATGAAAAAAATGTATATTGGTCTGACAGAATTACTTTACCATACAAGCCTCACATAGGCACCTTAAGCTGTTCTCCTGAAATAGATTCAATTAATTCTCTTACACCAGATAATCATGGAGGTAATATGGATCTACCAGATATGGGACCTGGAAGCGTAACCTACCTTCCTGTTAGGAGTCCAGGCGCAAGACTTTTTATTGGTGACGCACATGCTTGCCAAGGTGATGGTGAAGTTTGTGGTGTTGCAGTAGAATATCCTACAACGACAACAATTAAAGTTGATCTAATAAAAAATTATACGATTGAATGGCCAAGACTTGAAACTGAAGATATGTTGATGGCTATCGGTAGTACAAGACCTTTAGAGGACGCTACTAGAATAGCTTACCGAGAACTAGTTAGGTGGCTCGCTAAAGATTTTGCGTTTGATCAATGGGATATTTACATGATCTTAAGTCAAGTTGGTAAAGTTAGACTAGGTAATTTTGTGGATCCTAAATATACAGTTGGTGCTGGAATAGAAAAAAAATATTTAAAATAATTTTTAGATATGTTTTCTAAAAAAATTTTAAAAAAAATAAATATTCTATCCAGCTCTCTTGCAGAAGCTAGAAAAAAAAATTTAACAATCCAGCCTTTACCAAACAATATTTCTATGAATCTTGACTTGGTTAAACAGATAAGAAGTTTCGCAGAAGCAAAATTAGAATGGCACCCGATAGGTTTTAAAATTGGCGCTACAAACAAAAAAATAATGAAGCTTTTAAAAGCTAAGGAACCTTTTTATTCTTATCTTTTCAGGGAACAAACTTTTAGTGATAAAAAGCAACTTAAGCTTGCTCCAAAAACGTTAGGTATAGAATTAGAAATTGCCTATAAGATTAGTAAGAAAATTTTTGACACGAAAGTTAATAAAAAAAAGCAACTTAAGAATTATATTTGCGGTGTTGCACCCGCTATTGAATTAGTTGGATATAGGCAAAAAATAAAAAAAATTAATTATGTTGGTCAGGCCATTGCTGATTTTGGTTTAAATATTTCATTTGTAAAATCAAAAATATATAAAACCAAAAATATTTTAAATTTAAAATTAAAAACAAAAATAATAAATCTTAAAAATAAAAAAGTTTATTTTGGACATACAAAAAATGTTATGGGAAATCCAATTAATGCATTATTTTGGTTAGTCAAAGAGTTGAAGAAAAAAGATGTTTCTCTTAAAAATGATTTTTGGGTCTCAACAGGGTCAACTACGTCTATTATTCCAGTGAAAAAAGGAGATAGGTTTTTAGGTGAGGTGTTACCAATCGGAAAAATTAGTGTCAGCTTTTAAAAAATTATTATTTAATATTTAATTAATTTTATTTTCCCCTGTATTGGATAAATCAACACCAGTTTCAGGGTCTAATTCAATGCCTAAAGGTGTAATGGTAGTTGGCAAAGGTGTAAAAGTTGATGCAGGATTATTTTCAATCTCTCTCTGACTTAACCTGTAAAAACCAAAAATGATTATTGTAAAAAGAAAAATTAAAAGATGAACAAAAAAACCATTAGGACCAAAAAAATGCATCAATGCTGAACACATAACAGGTCCTGCCATCGCACCAAGTCCAAATATAATATTTAACCCGCCACCTGCAGCGACAAACTTTTCTTTTGGTATGTAATCATTAACAAGCGCAAGATTAAGAGAGAACAAAGGAAGAGTAACGCCTGCAAGTAAAACTATAAATACAAAAAGTTTTGTTTTATCCATGGCTGTTGAAAAATAATTAAAACTTACAGCAGATTCTATGAATAGGTTTGGCAAAGAATTTCCTATACCAGAAACAAAAATTGCTGATAGCGAAAAAAAGACTGCAGCTATAGAAGATCCTATTATAATTTTTCTTCTGTCATATTTATCTGAAAGAGATCCTATCGGCCATTGAAAAAGAGCCCCAGCAAGCATCACACCTACTAACAATAAAGAAGTTTCAAAAATAGTTAATTTCATCGTGATTGCATAAACAGACAGAAGACTGAATATAGGAGCAAAAATAAAACCAGTGCAAAACATAGAAACACTTCCAAATGGTGAAATTTTAAAAAGTTCTTTAATTTTAATGGAACTAGTTTTCTTAAACTTAGGAGGTTTACGTTTTGTAAGAAGTATAGGAATTAATGCTATTGAAAATAATAAAGAAATCAAAATAAAAGGCTCATAATCCTTTGGGTTGCTGACGTTCAATAAGAAATTTCCTAAGGCCATACCCACATAGGTAATTAGCATATAAAGTGATAAAACTTTTCCACGAGTTTTATTGTTAGCTCTATCGTTTAACCAGCTTTCAACAATTATGAATATACCAATCATACTAAATCCAGTTAAAAATCTTGCTAAAATCCAAATGTAAGGGTCCACAAAAACAATATGAATTAAAGAACTGAGTGAAGCCATTGAAGCAAAAGCTGCAAAAACTCTTATATGACCAACTTTCGCAACAAGTTTAGGAACAATAGTGGCTCCAATAAAGAAACCAACAAAATAGGCAGACATCATTGTTCCGGTTGCAATAAAGTTAAAATTTTCAATTACTGACCGAATGCCTAAAAGATTGCCCTGGAATCCATGTGATATGACAATAATTCCAAATCCCGTAAAAAGAGCCCAAGAATTTACTATAATTTTACCCATTACTTACGCATTATTCTTTCTATATAAAAACGCAACCTTAAAATTTACAAAAATTTACATTTTAAAATTAGATTATGATTGCTTTTAATTAAAGAGAAATCTATCATTTTAAGATGCGTATTCGTTTGATATAGAATCTTTTACATAATTACCTAATTATTCATATGGAATTTACAAAATACAATCATTCTATCCAAGAAAAAAAAATATATGATTTTTGGGAAAAAAATAATTTATTTAAGCCAAGCATAAAAAAATCAAAAAAAACTTTTTCTATGGTTATCCCGCCGCCAAATATTACTGGCAGACTTCACATGGGACACGCCTTAAATAACAGCTTACAAGATGTTTTAATAAGATACTATCGGATGAATGGTTATGAAACTTTGTGGCAACCAGGAACCGACCATGCTGGAATAGCAACTCAAGCTATTGTTGAAAAAAATT
>Ga0307986_10003552_pt1 | contig 10793 bp, 10 predicted proteins | sample EllFjometageno82_FD_203170 | JGI IMG/M metagenome (GOLD analysis project Ga0307986, IMG submission 203170) | Marine microbial communities from Ellis Fjord, Antarctic Ocean - #82 | ecosystem: Environmental > Aquatic > Marine > Unclassified | place: Southern Ocean | collected 2014-10-09
AATAATATTCTTACAGATCTTGATGCTAAAAAACATTATTTAGGAGCAGTATATGACATGTATTCTCCAAATGAAATTGACTCGTATAATCCTGCAGGCCAATGGAATTCTTATCATATTAAAATTGATCAGAAAAATAATAATGGATGGGTAATTTTAAATGGAATAATTATCAACAATTTCAAACTTAGAGGTCCAGAATGGGATGCTTTATTGTTAAATAGTAAATTCAGTAAATCTGACGATTATGATTATTTAGGTGATAAAAGATGGTATGATTTTGCGATCTATCCAGAGGGGTATATTAGTCTACAAGATCATCCTGGCAAAGCATATTTTAAAAATATTAGAATTAAAGAATTAAAATAATTGCTTTATTTAAAACAGAAACTATATCTTAAATTAAGTTTTCTAAAATATTAATCGTAATAAAAAAGCCCTTCAAATTGTTGAAGGGCTTTTTTTGTATTGTAAGTTTATAATATGCTTTAAAAAAAATATTATTCAGCAGCTTCTTCAACTACTTCTATTTCTTTAAGAGAGTTCATTAGACCACCAGCATCCATATAGTCGCCTCCACTGATTACTTTACCATCCTTAAAGTCCCATGTATGGTATGAAACTATTTCCCAGCTTTTCCCTGAAGCAGAATGAACTCCGTTCCATTTCCCATAGGTACGAACACTTCCATCGGATAACCCCGTTTCAGCCAACACACCTGGCAGCCAGTTTACGGGAGTATAAACCACATCTTCCATTGCATCTTGCCAGCTTTTCAAATAGGCGCTAAAAGCTTCTTTGCCGACTGGTTCAGATCCGTGAAATGCAGGTTGCCATTGAATATCTTCATGAATCATTGCAAGTTGAGCGTTTTGGTCTGCTTCTGAGCCCTGAAGTTCAAGAAACTTTTTTGCACTTTCAAGATTTGTTGCATAATCTGGATGTATTCCAGGAGAACAAGCCATGAGTAGGCCTAATAGGGTAATGCTTAGTATTTTTTTCATTTTAATTTTTTTTAAGATTATTATTTTACGGTTAATTATTTGATTTTTAGCAATATAATGATTTTTCACCTAAATAATGCTTCACTAAAATGCATAAGAAAGACCCAAACTGATGAGCCCTGGACTATTATCAAGTTTGACAGGAATGCTAGTTGAACCTACACCAGCTGCACTTAACAATTCTTCAGAAAGACCCTGATCATATCTAACATCTAATCCTAATTTACCTAAATGTAATCTAGCTCCAAAATGAATTCCAACAGTTAAGTCTTCTGTACCAGTTGGTAATTTATCATCTGAAGTCATTTCGTATCTTAATGTTGGACCAGCAAAACCACTTAAAATTGGTAAAACTTTTAATCCTATTGATATCGGCGCTTCTATTCTAGATTGAGTTACCTTTAAATTGTCCTTAAATTCAGAGTAATGGAGTTCAGGTCTTAAATACAGCATTAATAATTTTATTTCTGAATATATTCCAACATAGAATCCATTACGATTATTATCGATATCTCCTAAACTAGAATTAGCAGATATGATTTCGTCAATATCACCGCTAGTATTAAGATTTACACCAGCTTTTGCACCAAATTTAATAAACTTATTTATCACTTTTTTAGCAACAGGAACGACAGGCTCTTGAGCATAAACTTTTGTGAATCCTACTAGTAATAGAAGTATGATTATTTTTTTCATTTTAATATATTTTTATAGTTAATAGTAATACAAGTTAATATTATTAATAAAATATGTTATTATTTTTAAGATAAATATAAAAATTTACCTTTGGGCATGGGTTTAACAAATAATGATATTTTCAAAAAGCTCCGTGTAGCACATAAACTACGTGATGATCAAATTGTTGAAATTTGTAACTTAGTTGATTATAAGATCACTAAGTCTGAGCTAGGCGCGTTCTTTAGAAACGAAAGACATGAGAAGTATATGGAGTGTGGCGATCAGATATTGCGTAATTTTTTAAATGGTTTAGTAATTCATTTGAGAGGACCCATGGAGAAAAAATAACTTTTTAGATTGATTTAAGTCCAGTTTAAAAATAACTTTTTTTTATAAAAAAAAGCTATCTGTTCTAACAGATAGCTTTAAAATTAAATTCTTTTTTAAAATTAATTTATGGTTATATCAAATATAATATTTTTAATTGCAATTAACAACTAAAGATTAAATGTTTTAAGCCTTAATTTTCTGTAACTATTCTTATAATGAGAAATAACTTGTTCTTTAGAATTTAAGCTTGTAAAATTTTTCCATTTAGTGGTGTTAGTTGAATGATTAAAATCTACATTATTAATTGTCCAAAATTGTAATTCATAGATGACTTCGTAAAGATCAATTCCTCTATCGGATAAATAATATTTTTTTATTTTTTTATCTTCAGGGTCTCTTGTGAAATTAATTATTTCTAATGAAATCAACTTTTTTAATCTGTCAACAAGAATACTTGAAGATATACCTTCATCAGATTCATTTAAAAACTCAGAAAAAGTATATTTTTCTCTAAAAATGTCACGAACAATTATTAAGGACCATTTATCACCCAAAATATCTAAAGATACTTTGCAAGCGCAGATCGATTCTTTTTTGTCGTATTTAATTTTACGCATTTTTAAATAGATATGAGTATAATTAACTTTTAAAAAAAAAAGAGCCATTTTTAAAGATGGCTCAATAACTAAGTTCTTTAAAAAAATTAGTTTGTGGTTAAATTAAATATAATATTTTTAATTGCAATAAACAACTTAAGATTAAATATCTCTAATCTTAATTTATTGTAAGTTTTCTGATAATAAGAAATAACCTTTTATTTTGATTTTAAACTTGTAAGATCAATTCCTATATTAGTTAAATAATACTTTTTATTTAAGGGTCTCATTTGATGCCAATTATTTCTAATAAAATCGAAAATATTGTAACTTACTAATGATAGCTATGAATTTTAAAAGAAAAACCCTCCAATTGGAGGGTTTAACATAAGAATTTAAAAGTAAAACTATACTTTTCTTACGTTTAAAGCACTAAGTCCTTTTTCTGTAGATTCTGTATCATAAGTAACTTTATCACCTTCAGATATATCATCTTCTAAGTTGTTAATATGTACAAAAACATCTTTTTCTCCTGAGTCAGGAGTTATAAAACCAAAGCCTTTGTTTTGATTAAAAAATTTAACTGTTCCGTTATTCATTATAAATTGTTTTAAATATAAGCTACAAATGTAGGCTAACTTAATTTAAAAATTAACAATCTTATCTAAGATATTTTTTTATTTTAAGTTTTAATCATAAAATAAGGCTGGTAATTAAGTGTTTAGGTTTGCATTTCGAAAGTTTAATAGCATACTTTCTAGTAACATTTATTTTACATGACTTACTCAAGAGAAGACCTGTTGTTATGCATAATGCGATCTTGACACAATACAGAAGTAAATAAAAATATTACCTATATATTTTTTCATAGTTATTCTATAATCCTTATTCATTTTTCCGATAATACTTTTAAAAATTTTTTTAATTATAAAGCAATCAAATTTAGCTTTAGATGAGAAGGTCAGAGAATTACCATTGCTGGATGCAAACGAACTCCATCTATTATAAATACATGAGCATCTATATATCGTCAATTATTATATCGCAATACTTTTGCCCTAATTTAAAGCTCTATTTTATTACGTATAGCTTACATTTTAGTATTTTAGTAGACAAATCAAGTTTATTTTTTTACACTATAAAAAAAGAAACTATAAAAATCTGACTTATAATGCGATTTACTTCATTGTACTTACTGTAATTTACACCATTAAAAAAACTGTATTATAAAAGAAAAAGAGATTAAAAACCATAACATTTATAAGAGTATTCAACCATGGGTATTTTTTCCTTCCGCTGCCTTAATAATCATTTTTGTGGTTTTTACGCTTATATATCAAGAGTCCGTGAGTGTATTTTTCGAATCGGTACAAGCTTTTATAGTTGCAAAATTTGGATGGCTTTATGTTGTTAGTGTTAATGTTATTCTCATCTTCTGTGTATACTTAGCCTTTAGTCGTTTTAAAAATATTAGGCTCGGTGGACCTGATTGCAAACCAGAGTTTAGTACTTGGGCCTGGATAAGCATGTTGTTTAATGCTGGTATAGGCTTGGTGTTGATGTTTTATAGTGTTGCCGAACCAATACTACATTTCTCTAATCCTCCATACGGAGAAGCAGGTACTATTGATGCTGCACAAAATGCTTTAAATCTTTCTTATTTGCATTGGGGACTTCACGGTTGGGCCATTTATGCCTTAATGGGTTTGTCAATAGCATTCTTTTGCTATAATAAAGGACTTCCTTTGGGTATTCGTTGGGTATTGTATCCTTTGCTCGGTGATCGATTAAAAGGTCCTATTGGGCATTTTATAGACACTATGGCTGTTGTTGCTACAATGTTTGGCTTAGCGACTACACTTGGTATAGGTATTCAGCATATTAACTCAGGTATGCATCACCTATTTGGTATAGTAGAAAATACAAATGTTCAAGTAATTTTAATTGCTATAATAACTATTTTTTCTACTATTTCTGTTGTTTCAGGATTACACAAAGGCGTTCAAATACTCAGTAAAATAGCTTCAATAATGGCTTTACTCCTAATGATATTTATGTTAGTTCTTGGGCCTACTTTATTTATTCTTGGCTCTACAATTCAAAGTACAGGTTATTATTTACAAAACATAATAAGTACAGGCACTTGGATGGAAGTTTATAAAGGAACATCATGGATGGGTAGTTGGACTCTTTTTTATTGGGGATGGTGGTTTGCTTGGGCTCCTTTTGTAAGCTTATTTATTGCCCGAATTTCTAAAGGAAGAACCATAAAAGAGTTACTCATTGGGGTAGTACTTGCCCCTTCGGTGGTAAGTATTTTATGGATTTCTATTTTTGGAAGTACTGCATTACATATAGAACTTTTTGGTGAAGGCAATATTACAGCTGCTGTAAACGAAAATATTACAACGGCATTGTTCAGCTTATTAGAACATTTCCCTTTATCCTATTTTAGTATTCTATTTGTGGTTATTGCCGGAATAATATTCTTCGTAACCTCTTCCGATAGCGGTTCACTAGTTATAGATTTTATAACTAGTGGAGGTAGAGAAAAAACAACTGTATGGTTGCGTATTTTTTGGGCATTAGCCGAAGGGCTTGTTGCTGCTACTCTTGTATATGGAGGTGGACTCATAGCTTTGCAAACAGGTTCGCTAGTTACGGGCTTACCTGTCTGTATTCTTATGTTATTTTTGTGCTATTCCATTTTAAAAGCACTCCGAAAATACCAAGCTGATTCCGAAATCAAGCCTTGATTTTTATAGACCCTCTTTCTTTTTGAAAAAGGGACGCTGCTCTGGTTTTAAAGGAGTGTTCCCAAGGATTAAGTCGGCGGCCTTTTCTGCTATCATCATAACTGGTGAATAAATATTTCCATTGGTAACATAAGGAAATACCGAAGCATCAACAACTCTAAGGTTGTTAACTCCGTGTACCTTTAAGTTTGCATCTGTTACAGCCATGCTATCTACACCCATTTTACAAGTTGAACTTGGATGGTAAGCGCTTTCACCTTCTTTAGCAATAAAATCTAAAATTTCTTCATCAGTTTGAATATGAGCTCCGGGAGATAATTCTTTCCCCATTAATTCACTCATTGCATCAGTCTCAATAATTTTTCTTGATAATCGTACTGCTTCACACCACTCTTTTCGTTCGTTTTCGGTAGAAAGGTAGTTGAATAATATACTAGGATACTCCAATGGATCTGCAGATTTTATTTTTACTCTTCCTCTAACATCAGTTCCCATAGGCCCAACATGTAGTTGAAAACCATGACCTTCGCTAGGAGCAGTTCCATCGTATCTAATTGCTAATGGTAAAAAATGGAATTGTAGATTAGGATATTCTACAGTGTCATTACTTCTGACGAAACCACCTGCTTCAAAGTGATTACTTGCACCAATTCCTTTTTTTCTAAACAACCAATCGAATCCAATTTTAGGGGCTCTCCAAGGACTCAAAGCTGAAAATAAACTAACCGGTTTTTTACAAGCCCATTGTACATATACTTCTAAGTGGTCTTGTAAATTCTCTCCAACTCCAGGTAAATCCTTTACTACAGGAATCCCTAAACTCTTTAAATGTTCTGCATTTCCTATTCCCGAAACTTGTAATAATTGAGGCGTATTAATAGCTCCACCACAACAAATAATTTCTTTTCCGTAAACTTTATATGTTTTTCTACCCTTTTTGTATTCAACACCAACAGCTGTATTCCCATCAAAAAGAATACGCATTACCATAGCTTGTGTTACTACATTAAGGTTTTTACGATTTTTTATAGGGTGTATATATGCACGAGCAGCATTCAATCTTCTAGAATTATGGATAGTCTGGTCGAATTTACCAAATCCTTCCTGCTGATGTCCATTAACATCTTCGGTTAAAGGATAGCCAGCTTCTTGAACAGAATTGAAAAAAGCATCAAAAAGTGGATTGTCACATTTAGGGGTGGTTAATTTTAAATTCCCTATATCCCCTCTATAGTCATCTCCCCCAATAAGTCTATTTTCAACTTTTTTAAAATAAGGTAAGCAGTGTGCATAATCCCAAGAATCTAGTCCATCGTCATTCGCCCATTTATCAAAATCCATCGCATTACCACGAATCCATATCATACCATTTATAGAACTAGAACCACCCAAAACTTTCCCTCTAGGCTGAGCTATTTCTCGGTTATACATAAAGGGTTCTGGATCTGATGTATAGCCCCAGTTATAATTAGTTCCGGTTAGTAAATAAGTCAATGCTGCGGGCATGTGAATTCTAAAGTCCCAAGTATAATCTGGTCTCCCTGCTTCTAGCACTAATACCTTATTTGAAGAATCCTCACTTAAACGATTTGTAAGAACGGAGCCTGCAGAGCCCCCACCTATTATAATATAGTCCTGTGTCATGGAATGAGTTTTTTTATTGCTACAATTTACTTAATTATCAAGACTAAATCTACTAGTTGAATAAAATACGTAGTAATATGATTTACCAATTTCTCCGTCCAAAACTCTAAAAAGATGGTCTTTTTCGTCAAAAAAGGAAAGGTAAGTCAAAACTTTAGTCCACTTTGACTATCTTCAGGATAGTTTAATAATGCATACATTAATCCTCCCATAAAAGAGTTGCTACTCCTACACGGTCAACAATGTCTATAATTTGATATTGTGGACTTTTATACATAGTTGTTCTATCATAAAGAATCCCAGCCCAAGTATTGTTTGAAGCCGAAATAGAACCTCTTAGAGTAGTGATTATTTTTTCTTTTGAAAATTTATTCATCATCTGTTCACAAACTGAAAGAAAAGCTGCAGCTTAAATATGTTGTATTTGAAATATTAATAATCAAAAAATTCTTTCGCATTGAAATAACAGATGTCTGAAATTATTTTTCCAACCCAAGGGAGGTCATTTGGTAAAAGTCCTTTTTCGATATCATTTCCAAATAAATTACATAAAAGCCTTCTAAAGTATTCATGGCGAGGAAAAGATAGAAAACTTCTTGAATCAGTAAGCATTCCAATAAAACAACTTATTAATCCTATATTTGAAAGTGTATTTATTTGATTTGTCATACCTTCTAATTGGTCCATAAACCACCATCCAGAGCCCCATTGGACTTTTCCTTTTAGACTCCCATCATTAAAATTACCAATCATGGAGGCTAGCATAGCGTTGTCTTTAGGATTTAGGTTATATATAATGGTTTTAGCTAATTGATTACTTTTATCTAACTGATCTAAATAGCATGATAAGTTTTCAGCAATAGGATAATCTCCTATGGAATCCCAACCTGTATCAGGACCTAACTTATTGTACATCCTAGTATTATTATTTCGCATAGCTCCTAAATGGAACTGTTGAACCCATCCTTTATCATGATATAAGATTCCTAGAAATACCATTAAAGCGGTTTGAAACTGAATATTTTCTAATTGAGTCAATGTGTTGCCTTGTCTTCTTTTTTTAAAGATACATGCTATTGTTTTTTCGGTAGCTTGTTCAAAAGGAATATAGTTAAGGCCATGATCTGACAAACGGCAACCATTTTCATGAAAATAATTTATTCTATTTTGTAATGCTGCTTTTAAATCATTGTAACTATCTATTGAACAGTTTGTAGCTACTGCCAGGGAATCAACATAACTGTTATAATCTTCTAGTTGAATCAAAATTGCTTTATCTGGACGAAAAGAAGTACTAATTTTTATATCAAAATTTGAATTGGCTATTTGTTGATGATATTTTAAAGTGTCTATTGGGTCTTCAGTAGTACAAACGGACTCTACATTCATTTTTTTAAGCAAGGATTGAGTTTTGAATTCCTTATTTTGAACTTGATTTGTAGTATCATTGTATATTCTATCTGCATTTTTTTCAGAAAGTAATTCATTGTAGTTAAAATAACGGTTTAATTCTAGATGAGACCAATGATATATGGGATTTCTCATTGTATAGGGTAAAGCTTTAGCAAATTGATAAAATTTTTCTGAATCACTTGCATTTCCTGAAATGAAATTTTCTTTAATACCTAAATTCCTCATAGCACGCCATTTATAGTGATCCCTTTCAATCCATAATTGGGTGATATTTTCAAACTGATAATTATTAGCAATAGCTTTTGGGGATAAATGGCAGTGAAAATCTATAATAGGAAGCTTATGAGCAAAGTCATAATAAAGTTTTTTTGCTGTATCCGATTCTAGTAAAAAATTTTCATTTATAAAAAAAGGCATTTTTATTTTTAAATTTTCTTTGTTCCTTTTAAGAAATAAGCCAAATTAACCAAAGTAATAATATCTGAATAAAAACTTATCGTTAACGTTAACGAATTTAAGTTAAAAAACTTAAATTAGAACTAAATGAGAAATATATTATTGACCAATTTTTATTGGTTTAAGTTTTCTTTTAAAACAATTTCTACAGGAATATCTAATAAGAGTTGATCTTCTTCACCTTCTGTTAAATATTTAAAAAGACCTTTTATTGCAGTATAGCCTTGAAAATCTGGCTTTTGATTAATAATACATTGAATTTTATTAGATTCTAGTAATTTTCGATTTGCTTTATTAAGATCATAACCGATTAAAGTTGTACTCTTTAAGTTTAACTTTTCAAGTAAGGGAGAGATTAAATGAGCTCTAGAGTTGGTTACAAAAACACCTAGTGGAATTGATTCTTTTTGATATGATTTCAAAAAATTAATTAGAGGCGATAGGTCTTTTACGCTAACATTGAAACTTTTTAAAGAATGAACGGGAAGATTTTCGGTTTTAAAAAATCTTCGAAAGCCTTCCTCACGTTGATGACTGTTTTGATTTAACTCACTTTTAGTCATTAAATTAATAACTAAATAATTCCCATGAAACCCTATAATTTGATATAAAAGTCGACTAGCAACAGCTCCACCAATTTGGGCATTTTGATGAATACAATACTTTGTGTTAGACAGTTCTAATTGTGTGTCAATGTATACAAGAGGTATGTTTTTTTTAGCAGTTAAAAAATTAAGTTCATTACACGCATCTTTAAAAAATGAAACACTAATAATGCCGTCGACATTAGAGTCTAAGATTTTATTATAAGCACTGATAAATGAATTGGTTTCGTTCATTTTAAAGAATGAAATTTGATAACGAATTCCCATCTCTTTTAACTCAGTTATTGCTTTTTCAATTCCTATTATGGGAAGATTCCAATAATGACTTTTTTGTTTAGCTTCCTCAGGAAAAAGAACAGCAATATTAATCACTTTACTTTTAGCTAACTTTAGACGACTGGCAACAGTATTTTTTTTATAACCCGTTTCCTTAATAATTTTCCTTACTTCACTTGCAGTTTTGTTAGAAACACCATTCCGATTATGAAGTACTCTATCAACCGTACCTATAGATACTCCCGCAAGCTCGGCAACTTCTTTTATTCCTATAGTATTGTTCATCTAGTATTTTTAATAAAAGGGTAAATTATCATCAGCTTTGTTAAAGTTTTAATCATTATTTTTTTACGATCCCCACTTGTGAGTATTTATTTAAAGTTAAATAATTTAAAAAAAATCAATTAATAATGCTATTTGCAATTAAATGTAAATTTATCTTAAAAAAATAACCGCGTTAACAATTACTTATTTTTTTGGTAAATTTAAAAAAATCGTTAACGTTAACGAGTATAGAAATACTTTTTTTATCTTGTTACCATTTATAAAAAAAAACACACCTTAATTTAAAAATCATATCTTTTTGACATGAAAAATCGTAGAACGTTTCTCTATCAAGGTGCAGCTGCTATAGCTTATCCCTTATTAATCCCTAAAACAGATATTTTTTCAATTCTGAAAAAAAAATCAATTGATTTGGTCAATATTGGAGTTATTGGTACTGGATCTAGGGGTATTGGTTTAATGCAAATACTTAATAAAATTGATGGTGTTCAAATAGTTGCTTTGTGTGATGCTCTATCATTTCGATTAAAAGAAGCTTCATCTATTGTTCTTAATGCCAAAGCCTACTTAAACCATCTTGATTTATTGAATCATAAAAATTTAGATGCAGTAATCATAAGCACTCCGCTTAATACTCATGCTCAAATTGCTTCTGATGCAATTGATGCAGATGTACATATTTATTGTGAAAAAACGATGGTTAAGGGTGCTAAGGCAACTTCTGATTTAGTTCAAAAAGTTTTAAGTAAT
>Ga0307986_10003553_pt1 | contig 10793 bp, 11 predicted proteins | sample EllFjometageno82_FD_203170 | JGI IMG/M metagenome (GOLD analysis project Ga0307986, IMG submission 203170) | Marine microbial communities from Ellis Fjord, Antarctic Ocean - #82 | ecosystem: Environmental > Aquatic > Marine > Unclassified | place: Southern Ocean | collected 2014-10-09
AGCGAAATCGAACCATTAGTTACATGGGGAACTTCTCCTCAAGATGTGTCACCTGTGACTGGAACAGTGCCTGACCCAAATAACGAGACTAACGTAGATAGAAAAATGGCTATGCTAAGATCTCTAGAATATATGGGATTGAAGGCGAATACTAAAATATCTGATATAAAAATTGATAAAATATTTATTGGAAGTTGCACTAATGGAAGAATAGAGGATTTAAGACTAGCAGCAGATCTTTTAAAAGGAAAAAAAATTGCTGATAATGTGAGTGCAATGGTAGTACCAGGATCTGGACTAGTTAAAGCCCAAGCTGAAAAAGAGGGATTAGATAAAATATTTATTGAAGCGGGATTTGAATGGAGAGAACCCGGTTGCTCTATGTGTCTAGGTATGAATCCTGATCAGTTGAAGCCAAAAGAAAGATGTGCATCAACATCAAATAGAAACTTCGAAGGAAGACAAGGCAGAGGCGGCAGAACTCATTTAGTAAGCCCGGGTATGGCTATTGCCGCAGCTATTAAAGGCCATCTTTCAGACGTTAGAGAATTATAATTATGAATAAATTTACAGAATTAAAAAGCATTCCCTCATATTTATCACTTCAAAATATTGACACTGATATGATTATACCTAAACAATTTTTGAAAACGATTAAAAGAACAGGTTTGGGAAAAAGTTTATTTTTTGAAATGCGTTATGATGAAAAAGGAAATGTTATAAATGATTTTATTTTGAACCAGGAACCATATAATAAATCAAAAATTTTAATAGCTGGAAAAAACTTTGGTTGCGGCTCTTCTAGAGAGCACGCTCCTTGGGCTTTATTTGATTTTGGTATTAAGTGTATTATAAGTTCTAGTTACGCAGATATATTTTATAACAATTGTTTCAAAAACGGCATTTTACCAATTAAAGTTAATGAAGAAACTGTAGTGGAATTATCGGACTATTCAAAAAGGCAAGAAGAAATTGCGGTAGATTTAGAAAAACAAGAAATATATTTTGGCAATAAAGTAGTTAAATTTGAGATAGATGAATTTAAAAAAAAATGTTTAATAAATGGTCTCGATGATATTGCACTATCAATGGAAAAAATAAAACAAATTGATGACTATGAAAAAAAAATTAATACTAGTAAACCTTGGATTTTAAGAAATGAAAAAAACTAAAACTAGAAAAATTTTATTATTGCCAGGTGATGGTATTGGGCCAGAGGTTGTTGGAGAAGTTACAAAAATAATCACATGGTTTAACAAGAATAAGTCTTTAGATTTTAGTTTTGACGAGGAACTAATTGGTGGTGCATCAATTGACGTAAATAAGATTCCTATAACTGATGAAGTTTTTTTTAAATCTCTCGAGTCCGATGCTGTAATTTTAGGAGCATGTGGTGGTCCAAAATGGGATAACTTAGAATTTTCAAAAAAACCTGAACGAGCTCTCTTAAAATTAAGAAAAGAATTGAAGCTATTTGCCAATCTAAGACCTGCGATTTGTTTCAAACAGCTAGTTGATTCTTCTACTTTAAAACCAGAAATAGTATCAGGATTAGATATTATGATTGTAAGAGAGTTAACAGGAGGAATATATTTTGGCGAACCAAGAGGTATTGAGCCGATAGAAAATAACGAACGAAGAGGAATAAATACACATTCTTACACTACAAGTGAAATCCAAAGAATAGCTAGAGTTGCCTTTGACTTAGCTAAAAAAAGAAAAAATAAAGTCACTTCATGCGAAAAGTCCAATGTAATGGAAGCGGGAGTTTTATGGAGAGAAGAAGTACAGGCATTAAAAGACAAAGAATATACAAAAATAGATCTACACCATATGTTAGCAGACAATTGTGCCATGCAACTTTTAAGAAATCCAAAACAATTCGATGTGATTCTTGCTGATAATCTCTTTGGAGATATGTTATCAGATGAAGCAGCAATGTTAACAGGATCTCTAGGTTTGTTGCCGTCAGCATCATTGGGTGCAAAAGATAAAAATGGAAAAATTAGATCTCTTTATGAGCCCGTCCATGGTTCTGCCCCAGATATTACTGGAAAAAATATTGCAAACCCAATAGCAACAATATTAAGTCTAGCAATGGCTCTGAGGTATTCCCTAGATTTGGATAAAGAAGCTGATTTATTGGAAGCTGCCGTTCAAAAAGTGTTAGATGATGGTTTAAGAACCAAAGATATATTATCACCTGGAAAAAAAGAAGTTTCCACAACTGATATGGGTGATGCAATTATTGCAAAATTAAAATAAAGTAGTTCTTATATGAATTTAGCAATTATCGGTGCCTCCGGAAATGTAGGAAGAAAAACAATTGAAATTTTAGAAAATTCAAAATTATTATTTGATAAATTATTTTTAGTCGCCTCATCAAACAGTGCTGGAAAAAAATTAACATTTAAAGGAAAAGAAATAGAAATCGAAGACTTAAATAATTATGATTTCTCAAAAGCTTATATAACTTTTTTTGCAGCAGGTAGTCAAATTGCAAAAGAATGGGCCCCAAAAGCTGCAAAAAAAACTATTGTTATAGATAACTCAAGTTATTTTAGAATGCAGAATGATGTTCCTTTAGTTGTTCCTGAGGTTAATCCAGGAGCGCTTGACGGACATAAAAATATTATTGCAAACCCTAATTGTTCAACAATGCAAATGGTCTTAGCTTTAAAGCCTCTACATGATGAATACAAAATTAAAAGAGTAATTGTTTCAACATATCAGGCTGTATCCGGGGCCGGTAAAGCTTCTATGGATGAATTATTTGATCAAACAAAAAATTATTTAGATGGAAAAAAAGTTAAATCAAAAAATTTTTCAAAACAAATAGCATTTAATTTAATTCCTCATATAGATGTATTTAGTGAAGACGGTTATACAAAAGAGGAATTAAAAATGACAAATGAGACAAAAAAAATTTTAGATAAAAAAATAAATGTTTCAGCAACTTGCGTAAGAGTTCCAGTAAAAACTGGACATTCAGAGTCAATAAATATTGAATTTGAAAAATCTTACGATCTTAAAAATGTAAAAAAAATTCTTGAGCAATCTCCAGGCTGCAAAGTCATAGATGAGCATAAAGATGGAGGCTATATAACTCCAATTGAAGCTGAAGGAGATTACACAACCTATATTTCTAGAATAAGGAAAGATAACTCAAATGAAAAGGCTATTAATATATGGGTAGTTTCAGATAATTTACTTAAAGGCGCGGCTTTAAATACCGTACAAATTGCTGAGCGTTTAATGAAAAAACTTGAAAATTAGTTTATAGTCAAGTTATGCAGTATAAGAACAATCCACTAAGCCCACATTTACAAATCTATAAATGGCAAATATCTTCTCTCCTTTCGATTGCTCATAGAATAACAGGTGTAGTTAATATTTTTGCTATTACCCTAATATGTATTTGGGTATCCTCATTATTTTTTGGTGAAGAAAGCTATGAAATTACTAAATTATTTTTAAATTCTTTTTTTGGAAAGTTTGTTCTAATTTCTTTATGTTGGACTTTTAGTTTTCATATTTTGAATGAAATAAGACATTTAGCTTGGGACGCAGGTTATGGGTTTGATATTAAGGTTGCAAAAATTACAGGAGTGCTAGCCTTTTTGGGTTCTTTTATTTTAACAATCTTATTTTATTTAATAGGAAAATCTTTTTTTTAATATGCATATATCAACAAAAAAATGGTTATTTCTTAAATGTAGTTCATTAATCTTAATTCCACTAATGACCTGGTTTATAATTAACTTAGTCTCAATCTATCAAGCAGACTACAAAGAAGTTATTAACTTTTTTACACAACAACCATCAAAAATATTATTCTCCTTATTTGTAGCTTTTGCTTATTTTTTTTCATCTTTAACGATAAGTGAGATTTTCGAAGACTATATAAATGATGAAAAAATCAAAAATGTCGCAAATAAACTGCTTAATATATTTGCTATACTAATTCCTTTATTAACTATTATAGGTATATATAATTTAACATAATGAGTGCTTATAAAATTATAGATCATGAATATGATGTAGTGGTTCTTGGAGCTGGTGGTTCTGGCTTAAGAGCAGCAGTTGGTTTGTCAGAAGCGGGTTTAAAAACAGCCTGTATATCAAAAGTATTTCCAACAAGAAGTCACACATCAGCAGCACAAGGGGGAATTTCTGCAGCCCTAGGTAACATGGGTGAAGATGATTGGAGATGGCATATGTATGATACAGTTAAAGGAGCAGATTGGCTCGGTGATCAAGATGCTATTGAATATTTATGTAAAGAAGCACCAAGAGCTGTTGTAGAGCTTGAAAGGTATGGAGTTCCATTTAGTAGAACTGACGATGGAAAGATTTATCAAAGACCTTTTGGTGGAATGACAAAAAATTATGGAAATGGAACCGCACAAAGAACTTGCGCTGCAGCAGACAGAACAGGTCATGCAATCCTGCACACTTTATACGGTCAAGCTTTAAAACATAATACAGAATTTTTTATTGAATACTTTGCATTAGATCTAATTATGAAAAATGGAGAATGCAAAGGTCTAATAGCTTGGAACTTAACTGACGGAACAATTCATAGATTTAGATCACATATTACCATTATAGCGACAGGCGGTTATGGCAAAGTTTATCAATCAGCTACATCCGCTCACACTTGTACAGGTGATGGCAATGCAATGGTTTTAAGAGCAGGTTTGCCACTACAAGATATGGAATTTGTTCAATTTCATCCAACAGGAATTTATGGGGTTGGATGTTTGATTACCGAAGGAGCTAGAGGTGAAGGTGGATTTCTTGTGAATGGCAAAGGCGAGAGATTTATGGAGAGATATGCTCCGAACGCAAAAGATCTAGCATCAAGAGACGTTGTAAGTCGTTCAATGGAAATGGAAATTAATGAAGGCCGTGGTGCTGGTAAAGATAAAGACCATATAAATTTACATTTAGACCACTTAGATAAAGAAGTTTTAAATGAAAGATTGCCCGGGATAACAGAAGCAGCTAAGACATTTGCAAATGTTGATATAAACAAACAACCAATTCCCGTTGTACCTACCGTTCATTATAATATGGGAGGCATACCAACTAATTATAAAGCAGAAGTTTTAACATTAAATGGATCTGAAAAAACAGTACCAGGATTAATGGCGATAGGAGAAGCTGCCTGTGTTTCCGTGCATGGTGCAAATAGATTGGGATCTAATTCTTTAATTGATCTTGTAGTCTTTGGAAGAGCTGCAGCAAAAAGAGCAGCAGAACTAGTGAAACCTGGATCTCCACATGAAGAAGTTTCAGAATCAGAAACAGATAAATGCTTGGATAGATTTGATAAAATTAGAAATTCAAACGGCACAACAATGACATCAGAATTAAGATTGAAAATGCAAAAAACAATGCAATCAAAATGTGCGGTTTTTAGAACTGAAAAAACATTAAAAGAAGGTGTCGATCAGATAAGAAAGCCTTATGAAGGCATGAACGACATTTCAGTGAAAGATAAATCATTATTATTTAATACTGATCTAGTTGAAACTTTAGAATTTGATAACTTAATACGCCAAGCTCTTACAACAATGGACTCTGCTTATAATAGAAAAGAAAGTAGAGGAGCCCACGCGAGAGAAGATTTTAGTAAAAGAGATGATAAAAATTTTATGAAACATACTTTAGCATGGCAAAATGATAATAAAGTAGAAATAAAATATAGAGATGTTCACTCAAGAACTTTGACTAATGACGTACAATACTTTCCCCCAAAAGAGAGAGTGTATTAAATAATGGTTCAATTTAACTTGCCACAAAATTCTAAGATTCAAGTGGGCAAGCATTACAAAGATATAACAAATTCAAAAAATTTAAAAAAAGTAAATGTTTATAGATGGGATCCGTCTACGAATCAAAATCCAAGAGTAGATACATTTGAAGTTGATATGGATAAATGTGGTCCGAAAGTTTTAGACATATTGTTTAAAATTAAAAATGAAATTGATTCATCACTAACTTTTAGAAGATCATGTGCTCATGGTGTTTGTGGCTCATGCGCAATGAATATTGATGGGGTAAATACATTAGCTTGCATCAAATCTCACACAGATATTAACGGAGATTTAAATGTTTACCCGCTTCCTCATCTTAAAGTTATTAAAGATTTAATTGGAGATCTAACAACTCTTTATAAACAATACGAGTCTATAAAGCCATGGCTTGAAACAGTACAAACTGGAGAAGAAAAAACAGAATTAAATCAATCTCAAAAAGATAGAGAAAAACTTGATGGGTACTACGAATGTATCCTGTGTGCTTGCTGCTCAACATCATGCCCTAGCTACTGGTGGAACGGAGATAAGTATTTAGGACCAGCAGTATTACTTCAAGCTTACAGGTGGATAAACGACAGTAGAGATGGTGATAAAAAAGAAAGATTAAAAAAAGTTGCTGATGAATTAAAGCTATATAGATGCCATACTATTATGAATTGCACTAATTCCTGTCCAAAAGGATTAAATCCTGCAAAAGCCATAGGATCTATTAAGAAAATGCTTGCAACAAGTTAAAACCTTATTTATTCAATTACATCATGAAAACTATTGAGCACTTTGTTAATGGAAAAGCTTTTAGCGGAGAGTCAAAAAAAAAAGCAAAAATTTTTAATCCCGCAACTGGAGAACAAAGCGCAGAAGTAAAATTAGCCACAACTGGAGATATTAATAAAGCTATAGAAAGTGCAAAAAAAGCATTTGAGTCATGGTCTAATAAACCTCCACTTCAAAGAGCGAGAGTTATGTTTAAATTTAAAGAACTTATTGAAAAAAACTCTGATGAATTAACACAGATCATTGTTTCCGAGCATGGAAAAGTTTATGAAGATGCCAAAGGGTCTTTAACAAGAGGTTTAGAGGTAGTTGAGTACGCATGTGGAATTCCTCAAATGTTAAAGGGAGAATTCAGCGAAAATGTTGGAACTGACGTTGATAGCTGGTCAATAAGACAACCTTTGGGAGTCTGCGCGGGTATTACTCCGTTTAATTTTCCTGCAATGGTTCCAATGTGGATGTTTCCAATGGCTATAGCCTGTGGAAACACATTTATACTAAAACCTTCAGAAAAAGACCCCTCTTGTTCTATGAGATTAGCAGAACTTTTAAAAGAAGCTGGTTTACCTGACGGAGTATTCAACGTTGTTAACGGAGATAAGGAGGCTGTTGATGCTCTTATAAATAATAAAGATGTGGTAGCAATGAGCTTTGTAGGATCAACTCCTATCGCCAAATATATTTATGAAAATTGTGCCAAAAATGAAAAAAGAGTTCAAGCATTAGGAGGAGCTAAAAATCATTGTGTTGTAATGCCTGATTGTGATTTAGATCAAGCAGTTAACGGACTTATAGGTGCTGCATATGGTTCAGCAGGAGAAAGATGCATGGCCCAATCTGTAGCAGTGGCAGTAGGCGACATAGGAGATAAATTGGTTAATAGTTTAGCAAAAAAAGTTGAAACTTTAAAAGTTGGTCCAGGAATGGACAAAAAATCTGAAATGGGCCCGCTTGTTACAAAAGAACATTTAGCAAAAGTTAAAAGTTATGTAGATATTGGAGAAAAAGAAGGAGCTAAATTAATTGTAGACGGAAGAAATTTAAAATTGCAGGGTTATGAAAATGGTTATTACATTGGAGGCTGTTTATTTGACCATGTAACTAAAGATATGAAAATTTATAAGGAAGAAATATTTGGACCAGTTTTATCTGTAGTCAGGGCAAAAAATTTTGATGAAGCTCTAAAGTTAGTTAATGATCACGAATTCGGTAACGGTGCGAGTATATTTACAAGAGACGGCGATTCAGGAAGAACATTTTCTAGTAAAGCTAAAATAGGAATGATTGGTATTAATATTCCAATTCCAGTTCCAATGGCCTTTCATAGTTTTGGTGGTTGGAAAAGATCTTTATTCGGAGACCAACATATGCATGGTCCAGAAGGAGTTAGATTTTATACTAAATTAAAAACAATGACATCAAGATGGCCTTCAGGCTCAAGATCTGATCCAGAGTTCGTGATGCCAACAATGAAATAGAAGGAGAAAAAGTGAGAAAAAAAATTACTTTGATTGGTGCAGGGCAAATTGGGGGCACTCTAGCCCATTTAATAGCATTGAAAGAATTAGGAGACGTAGTTTTATTTGACGTTGCTGCTGGAATAGCAAAAGGTAAGGCACTAGATATCGCTCAATCTTCACCTGTAGACGGATTTAATATTAGTCTATCAGGTACAGATAATTATGAGGATACAAAAAATTCTGACGTAATTATTATAACAGCCGGCGTTCCTAGAAAACCAGGAATGACAAGAGACGATTTACTTGGAATAAACTTAAAGATAATTAAACAAGTAGCTGAAGGAATTAAAAAAACTTCTCCAAACGCCTTTGTAATTTGTATTACCAACCCACTAGATGTAATTGTAATGGCATTGCAAAAATACTCGGGTATGCCTAAAAATAAGATAGTTGGAATGGCTGGAATTTTAGACTCTTCAAGATTTATTTATTTTCTATCAGAGGAACTAAAAGTTCCAGTTAAGAAAATTAAATCATTTGTTTTGGGCGGTCATGGAGACAGCATGGTAGCAATGCTTGGGTTAACAGAGGTAGATGGAAAAAATATTAATGATATCGTTAATGAGGGAAAATTGAAAAGAGAACGTTTAGATCAAATAATTGAAAGAACTAAGAAGGGAGGAGCTGAAATTGTAAAATATTTAGAAAAAGGATCAGCATTTTATGCTCCCGCTGCTTCAGGAGTAGAAATGGCAGAGAGTTACTTAAAAGATTTAAAAAAACAATTACCATGTGCTGCTTATCTTAATGGTGAATATGGCACTAAAGACTTATATGCTGGTGTACCAGTCATCATAGGTTCTGGTGGAGTAGAAAAAGTAGTTGAGTTAAAGTTAAGCTTGGAAGAAAAAAATAATTTTGAAAAATCGATTCAGGCTGTACAAGATTTATTTAAAGCTGCTCAAAAAATCGATATGTCATTAGAATAAAAAAGATTTTGATTAAAAAAAAAATACTAATACCTATATATAATGATTGGTCTTCTCTTGAAATTTTATTAAATAATTTAGAAAAGAAATTAAAGTCAGATAATTATGAAATTGTTATTGTTGACGACTGTTCAATAAAAAAAAAATTAATTTTATCAAAAAGTTATAATAAAATTAAGAAAATAAAAATTTTAAACCTTACTAAAAACATGGGTAGTCAAAGATGTATTGCTATTGGTTTGAAATATTTATCGCAATTTAAAGAAAATTTCATTATTACAGTAATGGATGGCGATGGGGAAGACAATCCAGATCATGTTAATGATTTATTTGCAAAAGCAGAAAAATACTCTGACTCCGTTATCACTGCTAATCGCCTAAGTAGGCATGAAGGAAAAGTATTTCAATTTTTATATAAAGCTCATTTGTTAGTTACATTTCTTTTAACTTTTAAATGGATTGATTTTGGAAACTTTACTTGTTTTAGATCATTAAACTTAGAGAAAATTCAAAAAAATAATGAGATAGGAATAGCGGTATCTGCTGCAGTTATTAAAAACTGCAAAATATTAACGTCTCCTACAAAAAGATTAAGCAGGTACAAAGATAATTCCAAAGTAAGTTATTTCGGTCTTTTTTTACATTCATTAAGAATTTTATCTATTTTTTATAATAGGGTTTTATTTACTTCTTTTGCCTATCTAACATTAGCAGCAATACTATTTGTAAATTCAATTAATATTCTATCAATTTTAATTTCATTTAATATTATTTTTAATATTTTTTTAATATTAGTTTATAAAAATTTTAAGATTACAGACAGGTATTACAAAAAGTTAAAAATCAGTGAAGATAATTGTTAATTATAAAAAATAGATAAAAGTCTCTAATAATTTTTTTTATAAACGCAAAGTACATTTTTCCCATATCTATAATTAGTTAAAAAATCTAAAACTATAGTAATTGGAGAGAAAAGCTTGTCCCATAAAAATACTTTAATTTTTGATGGATACACTTCTTGATTAAAAAATATCTTATTAAGAAAATACAGGACATATCCAACCATGTCTAAATAAATAAGTTTTTCGATTTTAGCATTTTTAAAATTATTTTTTTTGAAAAAATTAATATCATACCTCTTACAATGTCCTATAGCTTTATCAAATTTACTATAAAGTTTTTGATGTGCGGGCACTAAAATAATTAAATAACCGCCTGGATTAAGTTTTGATATTGCTAAGTTGATTTCTTTTTTATCTTTTTTGATATGCTCAAGAACATTAAGATAAATTATAGTGTTAAATTTTATATTAATTTGATTTATTTTTTTATTATTTACTTTTATATTTTTTTTTTTCGAAAATTTTTTTTTAAGTACCAAATAATTATTTTTATCTAAATCACTCAAGTAAATTTCCTTATAAGACGCACAATAATTCCCGGTGAAGCTACCTAGCCCAGCACCTACTTCAAATATCTTATTTTTAAAGTATTTCTTAATTAAAAAATAAACATATTTTTGAAATACTTTGGCCGTGTCAAATATTTCTAACTCTTTACCTGGATAATCCATATTTTTCAATTATCATCTTTTTGTATAAACTTAAAAACAATTTATTTTTATTATTAATTTTCTTAACTAAAATTTCATCACTTTTACTGAGATTTAATTCAAGTCTTTTATTCTTAATTAATTTTAAAAACAAGTTTTTTTTATTATCATTTAATTTATTTTTAATAAGTGA
>Ga0307986_10003554_pt1 | contig 10792 bp, 13 predicted proteins | sample EllFjometageno82_FD_203170 | JGI IMG/M metagenome (GOLD analysis project Ga0307986, IMG submission 203170) | Marine microbial communities from Ellis Fjord, Antarctic Ocean - #82 | ecosystem: Environmental > Aquatic > Marine > Unclassified | place: Southern Ocean | collected 2014-10-09
GTTATGGGAGCTTTAACTCTTTACTTAGACTTTATAAATTTATTTATAATGTTATTAAGACTTTTTGGTCAAAGAAGATAATTATTTTATTGCCCTTAAATTATTCCATCTAGTTTTTTCTATAAGACTAAAAATATCGCTAGATTTTTTTAATACATTTCCATGTTTGTCTTTAATATAAAATTTTTCTTCACGGCTTTTTGGTTTTAGATTTTTTAAAATCTTATAAATTGGTTTTTCAGAAGCGCGTTGATAAATATCAAAAGAAATCTCCCGAGGCCCAATAGAAACTCCATAGTCCCTCCAAGTTCCATTTGAGACCATTTTGCCATAGAGATTCAGAATAGCCTGAAGTTCTTTTTTAATAAAAAAAATTTCTCTATCATTACTATTCGAAACATTATTGACAACTAATTTTAAGTTTCTCATAATTTGTACCTATTAATTAAAAACATTTGAAAAGCAGTAAAAATAAAAGTTATTGGAAGAATGCCCCAAACTTTAAAATTTACCCAAAATTCTTCTGTTTGTGTCCTCCAAACATATTCATTTAACAAAGCTAGTGCGAAGAAAAAATATGTCCATCTTATTGTTAGAGCCTTCCAGCCTTCATCAGTTAAAGATATGGACTTACCAAGAACTTTTTTCAAGAAAGGTTCTTTTGTAAAAAACCTTTCAAAAGCTAAAGCTAAACCAAACAAAACGTTAATTATTGTTGGTTTCATATAAAGAAATACTGGATTGTTAAAATACAAAGTTAGTCCGCCAAAAACAGATATAATCACACCTCCAATTAAGGGTATGTAGGGAATTTTTTTTTCAACTATGTAACTAATAAGAACAGCAATTATAGTCGCAATAATCAATGGAGGTATTGCAGAGCTTAAATTTTTTCCACTTTTAGAGTAAACTACAAAGAAGATTAATAAAGGACCAAAGTCAGTAATAAACTTTAATAAAGACTTATTCACACTTTGTTTCTAACATAAAACTATTTTTTTATAAATTTATATATTGATTTTTAATTAAAAGTTATTATCTTATACTCTATGGCTGGAAACGCTGCAAAATTTTCAATTGGGTCTATCGTTAAGCATAGGCATTTTAACTTTCGTGGAGTAATCCACGATGTAGATTTTGAATTTAATAATTCTGAAGAGTGGTACCAATCTATTCCAAAAGATGTAAGGCCAAAAAAAAATCAACCTTTTTATCATTTATTAGCTGAAAGTAATGATGTAACTTATGAGGCATATGTCTCCGAACAAAATCTATTGATAGATAATTCTAAGCAACCAGTAAGGCATCCGCTTATTGATGAGATTTTTGTTGGTAAAAAAGGATCAGGCTATTTAAAGCTTTCTAACTAGTTAATTGAGCCTATTGCCACAAATACAACATTATTAGATCAAATCTAAAACAAATTATTTTTATAAATTCATAGTGTTATTGCTTAGTTGAGGACAGTTTATATTTTAACTCCCTCAAAGTTCTCAATTAGGTAAAACAAGCATCTTTCCTTAAAATAAAAACTGGTATATGCAATCTAAATTAAAATGTTTAAATTTTTCTCATCTAGCAATATTTATTTATTAATTCAAAAATTAATTAAATTTATCAATTCAATTTTTTTTTTAATTTTAGTAATTGGTTTAACTTTTGCTTTAATTTTGTCGCCGCCAGACTATCTTCAAGGTGAAGCTGTTAGAATAATGTATGTCCACGTCCCTTCTGCTTGGATAGGATTAGCTTGTTTTTCTTTAATTACCATTCTTTCAGTGTTTAATTTTATTTTTAAAATTAAAAATTTTTACTTCATCAACAAAAGTATAGCTCCTATTGGTTTATTATTTACTTGTCTGGCAATTGCTACAGGTTCTTTATGGGGACAACCAACCTGGGGCACATGGTGGGCGTGGGATGCAAGACTTACTTCTATGTTAGCTTTAATGTTGTTCTACATTTGTTATATTTTAACATTTAAACTTTTAAACAAAGAAGATTTAATTATAAAAGTATCTTCAATTATATCCATAATAGGATCAATCAACCTTCCAATAATTAAATACTCAGTTGAGTGGTGGACGACATTACATCAGCCAGCGAGCATAAAAATTACAGGGTCAAATAGCATACACCCTCAAATGATGCTGCCATTAATGGTAATGCTATTAGCTTTTTTATTGTATGCTGCGCTAATTTTTCTAATGAAATATAAAACAGAAATCATTAGAATAAAGAAAAAAAACATTAAAAGAAGCTAATAAATATGATTTCAAATTTTATAACAATGAATGGATACGGACTTTATGTTTGGCTATCTTTCGGTATTGTTTTTATTTCTTGTACGGTTGTTTATTTTAAAACAAAAAAAACTCTAAGAAAATATGAGCAAGAGTTTTTAGCAGAACTTCAAACATTAACACTAGAAGAACAAAATAAGGTTGTAGAAAATTCGAGAGTTGCACAGCAGATACTAGCGACAAGCTCTAAGATAAACTAAAAGCATTTTTAATGCTTACAAAAAAAGTTAAAAATAGAATATCATTTTTAATTTGCGTCATTTTATTATCAGTCGTCGCTATATTTTTTATCCTCAAATCTTTAAATAAGAATATTCTATATTTTTCTTCACCAACGGAAATAAAACAAAGAGAAGATATTCCGCTTAATAAAGCCATGAGAGTTGGTGGAATGGTAAAAAAAGGCTCAATAACTATAAATCAAAAAAATATTCAATTTATAGTTACTGATTTCGAGAACGAAATTCTAATTAGTTATTCAGGAACGGTTCCAAATTTATTTGCAGAGGAAAAAGGCGTAGTCGCGGAAGGCAAGCTAAGTGATAAAAATTTTTTTATTGCAGATAGAATACTGGCTAAACATGATGAAAATTATATGCCCCCAGAAATCAAAGGAATATTAGAAAAAAATGCTAAGTAACATTGGAATTGGTTTAATTGTTCTAGTTTTAATTTTATGTTTTTTGACTATTTACACAGCTAGTTTTGATCTAAAAATTGCCAATCAATCTATAAAAAAAAGTATTTATAAATTAAGCTTATTTCAAACGACTTTTACAGTCTTGAGCTTTTTTACTCTAATAATTGGTTTTATTAACTCTGACTTTTCACTTATTAATGTTTATGAGAATTCACACACTACTAAACCCCTTTTTTATAAAATAGCAGGTACTTGGGGCAATCATGAAGGCAGCCTACTTCTATGGGTTAATATTTTAGTTATATTTTCTTATTTATTTTTAGTTTTCAGTCATGCCTATGATAAAAAATTTAGACTTTATACGTTAATATCTCAAAATATTTTAATTTTAGGTTTTTTATTTTTTTTATTGTTAAATTCAAATCCTTTTAATTCTATATATCCAACTCCATCTGAGGGTATGGGGCTAAATCCTATACTTCAAGATCCAGCACTAGCTATTCATCCGCCACTTCTTTATGTTGGGTTTGTCGGCTGCTCAATTTATTTTTCCGCGGCCATTGCTTCGTTAATATCTAATTATGACGGAAAGTTATTCGCTCAATCAATAAAAAATTGGGTTAAAATTACTTGGTGTTTTCAGACTCTTGGAATTATCATAGGATCTATCTGGGCTTACTATGAGCTAGGGTGGGGTGGTTTTTGGTTTTGGGATCCGGTTGAAAATGCTTCTTTGCTGCCTTGGTTTGCTATAACTGCTTTAATGCATTCACTAATTGTTCTCGAAAAAAGAAACACTCTTTACTCTTGGGTTATTATACTTTGCCTCTTAACTTTTATTCTAAGTGTAACAGGAACATTTTTAGTCAGGTCTGGAATTTTAAATTCAGTGCATACTTTTGCTAGTGATCCTTCTAGAGGGACTTACATACTTTTATTTTTATCATTTATGATTTTTTCAGCATTAATTATTTTTTTTATAAAACATAAAAAAGAAACTTATAATTTTAACCTAAAAAGTAGAGAGACTTTTATTTTAGCAAACAACTGGTTTATGGCTTTTTTTCTAGTTACTGTATTAATAGGCATGCTCTATCCAATTTTTCTTGATGTATTAACCAATGTAAAAATCTCTGTTGGCCCTCCTTTTTTTAACATTGTTATCATTCCTCTGGTTGTTCCACTCATGTTTTTAATGGCTATAGGACCAAAGTTTGGTTGGATTAAATCAAAAAATAATAATTATTATGAAGTGTCATTTCTTATTTTAGGTTCAATAGTTATAAATTTACTTATTTTTTATTTTTTTGGCAAGTATAGTTTATTGTCTAATTTAATTTTTATAACAGCGATATTTTTAATTTTATATTCATTTTTAGATATTATAAAATTTATTAACAAAAAAAATAAATCAAGATTACCAAGAATTATTTCTCATTTAGGTTTCGGTTTGTTGGTATTTTTCATTGGCATTAACCACCAATTCTCAATTGAGGAAGATTTTAACTTAAAAGTTGGCGAGATTAAGAAGACTATTAATTATGAAATTAACTTTGAGGAAATAAAGATAAAAGAAAGTAAAAACTATAAAGCAGTCATAGGTAATTTTAAATTAACTGATCTTAGAAATAGCTTAGTTCAGTATTTAGAACCTGAAATAAGGATTTATTCAAACCCAGAAACTCTAACTTATGAAGCCGCTATAAAATCAAAAATTACATCAGATATTTATTTAACAATGAGCAATATATCTAGATCTGACTATTACAACATTAAATTTCAAAACAAACCATTTATGATATGGATTTGGTTATCCGCTTTAATTATCGTACTTGGGGGTTTTATACAACTAAGTTTAAAAAAAAATGAAGATTAACATCACTCAAATTATCATCTTTTGTTTTATAATCTTCTCCCTACTTATTTTTTGGCAGGGATTAAAAAAAGATAATAATTATGACACCAAAAATCTTACTGGAACTAGAATTAGTAACTTTCAATTATCTGAAATAAATGATGATGATAAATATATTTCCGAAGAAGATTTGAAAAAAAATTCATATACTTTAATTAATTTTTTTGCGTCATGGTGTGCTCCGTGTAGATCTGAACACAAGTATCTAATAAACCTATCAAGTAAGAAGAATAAAATTCAAATTATAGGTATTAACTTTAAAGATAAAAAAAATAATGCCAATAATTTTCTGAAAGAATTGGGAAACCCTTACAATTTTGTTGGAAAAGATACTAATGGTAAAATTTCAATACTATTTGGTATTTATGGAATTCCTGAGTCTATACTTGTTAATAACAACCTTACTGTAATTAAAAAAATAGTCGGCCCATTAGATCAAATTCAATATAATGAAATTTTAAATATTATAAGATGAAAATTAAAACAATTATTTTTATTATCTATATTTTTCTTTCCACTCCTGGGTATTCAAACGAAAATCAACCAGAGTTACTAGAAATTTATAAAAATTTAAGGTGTCTGGTCTGTCAAGGACAGTCTGTAGCTGATTCAAATTCGGACTTTGCGATAACAATTAAACTTGTTGTAGAAGATCAAGTCAAAGAAGGAAAAACCAATAAGGAAATTTATAGTTTTCTAATTAGCAAATATGGAGAATGGATTGTTTATCAACCAGTATTTAATAAAAATAATTTTCTGCTATGGGTTTTACCCTATGCTGTATTATTTGTCGGTGGTATCTTTATTTTTCTAATAATACGCAAAACTAAGCATAATAAGACTAATTGAATCTGTACATTTTTTGATTTAGGTTGTATTTTTTACAAAATGAAAAATTTAATTTTACTTAGTATAGCTGTAATTTTTTTATCAAATACACACGCATTGTCTGCAGAGAAAGGTAGAAGTTTGTTAGAAAAATTGCTTAACAGAGACCTGCCTGGAGGTTCAGCCTCTACTTTTGCTAAAGCTAGAGAAGCAGAAAAAAATATAAATCAAGAAATGACATCCAATGAGATTAAAAAAAAAAGTAAATTGTGTAAAAAAATTGGTGGAAGAAGTTTATTAGAAAAAGCAGTAGGCAAAGATTTGCCGTTTGGCAATGCTAGTAAGAATGTAAAACAGAAATGTTCTCCTCTAAACCAACAAGTAAAAAAAAGAAATAAAACATATGAAAATTCTTTTATTAATAGTGACAGAGGACAGAATATTTCATTTTATACAGGAACTTTCGATATAATTGATAAAGAAGGTGACGATAAAACTAGTTTGATAGGGTTAGAACATAAAAATAAAAATTTATTTAGGGAAACCTGGTTAGGAAAAATTTCACCTACGAGTGGTGCTTTTGTTACAGGAAAAAACTCAATTTATTTATACACAGGTATTGCAGCGGACTATAATTTAGGTCCTATAAACATCTCACCAAGCTTTGCACCTGGTTATTACGAAGCAGGAGACGGGAAAAAATTAGGGAGTCCTCTTGAATTTAAATCAGAAGTAAAAATAGGACTAGATTTGTTTAAAAACTCTAATTTAGGTTATAGCTACAGTCATATTTCAAACAATGATTGGGGTAATGTCAACCCAGGCTCAGACAATCAATCGATAAATTTTTCTAAAAAGTTTTAATTAGAAATGGCTATTAAAGATTGTTTCAATATTGAAGATTTTAGAAAATTAGCAAAAAAAAATTTACCTTCACCAATTTTTCATTATATTGATGGTGGTGCTGATGACGAAACAACTCTAAAAAGAAATACAGAGTCGTTTGCTAAATGTGATTTAGTGCCAAATATTTTAGCTAGTGTAGGAGAGCCAGATCTTTCAGTTAATGTGTTTGGCCAAAAAATTGACATGCCTTTATTCCTATCTCCAACTGCAATGCAGCGTCTATACCATCACGATGGAGATAAAGCATCAGCAAGAGCAGCCGAAAAATTTGGTACTTTTTATAGTATGTCTACTATGGCAACCTCATCTATTGAAGAGATTTCAAGTATTTCAGAAGGACCAAAGTTATTTCAACTTTATATCCATAAGGACCAGGCACTTACTGATAATTTAATAGACAGGTGCAAAAGCTCTGGGTTTAAAGGTTTGTGTTTGACTGTTGATACAGTTGTTGCGGGAAACAGAGAAAGAGATCACAGAACTGGTTTTACAACTCCACCAAAACTTACCTTAGAGAGTCTGATAAGTTTTGCTGCTCATCCAACTTGGACCATAAATTATTTAACTCATGGAAAATTTGAATTAGCAAATGTTGCACACTTTACTAAAAAAGGTTCCAGTATAGCAAAAGGCGTAATGGAATATATTAACGAACAGTACGATCCGGCAATGAGCTGGAAAGATGCAGAATATTGCGTTAAGCGTTGGAATGGTCCATTTGCTTTAAAAGGCCTGATGTCAGTTGAAGACGCAAAGAAAGCGGTTGATATTGGGGCCTCTGCAATAATGCTTTCAAACCATGGTGGCAGACAATTAGATGGTTCGCGTTCACCTTTCGATCAACTACCTGCAATTGTTGATGCCGTTGGAGGAAAAATTGAAATTATTGTAGATGGAGGAATTAGAAGAGGCACACACGTTTTAAAAGCTTTAGCTATGGGTGCAACAGCATGTAGTTTTGGAAAAGGTTTCTTGTTTGCTTTAAGTGCCGGGGGGCAAAAAGGAGTAGAAATGGTTTTACAAAGAATGAGAGATGAAATTAGAAGAGATATGATTTTAATGGGCTGTAAAAGTATAAAAGATTTAGACCCAAGTAAAATTATTTACAGGTAAAATATTGTGACAATATTTCTCTACTAATATAAATAAATTTTATTAATATTAAAAAAAGGACAAATCGAATATGAAATTAGCTAAAAATTTAGAGAGATTGGGAACAGAGTCGGCTTTTAGTATATTAGCTGAAGCTAAAAAACTTGAAGCGCAAGGAAAAGAAATGATCCACCTTGGTTTGGGCCAACCTGACTTTAAAACCCCACAGCATATTGTGAATGCTGCAAAAAAAGCTTTAGATGATGGCCATCATGGATATGTTTTGTCTAATGGTATTTTAGAATGCAGACAGGCAGTAACGAGAAAAATTAAAAAACTTTATAACAAAGATGTAGACCCTGAGAGAGTTTTGATAATGCCAGGCGGTAAACCCACTATGTTTTATGCAATTTCAATGTTTGGAGAAGAAGGAGCTGAAATAATTCATCCTACACCTGGATTTCCAATTTATGAGTCTATGATTAACTACTCAGGTGCAAAAGCAGTTCCTTATGATTTAACAAAAGATAAGGATTTAAAATTTGATCCAGAAAAAATTTTATCTTTAATTACAGATAAAACTAGACTGTTAATATTAATCAACCCTAACAATCCAACAGGAAGTTTTGTTGAAAAACCAGCAGTAGATTTTTTAGCAGAAGAGCTTAAGAAGTACCCCCATGTTGCAATTTTAAGTGATGAAATTTATAGTCGTCAAATTTATGACGGCAAAGAGATGCCCACATTTTTTAATTATCCTGACCTACAAGATAGGCTGATAGTTTTAGATGGATGGAGTAAAGCTTACGCTATGACTGGTTGGAGAATGGGCTGGAGTGTATGGCCAGAAAAATTAATTCCACACGTAAATAAATTAATTATTAATAGTGTGTCATGTGTCAATGCACCTTCCCAGTTTGCTGGTATAGCTGCCTTAGATGGATCAGACGAGCCTATTGATAATATGATGAAAGAATTTGATAAGAGACGTAAATTTATTCACTCAGGACTAAATAATATACCAGGTATTGAATGCAGCATGCCAGGTGGCGCTTTCTATGTCTTTCCCAAAGTAATAGGGACAGGATTGAGTGGCTCAGAATTTTCAAAAAAATGCATGCATGAAGCTGGCGTAGCAATTGTTCCAGGCACTGCTTTTGGTAAAACTTCAATTGACTATGTAAGATTTAGTTTTGCAGCTTCGATGGAAAATATTGAAAAAGCCCTTGAAAAGATCAAAAAATGCTTGGATAAGTAGTGTTGTTTTTTGACCTAACGTCTTAAAAATTATAGAATTATAAAATGACAAGTCTTCAAATGCCTAAAGTTGATAAATCAATTTTATTTAGTAAGGATAAAATAGTCTTAGACTTAAACAAAATTTTAAAAAAAGAAAACATACTTTCACATGAAGATGAGGTCAGACCTTACGAGACCGATGCTCTTGTCGCGTATAAACAAAAACCACTTCTAGTCGTTTTACCAGAAACAGTTGAGCAGGTGAGTGAAATTCTCAAGTACTGTAACGAAAATAAAATTAAGGTTGTACCAAGAGGTGCTGGGACAGGTTTATCAGGAGGCGCACTTCCTTTAGCAGATTGTGTCTTGTTAGGCATGGGAAAATTTAATAAAATATTAGAAATAGATTATCAAAATAAATGTGTTGTTTTACAACCGTGTGTTACTAATTTAGCAATTACAAATGCCGTACAGGATAAAAATTTTTACTACGCACCAGATCCATCAAGTCAAATAGCATGCTCAATTGGTGGAAATGTTGCTGAAAATTCTGGTGGTGTACATTCTTTAAAATATGGAGCAACTACAAATAATTTATTAGGCATTCAAGTTGTTTTAATGGACGGAACCACAACAAGATTTGGAGGAAAAACTTTAGATTCCGAAGGTTATGACTTACTTGGATTGATGACAGGATCTGAAGGATTGCTTGGAGTAATTACTGAGGTGACAGTTAAAATTTTAAAAAAACCAGAAGTGGTAAGAGCAGCACTTATAGGGTTTTCAAGTATAGAGGATGCCGGACAGTGTGTATCAGAAATAATTGCAAAAGGAATAATACCAGCGGGCATGGAAATTATGGATAAAGCTTTAACTAAAGCAACAAATGACTATTCAAAAGCAGGTTATCCAGTGGACGCAGAAGCCATGATGATCGTTGAACTTGATGGTACAGAAACTGAAGTTTTAGAACTTATTAAAAGAGTTGAAGAAATTGCTAAAAAAAATAAATGTTCAAGTATAAAAATTAATAAGACAGAAGAAGAAAGACTAAAGTTTTGGGCCGGCAGAAAAGCTGCTTTCCCTGCTTGTGGCGATCTAGCTCCAGATTATATGTGTATGGACGGATCTATACCAAGAGGAAAACTTGCGGAAGTTTTAAAAGAAATTCAGAGACTTTCAAAAAAATATGTATTACCGGTAGCAAATGCATTTCATGCTGGAGACGGAAATCTTCATCCGTTAATTATGTTTAACGCTAACGATCCAGAACAATTAAGAAAGACTGAAGAGTTTGGCTCGGAAATATTAAAGTATTGCGTTAAAGTCGGAGGAGCACTAACAGGTGAACACGGGGTAGGTATAGAAAAAAGAGAATTAATGTGTGAATCTTTTAACAATACAGACATTAAACAACAAATTGATATTAAAGCAGCGCTCGACCCAAATTCACTACTTAACCCTGGTAAGGTTTATCCCATACTAAGAAAATGCGCAGAAGAAGGAAGGGTTCATGTCCATGGAGGAAAAACAAAATTCCCAGACATTCCAAGATTTTAGCCCATCAGTTCTAAAACCTGACAAAGAAGAAACAATAGCTGAAATTATAAAGCACTGTTATAGAAAAAATATTCCATTAGAAATTTGTGGATCAGGTTCAAAAAAAAATATTGGAAGAAATTTTCAATCTCAAAAAACGTTAGATCTCTCTAATTATTCAGGCATTATTAAGTATGAGCCAGAAGAGCTTTATATAAAAGTAAAGTCAGGCACTCCAATTAAGGAAATTAAGGAAGCACTTGAAAAAAATAATCAACACTTAGCTTTTGAGCCCACAGATTTTGGCCCCTTATTCGAAGGACAAAATAA
>Ga0307986_10003555_pt1 | contig 10791 bp, 23 predicted proteins | sample EllFjometageno82_FD_203170 | JGI IMG/M metagenome (GOLD analysis project Ga0307986, IMG submission 203170) | Marine microbial communities from Ellis Fjord, Antarctic Ocean - #82 | ecosystem: Environmental > Aquatic > Marine > Unclassified | place: Southern Ocean | collected 2014-10-09
CAGAGGGACGACCCAAGTTAAACCCGCCAACACTATCCTGCATGTCACCATTGAGGGTATTACCCATCACTGACTTTTCCATCTCGTTAGTAGATGAGTTCCACCGCTGCCACTGCTGGCGCTGGGCTACAATGCGGACACTGATACTCTCCGCGTAAACGACATCATCTCCCATCGTGATCTTATACGACCCTACAGGAATAACATCCGTCTTGATCTTCTTACCACCAACATCAATTTCGCCTTTAATAGCTGAACTGACTACGTTTACCCGTGCAATAGATGGGCCAGACTGTTTGCTGGATGTTTCAGATACGCCCATAAGCTCTGCAAGAGACTTACCACGATCCGCTGCTACTGTTAGTTCTACACTCATAATATTCTCCATGAGATTTGTGTTTAAGAGTCCAAGTTATACCATCATATGTCTTTTACGTCAAGCCAATTAGGCCCAATCTTTGACTCAAGTAGTAATGGTACGTTCATTACAACACCATAAGCTTTCTCTATGAGGTCATTTAATTCTTCGTTCATATCATCAATGATTTGTAGCACGACTCCTCTCTCCTTTGGGTGAGTATCTACAACCGTCGAGTCATGTACTGTATTAACAAGGCAGGACTGTAGACCACTTAACCGTTTCTCCAATTCTATCAGCACGACAGGGACCACATCACCTGTAGCAAACCCCTGCACTGGATAGTTCTTGATCATAGTGAAGTGTGACACACCACCACGAGCATTACGTTTAACATCAGGGAAAGCGTACTGCCTGCCTGACTTACTGGTAATCTTATTAAACCTCATAGCTTCATCAGCTAGGCTCTTGTGCCAAGATGCAACACCTTCATACTTCTCGTTGAAGTGGATGTAGTAAGCCTCCTCTGCTTTACTCCTACCATATCCAGTAGCCCCGAAGAGTGGTGCAAACGTATGCTCCTTAGCTTCCTGGCGTGTTGTAGGCTGTCCCGCATCAGTAATGACCTGTGCAGTGTAACTGTGAACGTCGAAGCCATTAGCAATCTCAGCCATAGCTACCGCATCCTGTGATAGGTATGCAGCAGTACGAAACTCTAGCTGTGCAAAGTCTGCCTCTAAAATATCTCCGCCCTCCCATCTAGATACAAACACACGCTTAACTGGGAAAGTACCGCCACGAGGCATGTTCTGCATGTTAGGGTTACGACCACTGAAGCGACCTGTAGCTGTGATATGCTGTGTAAGACTTACGTGTAGGTAGCCATCTTTCTTAGTGAATGTGTCAATGCCTTCTACGAATGCAGAGAGGTAACTACTAACAGCAGACAGGCGCTTTAGGTCAGTAAGAAAGCTTATTGCATCGTCCATCTTCTTAGTCTTAGCTGTACCAATCAGCACAGATAGATTATCCTTGCCTGTGCTAAACCCATTAGCACTAACCCACTTCTTTGTAGGTGCAGCAAATGCTAATCCAGCTAAGACGTTTGTGTTCTTTAGCTGGTAGCCACGCGCTTCACAATCCTTACATTTGTTAGGTCTAGCATACTTTGTGCCATCCTTCCTTACTTTATAGACTTTTCCTTCCCCTTTACAGTCAGGGCAGGTAAACGCTTTAGTGCGTCTAATCAAAGTGCTGTTAGAGCCTACTGCTGATACAAACTCTTTCTTATCCTTGGTGTGTTCAAATAACTGTACCCACTCCTTCTTGTTATTAACCTTACGAGAGAAAACAACCTGCGACATCTGCTCTGGGGAGTTAAGGTTAATAGGTGTGTCGCCCATTATTTCTCGAACCTTATGTTGCAGCCTGTCTTCAATGTCTGCTTTTTCTTGTTCATACTCCTGACGCACAGCATCAAGGGCTACACGATCTACACAAAAACCAGCCATGTACATACGTGTAAGTGTCTTGCATGTATCAAACGTGACAGACCTAACCTTGTGTAACGAAGCTGATTCAACTTCACCGTAGTCAAGCTCAAGATCATGGAACAACTCTCGTGTCGTATCTAAGTCAGCCTGTAAGTAGAAGGTTAACTCCTTTAGCGGGATCTCATTAGTGTTGTAACCGTCTTTGAAGTACTTCTTGAGAGTGTCATCCTTCTGGGATGTTAGCTGTCTGCGCTGGGCGCAACCGTCTAGACTGAGGGTATCCTTCTGGCCTCGCAATAAGATATACTCTGCAAGCATGGTATCATATATGTCACAGTCATACTTAAATCCACACTCCCAAAGCCACATAAGATCATGCTGAGCATTATGCATAATCAGAAGTGTAGTCATGTCTAGGATGTCTTGGATAAGCTTACGCCCAGCGCCATTAGTATCCTTAGCCTCTAGGTGGTCAATATTAACAATGAACGTCTCTTCAGGTTTATCAGCGTTCTGCATACCTACCTGTACAAGGAAGTTACCCTCCTCATACGGATCAAGATGCCACTTACCGTTACGCATCTGTGTGGTGTTTTCAACGTCTAATACCAGTCTCATCCATCTCTCCTCTATGCACTGTATAGTGATCGGCCACCGTCAAGTTCACAGTGTACCACACCATGCCAACCACCTTTAAGTTTATTCTTAGCAATGTTCAAGTGTCGCTGTGTATCTTGCTCATCTGCACCTTCGACAACCGGGTTTTTACTGATCAATACCATCAAGTCAGCTTCAGCAGCCTTACCTGTCTTGGAGCCTTCCATCATACTTTGATCAACGATTACCTTACCCTCTGCTACAGCACTAAGCTGAGACATCCACACAACACAGCAATTGTACTGCTTAGAAATATTACGTGCATAGATAGCTGCATCCTTTAGATACACATCTGACTTGTCACTAGTCTTAGATGCAAACTTGTCACCCATATCTAGGATCAAGATGTCAGGCTTCTCTTGTTTAACTAGAGACTCTACCCATTGCAGGTCTTTGTTAGTGCTGTCCTTGATACGAATGTTCTTACGTACAGGCTCATAGCGTGAACGAGCTAGTGACACGTTACCCTTAACCTCTTCCATAGTCATACCCGCAGCAGCACTTAGGTAACGTGCGCCTACACGCTCATATGCTTCCTCATTACACAAGACCACACACTTAGCACCTTGATGCGCCCACCCTCCAGGCCCAGCAATCAGTGACGCATGGAAGGATGTCTTACCTGTGTTTGGACGTGCGCCTACTAACAACAGGTGACCACCACTAACACCCTCGACCTTACGCTGTAGACTAGGGATGTTAAACTTCCACTGCGTCTGTAGATCATTAGCTTCAAGAAGACGCTCAATAGAAATGTCCTCCCAAGATACTTTAACATTAGGTGTGAAGTCATCCTTGAAGTCATCCAAGATACGTCGCAATGGTTCTAGTGTTGTCTGTGATCCATTAACAAAGTCAAAGCCGAGGTTAGCTACCAAGTCACCTACGTATTGCTGGAACAATTGCCCTAGCACTGTATCAGCAATCTCTTCTTTAACTACATCAGCTTTATCCATCTTACGAAATAGATCAGCATAGGATGTCTTAGTAGCGGTAGTCATAGTCTGGTTCTGTGCATAGAACAAAGCTTCGAGGTCAGCCATGTTTAGGTCGCCGTCGTAGCTTTCCATAGCATGGTCTATTGTCTGTTTAATCTTACGGATATCTTTAGTGAAGATCTTATCTGGGCAGCGGATACCCTTGTGTTGATTATAAAAGTCGCGGTTTAAAAGTGTCTTAATTAGTGCCAGTTCCATCGTCATCGTCAGTCTCTCCTAAGATCTTATTTATAATCACCGTAATAGCCACCCAAGGCCACAGCATTGAAAACTTGTCGGCAGCATAAGGGTCTTCATTCTCATCATCTGGCTCTGTGATGGATGACAATAGTACTACACCCAGCACATACATAAAGGCTGCCCCATTTAGAAACATTGCTACATTCATTGCATATCCTCCTCTACTAAATAGTAAGCACCTTCTGGGCTATCCCAAGCAGATAGTATATCCTTAAATTGCTGTATGCTCATATATAACATCTGATGCTGCTCTGCTGTATCATCATACTGCCGCATAAAGACAGTGCCGTCATTACAGATACATACTTCTACGTCATTACAACTATCACTCTCGTCTAGTGTAACTATTATGTCTGCATCTGGTTCCATCTCAACAGTAAACATCAGTGTCAATCCTCATCTTTATACTTTGTATGCTTACGGAATCGTTTTTTGTAAGCACGTTTGATCCTCTTCAGTTGACCAGCCTTCCACATGTAAAACTTACGTGCTTTAGTGAGGCCGTCATACTCATCACCACCCTTCAGGGGGATACGTTTAGTCATCAGTACTGATCTTCCATTAATGCTACCCACGACACAGGGAACAATTCTTCCATCTTGTGGTAGATTTGCCATGCTACGTCTTGTGACTCAGCTTGTGTGTCATGCTCACAGCGGAGCTTACACATGGAGGAGAAGGCATCCAAAGACCCAGACCAGTACCATTCGGTCATCATCGACTGAGGCAGTACCATACGGGCTTGCTCAGGGGCTACACCATCGTGGATCATCTCGTTGTATGTACGCAATGCTGTGCGGTTCACAAAGTCTGGGTCGGCATTGGTATGGACTACACCTTCTGAACCCTGTTTTTTATCAGCAGATTTGCCACGCCACTGCTTCGGTTCATAAAACTCAGGTTCACTGTCTACATATCGACGACTGATTTCATTCCAACGCAGGAACTTATGCTTCACTAGCTGACGCGCTACGAAGATAGGAGCCTTAACGTGAAAGGATCCAAAGGCATGTCCGAAGGGGCTGATGTGACCATGACTTGCGAGGTACTTGATTAGCTTAGTGTCTCCCTTTTTAAGTCGCAGCAGAGATACGTCACAGTCCTCGAAAGGTTCCTCTAAGGAGGACTTCTTACCAAAGCTAACCCGCGCAGCATTCACAACGGACAGGTCACTGCCCATATGATCTACATATGTAGCTTTAATCTGATTAGTCATTTGCTTGTTCCTTTGTTTTCTCCAGTTCAGCTTGATAAGCCTCGTAAGAAGCATCAGCATCACGAGCAGCAGCACGTTCAGCAGCCCAAGCAGCATCCCAAGCATCATAAGCAGAACCAAGAGCAGCCTTGAGTTCTTCAAGTTTAGTCATTCTGTTTCTCCTTTTTTATAATGTTCACACACATCTGAGAAGTCCGCCACAGCAATAGGTGCATTATCAGGGTCGTGGTTCCACCACAGGCGAGAGCCTTCACGTTCAGCCTCACCGAAGTGCCTGGTGCAGTCTGTGTTGATGCAGTCAGACGCACAGAAAGTCATATCTCTATAGCATAGTGTCATCTGTTTGTCTCCTTTATCAGTTCAGCCTCCCAAGCAGCAGCATAAACAGAAAGAGCATCAGCAGCATCAAAAGCACCAGCCGCACAAGCCGCAGCAGCATAAACAGCATAAGCATCATAAGCAGCATCACTAGCATCTTTTAGTTTTTCAATACTAGCTTTCAAGTCACCTAACTTCTTCTCACCAGATAATGCTCTTTCAGCCCACTCCTCTTTTGTAGCGGCTTCAATTCTATAGCTCATTGGTTTGTTCCTTTTTCAGTTCAGCATGATAAGCACTCCAAGCATCATTAGCAGCAGTATTAGCAGCTTCACGAGCATAATAAGCATCAGCAACACGAACAGCATCACGAGCAGATTTCAGCAAGGCTTTCGCAGCAGCAAGATCAGCAACACGAGCAGCATAAGCATCATCACAAGCAGCATCAGCAGCATCAGCATTATTATTAGCAGCCACATACGCAGCCTTGAGTTCTTCTAGTTTAGTCATTGGTTTGCTCCTTTGTTTTCTTCAGTTCAGCTTGATACGCCTCGTAAGCAGCATCATAAGCATCAGCAGCAGCCCAATAAGCAGCAGCGGCAGCTTTGAGTTCTTCTAGTTTAGTCATTTGTTTGTTTCTTTTTCAGTTCAGCTTGATAAGCCTCGTAAGCAGCATCATAAGCTTCAACAGCATCACGGGCATCATCATCTGCATCATAAGCAGCATCAGAAGCAGCATCATAAACAGCATAAGCAGCAGTACAAGCATCATAAGCAGCATCAGAAGCTGCCTTTAGTTCTTCTAGCTTAGTCATTGGTTTGCTCCTTTTTCAGTTCAGCTTGATACGGTAGTAATGGTCTTCCACCCAGTTGGGGTGTTGAGTGTCTTCCCATGATTGTGTACCCTCCCACCACCTTTGCACAGTGCCTCCACGGTTACGAAAAAGAAGAATATACCCTTTAGACGCATCCGTAAGTTCACCCCAAGGGGTATACTCAGTCATTGGTTCGTCCTCATCCATAGTCATCTGAGTTCTCCTTTTAATCTGTCTAAGTCACCATCTAAGCGATACTTGATATCATCGTCAAGCCTAAATGCCTTAGCTTTAGCGCCTGTCCATAGGTCTATCTCACGCTTAAACTGCAATGTTTTGTGTGCAGCATCTGGATCTAGTGCTACAATAACCCTGCTATACTCACCAATTTTAGACATATGATTTGATGTTAGGGATGTCCCCAAAATTGCCATAGCTGTAACGCTTGGTAGCTCTTGTTGGGCTACAATAGCTGATACACAATCTTCTACAACTAAGAGTGTGTTACCAGATCCAACCAAGTAGTAGTCAGCCTTACCAGTATAGCGATACCACTTAGGTATTTTGCCACCTACAGCCCTACCATTAGCGTCAATGATGCGACCCTTGTAATGAATGGGAAACACAACACGCTGATCCTTAACGTCATACAGTAGCCCCCTAGAAGCGATACCCCAACGTCTAACAAACCTATGAAACTTATCATGCTCTGCGCTGGGCTGTACTAAATACTCAGGTATCTCCATTGTCTCTGCATCCTTAGCTTTTTCTAGATGATCCTGGCGGTTAAGTAGGTGCTTAACTTCAATAGCTGTCATCTCACCGTTGTAGATACCTTTGACAGAACAGTCTAACTTGTAACAGTTATACTTGATCTGCCCCATCTCTTTGGTGATCGTGAAAGTATTCTTAGCGAAGCAAGATGGGCAGTTCATACGTCGGCTCTCACCATCCTTGATCTCTACTGTCTCTACATATCTACGAATGCTCATCTTCATTACCCCTCGCTGATAGTGCCTTAGATGCACCGCTGAATGTGTTGACCATGTAAGGCGCTAACGATGTTGGGCTAGCGTGTCCAGTAACCTGCATAATACCTACCAAGTCAACACCTGCTTCCATCATTTCAGTCACTGCTGTGCGTCTCAAATCCATAGCTGTAAGGTCTCGTGATAGATTAGCTTCGTCTAGTACCGCATTGATATTGTTAGATATTTCATTAATCAGGTAGGGTCTGATCAAGCCCTTGTTGATAGAAATCTTAGGCGCAACAAAATCCTGGAACCCAAACTCCTCTTTTTGGTTACGCAACATCTGGCATAGGTTCTGACTAATAGGTAGGTGTACATCAGCGCCACGCTTAGATTGTGTTAAGTCCATACGACATAGATCAAGGTCTAGGCTGTCCCATTTAAGCATACGCATGTCACCTACTCGCTGGCCCCAATCATATGACATATGCACCAATAAGCCCAAGCTCCGATACTCCCACTTACCATAAGCAACAGTTAGGAAAGCTTTGATGTCTGACCTCTCCCACTTAACCTTGCGTGGCTTAGTAGCGATTGTCTTAATCACAGCTACAGGGTTATGGATCATGATATCCTTGGTCATACCATAGCGCCAAGCTACTGACAGTGCTGACTTTGTGTAGTTAGCTTGGCGTACACCATAGGATGCTACCCACTTCTCGTAGGCTGTAGCTAACATACCTGCGGTCAGGTCACAGATGCGGATATTTGCCAGCTTACTCTTGTGCTTGACTGTTGTCTGCATAGCCTTAGTCAGACATCTCTCATACTCTAGCTGGGTCTTGCCTGATATACGCAGGTAAGCAGGGCTATAATAGTAGAAATCAATCAGCTTTGATATCTTTGCTGTGCTTTTGGGTATCTTCATCTGTTTCCCTCTCCTTCTTTGGTGTTACTGGTAGCCGCCCAACCCAAGATGATACATCATCAAGGGGGTCGTCGTTTCTTTGATTGTTCATATACAAGCTCCTCCTTTGAGAACACAATAGCTTTCCATAAACCTATAAGATAAACCAAGCAGATTGCGGAGGGTAAGGCTACCATAGTTGTGCGCCTTCCTGCAAGTGTTCCAGTTCTATTAGCTGTTCTGACAGAATGTCGATACTGGCGTCAGTGTCAGTATCCCATTCCACATTTTCTACTGTCCTTATCAGATCCCTGTCAAATGTTCCTACAGGGACGTTACTGGTTTTGTTGCGGCTCATAGCCTTAGGCCTCCTCTTGTAGAGTGTATCGCACATAGCGCTGCTTAGTCACAGGGTGACGCTTGGTGGTGGATAGGATGTTAAACCCTAGACCACGAAGCTCATGGATACGCTTGGTAAGGCTGCTAATGCTATACTCAATCATGGCCTCTCTCACCGTAATACCTTTAGTGGTGCGTAGGTGCTTGATGATCCGTTTTTGTTGTGTGTTAGTTTGCATTATGAAAGTCCTCTTTCTAGGTTTGTAAGTGCATCATTATCTGGCTTAGCTAACATTTGATTAATAACTGCCTCATTTGTCAGCCCACGAATAATCTCTAAGCACTGCGCGCGATGGGCTAGATATTCCATCTCTGCAACATCTGTAAAGTTATACTCTTCAAACTCAGAACATTCCGTATCATTAATAAGTAATGTTTGTAGGCACAGCAGTTGGTCAGTTGTAAAATCAGGCATTAGTTTTCTCCATTGTTTTGTTTGCTTCATATACCGCAATGGCAAAGCCACGGGGTGTTGCTGATCGTATGTCTTTGGTGCGCTGGCTCTTACCGCCTAGCTTCATCATAGATGTGCTGTAACCATTACCGTGATAGGCTTCTGCGTCAACAGCAATCTTGTCAGGCATAACAAACCCGCCACCTGTCCATAGGCAAGTCTTCTTCTTGTATGCATCACGGTCGGCAATGTATGCAGGCCAACGTGGGTGTTCTGCCTTATCGTCAGGGATGTAACCGCCATACTCATAAGGGTGAAAGCTATAGTTAGGCTTACGCCACTTAGTAGCCAAGACACTGACAGGGTTCTCTATGAAGTATGGCACACAGAAGTCATCAAAGAAGGCAGCGCACCAAACCGCATAGGTGACCGCCTTAGACTGAAAGAGTGGATCAACTGCAGCCTTCTTCTTGAACCACGCAGCACCAGACACAGCCATATCAGTACAGACGGGGAAGGCCATGCCAAACACGACCTTGCGTCCGCTGAACTCCATGAACAACTTCTTGTGTGTCTTAAAGTCATGCAGATCAGCATGGCGGTAGTGGATGTTACCTTCTGTGCGTCCCTCTACAGGGTGCTGGATGTCAAAGGCATAGCAGTCATAGCCTGCCTCCGCCCAAGGTTTTAGTGCCTCACCTGTGAAATCGTAGAGGGATAGTACGATGCCCTTGCTCATCCCACCACCTCCACAACATCAATATCAAGGTCCGTGTCCAACGTGTACTTGTTGCACATCTCATCGAACACAGAATCAGGTTGCTCGTTTGAGATGTAATCCAGAATATCTTCGTCGGTCAAACCATCAGGAACTTCATACTCAGGATACCACGTCTCTGTGCGAACCACTTTAAAACGTACCAACATCACGCAGTCTCCTTCTGCAATTCTACTTCTGCTGTGACTGCCTCAATGAAACCAAAGCCGCCACCATTGCCTTCCTCATCCATAGACAAGGACAGTTCTACCTTCTGGTCACCCATTTGTAGAGTAAATATAGGGAATGGTTTAAACCCGTCTTCATCCTTTTCAAACTTAAAGTCTACAATCTTGCAGCCTACTAGCTGTGCGTAATATTTATGCATGTCCATTGGTTCCGTCCTTTTATTTAAAAATAAGTGGGATAAAGGTTAACAGGTATAGTGTGCCAAACAGGCATGAAGCACCAATCAAATCCTGGCCCCATAGCCACAAGGTTTGATTGCGCTCTTTTCGTTTGCGTAATTGCCTGCGTTGATTGCTTGTCATAATCTTACCCTTTCATCTTATTTGTTAATCTCAGCAAGGCGCTGGGCTTAATATAAACACCATAGACGTCTAGCACCTTGCGTCTGTCTCTCTTGCGTGGGGCAGTATCTACCATAGTCTTGCCATCTTTTCCAATCAGCAGGACATGTTCATCAACACGCACAACATAGGCCGCGACATCTGGGTTTTTCTTGGCGTGTTTCATTAGGTCAGCACGTATCGCACCCACCGTCAGGTCACCTGTAGTCGCACCCACCGCAGACGCCACGCTGCGCATCGACCACAGCTTACGCACGGCCCTTAGCATGTCGCCCCATGTGTGCAGATATCGCACTTCATCATCCACATACAATGTGTGCGCTACAGAGTAGGCGCAGGCGTTCTGGTTAGGGTTACTTGGGTTGTTGCTGTTAGCAATAGCGACACGGCGTTGGCCTTGTTTGATGCGTCCCATAGTCTTATCCTTTCATCAATACACGTTTTACGTCTGCCTTAGTGCGACCAGATAGGGCGCATATCTCGTGCAGCGTTGCATTCCAGTGCGTATCGAAATAATCCCGCACCATGTCATCTTTCCATTTAGCAAACATCTGTCTTATCCTTTCATGGGTTTGTATTTGGCGGTCACACAAAAGCTAAAGCAAAGCTTGCCTATCTTAATGAAGCGGATCCCGCCCACTTTTTGAGTTGATAAATTAAACATTGGACATACCTCAC
>Ga0307986_10003556_pt1 | contig 10790 bp, 14 predicted proteins | sample EllFjometageno82_FD_203170 | JGI IMG/M metagenome (GOLD analysis project Ga0307986, IMG submission 203170) | Marine microbial communities from Ellis Fjord, Antarctic Ocean - #82 | ecosystem: Environmental > Aquatic > Marine > Unclassified | place: Southern Ocean | collected 2014-10-09
TCAAATCATCTGGAAAGAGCATTAAAAAATGAGATGACTTTATAAGTTTTTGGCATCTTAGAATTGCATCTCCTGTTCCTTTTGGCTTGTCCTGATAGACAAATTTAATCATTTTTTGATAACTTTTAAGCTTATTAAACGTATTAAGAATTCTTTTGTCTTTTTTTTTTCTTAATATAGATTTATAAAATTGATCATTAAAAAAATATTTTTTTATACTTTCTTTTTTTTTTGATATGACAAAAATAAATTCTTTAATACCTGCTTCTATACACTCATCAAGTATGTGCTCTAAATTTGATTTTCCGTTTATAGGTAGTAGCTCTTTTGGTGTGACACTTGAAAGAGGCAAAAGTCTTGTGCCAAGTCCTGCTAGTGGAATTATTGCCTGTTTTAACATAGGTTTCTTTTACTTTTAAATTTTGATTATTACAAATGAAAATATTTACAAATAAAAATAATTTAATTAACGAAATTTCAGGTCTAAGAGACCTTGGATTTGTTCCTACGATGGGTGCTCTACACAAAGGTCATTTAAGCTTAATAAATAAAGCTAAAAAAAAATCAAAAAAAGTTTTAGTTTCTATATATGTTAATGCAAAACAGTTTGATTCTAACAAAGATTACAAAAAATACCCTAGATACATGAATAAAGATATCGCTCTTCTGAAAGAAAAAAAAATTGACTATCTTTATATTCCTAATGATGAAGATATATACTCATTCAAGGTAAAAAAAACTATATATCTAGATAAATTTTCAAAACACCTTTGTGGTAAGTTTAGACCAGGACACTTTAAAGCCGTTGTTAAAGTAGTTAATAGATTCTTGGAGATTATTAAGCCTAAAACAATTTATTTAGGCATGAAAGATTTTCAGCAACTTTCTTTGATTAAATTACATATAATTAAAAAAAATATAAAAACAAGATTAATAGAATGCTCAACAAAAAGAGAGGGTAACGGATTAGCATTGTCCTCAAGAAATATTAGACTTACAAAAAATCAGATATTCAATGCAGGAAGAATTTACACATATTTAAAAAAAAATAAAAAATTAATACTTCATAGAATTTTAGATAAAAAAAAAACAGAAATTGTTCATAAATTAATTGAATTAGGAGCTGACAGGGTTGAGTATATTGAATGTTTAAATTTAAAAGAACTTAAATTCTGTAAGACCACAAAGTGTAATTTCAATATTTTTGTAGCTTACTATATGAACAAAGTAAGACTAATTGACAATCTATAGAAAAACAAGAGATCCAATCCCTAAGAAAGATAAAAAACCAATAACGTCCGTAACAGTGGTCACAAAAACACTAGATGCTAATGCTGGGTCTATATTCATTCTTTTTAAAGTTACTGGAATTAAAATCCCAAACAATCCAGCAACAATCATGTTTAAAACCATAGATGCTGCAATAATTATGGAGAGATCAACTTGCTTAAACCATAGTTGAATTATGATACCTGTAATAATTGCAAAAATTATACCATTTAATACGCCTATAAAAAATTCCTTACCAATTATTTTATTAATATTACTACTTGTTAATTCTTTTGTTGCAATGGCTCTTATTGTGACTGCTAGAGTTTGCATGCCAGCATTACCACCCATAGAAGCCACTATGGGCATTAAGAATGCTAAGGCTACAACTTTTTCAATTTCAGCTCCAAAAATACTAATGACCCAAGATGCCAATAATGCTGTTGCTAAATTGACTAGAAGCCAATTAAATCTTCTTTTTGTTTTTACAAATACTGTGTCAGTAATTTCCTCATCACCTACTCCGGCTAATCGCAAAACATCTTCTTCAGCTTCTTCTTGTACAACAGTAACAACATCGTCTGCAGTTATCATACCTACTAATTTGTTGTCTTTATTTACAACGCCAGCAGAAACTAAATTATAATTTTCAAATGCTTGACCAACTTCTTCTTTGTCCATATTTACCGATATAAGAACTGGCATCTCTCTCATTATTAAATTCATTTTAGAATCTCTTGAAGTTCTTAAAACTCTTGAAGAAGGTACAATACCTATTGGTTTGAAATCATTGTCTACAATAAAGATTTCCAGAAACTCTTGTGGCAGATCTTTGCTCTCTCTTAAATAGTCAATCGTTTGACCAACAGTCCAGTCACTTGGAATAGCTGTGAATTCACGCTGCATAATACGAGCAGCCGAGTCTTCGGGATAACTAAGGCCTTCTTCTAAAAGAAATCTATCTTTAGGAGGTAATTTTTCTAAAATTAAATTTTTTTTATCTATATCAAGATTTTCTAAAATAGATACTGCGTCGTCAGATTCTAATCTTTTAATAATATTTGAAACAGAATCTATTGAAAGCAAAAGTAAAACTTCTCCTTGGATAGATTCGTTTAATTCAATAAAAATCTCAGGTGCTATATTGAATGACTCTATTTCAATTAACTTAACACGTGTTTCGTATGATAAATTTTCTATTAGATTTGCTGTATCAGAAGGATGTAAGTCTTTTAATGATTGGTTAATAAATTGCAGATCACTATTATTAATTTTATCACTAAAAGTCGTAATAAAATTTTTATTAAAATCGAAGTTGACTTTTTTGTTACCTATCGATTTTATAAGACTCATAAAAAATTCCTATTACATTATTTGTGAGACTATTAGTTGATCTAATGATAAAATTCAATTTAAAATGACTTTAGAAGTTAAAATAAGTAGAAAATTAATCCCTTACAAATCAGCATTTAAATTTATGATAAAACGAGTAGAATCGCTTAAAAAACAAAATGGCAAAGATTTATTGTGGATATTAGAACATCCGTTAACATTTACTGGCGGTATAAGGTCTAAAGATAGTGAGATATTAGATAAAAAAATTAAAATTATAAAAACTAATAGAGGAGGAAAAATAACTCTTCATAATCCAGGACAAAAAATAATTTATCTAGTTTTAAACTTAAACAATAAAAGAAAAGATATTAGAAATTTAGTTAAACAAATTGAGAAAAGTATTATCGAATTTCTTAAACTTTATAAACTAGAAGGTTGCACAGATAAAAAAAATGTAGGTGTTTGGGTTAAGGGTAAAAAAATTGCCGCAATCGGGATAAGAGTATCTCAATGGATTACATACCACGGTTGTTCAATAAATATTAACAATAATTTGAAACACTATAAGAGAATAATTCCATGCGGGCTAGACAATGGTAAAATTACATCTGTTGAGAACGAGGGTAAGAAAAGAAAACTTAACATAGAACAAAAATTAAAAATAATTTTTACAAAAAATTTAAAAAATATTTAAGTCTTTTTTCACTATAAAGTCTTTGAATTCTTTATTAAAATCAGCTTTAAAATTATATTTTACGTTGTTAATCATAAATTTTATTTCATAAGCATGTAACATAAGGTTTTTACTTTTTATAAAATTCTTACCTCTTTTAACGTAGTATTTATCGTCTCCAATAATTGAATTTCCTATATTGTATAATTGCTTTCTAAGTTGGTGCTTCCTTCCTGTAATAGGCCTCAATTCTAGTAAAGAATATTCAGAATTTCCCTTTAAGATCTTAATAAATGAAGTTGCTTTTTGAACAATTTTTCTTTCTTTTTCATAAACAACTAGATCATCTTCTAAAACTTTTAAGTCTTTAGCAACTTCGCCATAGACTACAGCTAAATATGTTTTATGAATTTTTCTTATACGAAATAGAGATGTAAACAATTGAGCATATTCCCTAGTTTTTGCAACAATTAAAATCCCTGATGTTTCTTTGTCTAATCTGTGAACTATAAAAGGTTTTGAATCTTCAAAATATTTAGTTTTTCTTAAGGTATCAACTACATTTTTGAAAGATTTTGTTCCAGATTGAACTGCTATACCAGCAGGTTTGTTTATAACTATAAAATTTTCATTGTTTTCTACAATAAAATCATCATATTTATTTTTTTCTGTATTTGATGGAATATACTGTGTTATTAAATTTTTTTCAGTTTTTTTAACTTTGTCAATATTAAAAATTTCTATAATATCATTTTCCTGAACACGATAAGAACTTTTAGTTTTTTTTCCGTTAACTTTAGCTTGATTTTTTCTTATTATTTTTTCTATTAATCCCTGCGGTATATCTAAAACTTTATTTTTAAACCAGCGATCAAAACGTGTATTATGAAAATCCTTCTCTGCTACAAACTTTTTGATCATTGAAAGTATATAATATGGAAATTATTTAACGGCTGCAACTGGTGCTGTTTCTTTTTCTTTGCTTTCAGATTTTTTAGGCTTATCAACTTTTTTGGCTGCAGCATCTCTATCAACAAGTTCAATAATTGCCATAGGCGCGTCATCTCCATATCTATATCCAGCTTTTAAAACTCTTGAATAACCACCCTGTCTTTTGACATATCTAACTGAAAGAATGTCAAAAACTTTAACAACAGAAGTCTTGTCTTGAAGTTTTGAAAATAATCTTTTTTTGTTACTTAAATTATTTTTTTTTCCTATGGTAATTACTTTGTCTATTAGAGGTTTAAGCTCTTTTGCCTTAGGTAGAGTTGTAGTTATTTGCTCATACTTAATTAATGAATTAAGCATATTTTGGAACAGGGCTTTCCTGTGTTCAGCAGTTCTATTTAATTTTCTGTGTCCTAAACCATGTCTCATTATTTAATAATTATTCTCTTCTAATTTTTTTGACATTTCAGCGATGTTATCTGGTGGCCAGTTAGGTATTTCCATGCCTAAATATAGAGACATTGAACTTAAAACTTCTTTAATTTCATTTAAAGATTTTCTACCAAAATTTGGCGTTCTTAACATTTCTGGTTCCGTTTTTTGTACTAAATCACCAATATAAATTATATTATCATTTTTCAAGCAATTCATAGAACGTACTGATAGTTCTAACTCCTCAACCCTTTTTAGTAAGTTTTTATTAAATTCAGGTTCTGAAGATTTAACTTCTTGAACAACTTCTTTTGGATCATCAAAATTAACAAACATTGATAATTGGTCTTGAAAAATTCTTGCTGCATAAGCAATAGCATCTTCGGCGTTTACTGTACCGTTCGTTTCAATTTTCATTAAAAGTTTGTCGTAATCTAACGCACTACCGGCTCTTGTATTTTCAACACTATAAGAAACTTTTTTAACTGGACTAAACAATGAGTCTACTGCTATTAAACCTAGTGGGCTATCTTCACCTTTGTTTTTAGTTGAAGGCACATAACCTTTTCCTGTATTGACTACTAATTCCATGTGAAAATTTGTTTTTTCATCTAAGTTACAAATAACTTGTTCTGGATTTAATATCTCTATTTCTGAAGGTAAAGTTATATCTTTAGCAGTTACTTCTTTAGGTCCTTTAACATCTAGTATTATTTTTTTTGGAACATTTACTGAAGATTTAATCGCTAAATTTTTAACATTTAAAACTATATCTGTAACATCTTCTCTCACACCTTTTATAGAAGAAAATTCATGTAATACTCCATCGATTTGTACTGCAGTTACGGCTGCTCCTTGTACCGAAGAAAGTAAAATTCTTCTCAACGCATTGCCTAAAGTTTGACCAAAACCTTTTTCTAATGGTTCCGCAATAACAGATGCGGAAGATTTATCTTCATTGCTTGTAATTTCTAATTTATTTGGTTTTATTAAAGCTTTCCAATTACTATCTATGGTATTATTTGATGTCTGCATTATTATACTCTCCTTCTTTTAGGTGGCCTTGTGCCGTTATGTGGCATAGGTGTAGTGTCTTTAATCGATATAATTTTAAATCCTTTTGACTGAAATGCTCTTAAAGCAGTTTCTCTGCCGGAACCTGGTCCTTTTACTTCGACAGATAAAGTTCTTAAGCCTTGTTCGTATGCTTTACCGCCAGCGTCGTCAGCTGCAACCTGTGCTGCATAGGGTGTAGATTTTCTAGATCCTTTAAAACCTTTTGCGCCAGCAGAAGACCAAGCAATTACATTTCCACTTTCATCAGCAATTGAGATGATCGTGTTGTTAAAGGTTGAAGAAACGTATGCTATACCTGAAACTATATTTCTTTTAACTTTTTTTTTTTTTTTAAACGTAGAAACTTTATCTGAAGCTTTAGTAGTAACTTTAACAGCAGTTTTTTCTGTTTTTAATGTTTCAGTTTTCGGAATTTTTTGGTCTTCAATTTTTTTATTCATATACTAATTTTTATTTTTGTGGTGTAAGTTTTTTTCCTGCAATAGCTATTGCTTTACCTTTTCTAGTCCGTGCGTTACTATGTGTTCGCTGACCACGAACCGGCAATTTTTTTTTGTGTCGAGTCCCTCTATAAGTTACTAAATCTACTAATCGTTTTATATTTAAAGATACTTCTCTTCTTAAGTCACCTTCAACTTTGTGGTTTTTATTTATATATTCTGTAATCTTAAGAACTTGATCTTCTGTTAGGCTGTTAACTCTAATATCTTTAGAAATATTAAGCTGATCACAAATATTCTCTGAACTGTGCAAGCCGATTCCATGAATATAAGTTAATCCTATGCTAACAATTTTATTCGGAGGAATGTTAATTCCGGCTATTCGAGCCATAGTTTCATTGGGTGCAAGTTTTAAAAAATGTATTTATATTGCGTTATTTTGCAAAGTCAACCCTCTATAACGCTCAAATAATCGTTTATTTCGTTGAAAATACCCTTAATATCTATTTCACCATTTATATCTTTGATTAAATTCATTTTTTTATAGTATTCCAAAACTGGTTCTGTAGACTTTTCGTAAGTTTCAAACCTTTTTATAGCGACATCAAGATTATCGTCACTTCTTTTTTTTAAAAACTTTTTTTTGCAACAGGTTTCACTACTTAATGGAAGGTTAAAAAACTCGTTATAAGTTTTACCACATTTAGTGCATATTACTCTTCCAATAATCCTTTTTTTAATTACATCTAGAGAAACCTTTAACCTTATAACGGCATCAATTTTTTGGTCGTATTTAAGAAGAAGTTTGTTTAAATTTTCAGCCTGAGACAGATTTCTAGGATAACCATCAAATATAATTTTTTTTTTATAATCTTTATTTGATACTATAATCTCAATTAAACTATTTATAATATCATCTGAAACTAGTGAACCAGAATTGACAATTGTTTTTATTTTTAATCCCAGAACTGTTTTTTTATTAATTTCATCTCTCAATAAATCTCCCGTAGATAATTTAAAAAGATTAAATTTTTCAACTATAAATTCAGATTGAGTTCCCTTACCCGCTCCAGGAGGTCCAAATATTATAATATTCATCTTGAATTTGTCTATTTACCAAATTTAGTTTTTTTAATCAAAGATTCGTACTGTGAACTCATTAATCTAGTTTGTACTTGCGTTACTGTATCCATGGCTACTACAACAACAATCAAAATTGATGTTCCGCCTAAATAAAATGGTATTGGATATTTTGAAATTAAAAACTCAGGAAGTAAACAGACGAAAGTTAAGTACGCTGCTCCAATTGTTGTTAGTCTATTTAAGATAGTTTCAATGTACTCAGCTGATCTTTCACCTGGTCTAATACCAGGTATGTATCCACCGTATTTTCTTAAATTTTCTGCAGTTTCTTTTGGGTTAAAAACTATTGATGTATAGAAAAAACAAAAGAAAACAATCCCTGATGCATACAGCAACATATAAAGTGGTTGACCTTGTGTAAACATTGAAGAAATATCTAAAAATAAATCTGAGTCTGAAAAACCAAAGTTAGTTAAAGTCACTGGCAGTAACAATAAAGCGGAAGCAAATATTGCTGGTATTACTCCTGCAGTATTTATTTTAAGTGGCAAGTGAGAAGATTCTCCGCCATAAACTTTATTTCCCATTTGTCGCTTTGGATAATTGATTAAAATTTTTCGCATTGCTCTTTCAAAAAAAACAATGAAAAGAACTGTAAAAATTACCAATATAAAAATAAATATAATTAATGTAGCCGAAAGAGCACCTGTTCTACCTAGTTCAAAGGTAGAAGCTAAAGCTCTTGGTATTTCTGCAACAATTCCAGAAAAAATTATCAAAGAAATTCCATTTCCAACACCTCTTAGTGTGATCTGTTCACCAAGCCACATTAAAAATGTAGTACCAGCTACTAACGATATAGTTGTTGTCAATCTAAATGACATGCCTGGGTCAAGCACTAACGAACCTGCATTTTCTAGACCTACTGATACACCGTAGCCTTGGAGACAAGCTATGAATACAGTTCCATACCTAGTTAACTGTGTTATTTGTTTTCTTCCAACTTCACCTTGCTCCTTTAGATTTTTGAAATAATCAGAAACACCTGTTAAGAGTTGAATTATGATAGAAGCGGATATGTAAGGCATAATTCCCAAAGCAAATATAGCCATACGAGTGACAGCACCGCCTGAAAAAATATTAAACATCCCAAGAAGACCTTTCTGGCTATCTCCCATTACTTGGGTCAAAGCTTGCGGATCGATACCTGCTAAAGGTACGTACGTACCCAGTCTATAGACAATTAGAATACCTATGGTAAAAAAAATTCTACTTTTTAAATCGTTAGCTTTAGCAAAAGCACCTTGATTTAAGTTTTCGTTAGACATTATGATTTTTATTTTTTAAGTATTTTAAGAGAAGCACCATCTTTTACTGTCTTTGATTGTACTGGTTTTTTAACAAATTTCTTAAGAATAGTAATAGTTCCACCAACCTTTTTAATTTTTTCCTGGGCTTGTTTAGAAGCAAAATTTGCAGTTATGTTTGGTTTATTTTTAAGCTCCCCATCTCCTAAAATCTTAAGTTTTATATACTTTTTATTAATTATTTTTTTTTCCTGTAAGAGTTTGAGATCAACTGAGGTATTTAAATCAATTCTTTTATTGTCATGAAATTTCTGTAAATATGAGAGGTTTATAATAGCAATATTGTCTAAAGCTAAAGATTTAAATCCTCTTTTTGGTAATCTTCTATATAGAGGTGTTTGTCCTCCCTCAAAAGCTTTAATTGCAACACCTGATCTTGATTTTTGACCTTTTATACCTCTACCACCTGTTTTACCTTTGCCAGAACCAATACCACGACCGGGTCTAATCTTTTTTTTATTCGTTTTTACTAAATTATTTAATTTCATTTTGTATTTTCTCTTTTAGAAACAATCTCAGATATTTTTTTACCTCTCATAGCTGAAAGCAGTTTTGGTGAAGCTTGAGACAGTAAAGCTGCAACAGATGCTTTTACTACATTATGTGGATTTGCGGATCCAACTGATTTTGCAACAATATCCTGTATACCAAGAACATCACACACAGCTCTTATAGGTCCACCAGCAATAATGCCAGTGCCTGCTGGTGCAGAACGCATTATAACTTTACCTGAACCGTTTCTACCTTTGACATCGTGATGTAGCGTTCTTCCATCCTTAAGGGAAATTTTTATTAAGTTTCTAGTTGCATCTTGCGTTGCTTTCTTAATAGCGTTTGGAACTTGTTTTGATTTACCAGCTCCAACACCAATTGAACCTTTTTCATTGCCAACAACTACTAATGCTGCAAAACCAAATCTTCTTCCACCCTTAACAACTTTAGTAATTCTATTTATCGTTACTAATCTTTCTTTGTATTCACTAACTCTTTTTTTCCACTCAGCCATTTAAAACTCCAATCCATTTTTTCTTAACGAGTCTGCGAACAATTTTATCCGTCCGTGATATTTGTAAGGTCCACGGTCGAAATAAACTTTGATAATTTTTTTTTCCACAGCTCTTTTAGCCAATATCTCACCTAGTAAAACAGAAGTTTCACTTTTTTTCTTCTTAGTTGTCTTAATTTCTTTTTCAATTGAAGAAGCTGACACAAGTGTTTTTTTTACTTTATCATCTATTATTTGAGCAGAAATATTTTTTAAAGATTTAAAAACAGACACTCTATATCTGCTTTTAGAAACACTTCTTAATTTTGCTCTATTTCTAAGTTCTCTTTTTTTACTATTGTTTAATTTTTTCATGCTATTTCTTTTTACCTTCTTTTCTAAGAACGAATTGACCTCTTTCTTTGATGCCTTTTCCTTTATATGGTTCTACTGGCTTAAATGCTTTAATATCAGAAGCAACTTTTGAAACTAATTCTTTATCAACACCTGTAATTGTAATTATAGTTTGTTTTTCTACAACCATTTTTACTTCTTTTGGTATTTTAAAATTAATATCATGACTAAAACCTAGTTGAAGATTTAGTAAGTCACCTTTTAAATTTGCTCTAAATCCCACTCCGGTAATATCTAGAATTTTTTCATGTCCTACTGATACGCCTAAAACAGCATTATTAATTAAGCTTCTATAAGTTCCCCACATCACTGAGGTTTTAGTGTCAACATCTTTACCTGAAGGCTTAATATTAAATTCATTTTTTTCGTTCGTTGTCATTGAAAATATTTTATCATTTATAGATAAAGTTTTTGATCCTTTTGGCCCAGTTACAGTTACAAGACCATTTTCAGCTTTGACTGAAGAATCTTTTGGAACAATTATATTTTTTTTACCAATTTTAGACATTAAAATACTCTACAAATAATCTCTCCACCGATGTTATTTTTTCTTGCATCGATGTCTGACATTATTCCTTTGTTTGTTGATATAATTGCTAAACCTAGACCGTTTTGAATTCTAGGTATGCTAGTTGCACGTGAATAAACTCTTCTACCTGGTTTAGAGACTCTTTTTATTTCTCTAATAACTGGCGTACCTTCATAATATTTTAAGTCTACAATTAAAGAAACTTTGTTGTTTTCTTTTTTTTCAATGTGATAGC
>Ga0307986_10003557_pt1 | contig 10787 bp, 13 predicted proteins | sample EllFjometageno82_FD_203170 | JGI IMG/M metagenome (GOLD analysis project Ga0307986, IMG submission 203170) | Marine microbial communities from Ellis Fjord, Antarctic Ocean - #82 | ecosystem: Environmental > Aquatic > Marine > Unclassified | place: Southern Ocean | collected 2014-10-09
TAATTTTGTTTTTTTAGTAATCTTGTTTTGCAAATCTTTAATATTATTAGGGTCGTAATATTTAGTTGTAATATTATATTTAGGTAATAGCTTTTCTGTTATTTCTCTCGTTGGGTAATAAACGTTATCCGCTACTAAAACCTCATCACCGGCTTGACACAAGGCCATAAAAGCTAAGGATACCGATCCAAAACCTGTGGAGTGTAAAAAGACATGGTGAGCTTGCTCAAGTTCCTTAACAATCTTTTGTAATTCAATGGTTGTTTGACTACCATATCTTCCATAAGCATAATGTGTGATTGTCTTGTCCTTTAATATTTTTTTTTCATGTGCTGCCAATTCTTGCATAGAATTGAACAGAATAGTTGATGCTCGTACAACCGCTGGATTTGCAGAACGATTTATTTTACTAAAAGAACTGTGTTTTAAAAGCGTACTTATGGACTTTTTCATAATTTAAGTATAGTTAATCGGTAGTTTAAACAATATATAGATTTTTAACAACTAAGAGTATAAAAAAGACTAAATTATGGGATATCCTAAGAAACATCGAGGCAGAAGAAAAATAGGCTCAAAAAAAAGAAGAGCTAGAAAAAGAAATAAGAAGAAATAATTTCTCGGAATAGCAATGAAAGAAATAGCTCAAATTCGATCCTTGAGTCTTTGGATCTTCTTGGTTCCTTTGATTTCTATAAACATATGTCTTTTAATATCTGTAAATTACGATCTTTTAGAAAATACTTATTTTATTGTTGATCAAATAGGGAGATCAGGGTTTACAATTCCATATCTGGATGGGAGCCTATCGATAAGTAGAGCCTCAAGGACATTTCCACAGTACTTAATCTTTAAACCAGGCATGGCTATAACTGCAATTTTATTGTGTTTTTATTGGTATAAAAATAATTTTTTAATAAATCAATTTAAAAATATTAAATTTAAAAAAAATGCTTTTATGGTTTGCGGTATCTTGTCTGCTATTTTTCTTTTGATTCACTCTATTCTACTCGGGATAGAAACTGATCTAAAAATATTTAAATTTTTAAGAAGAGTAGTTTTACTAAGCTTTATTATTTTTGAAATAATTGCTCAAAGTTTACTTGTTTTAAATTTTTATAGGTTAAAAGCTAAACTTAAAGATTATTATAATTCAAAAATATTGACATTAAAAATTTTACTAGTTTCGACCTTAATACTTGTTGCGGCTATAAGTATTCCTCTTTTAATTGTGAGTGGAAATATTCATTTTAAACATGGTTTGGAGTGGAACTATTTTGTTGGCGTGATAATATTTTATTTTTTAACAAGTCTATTTTGGAGAAAAAAAATTCAAGATTAAGTGGATTTCTCCACCTAATCTGAAAATTTTGAAACGCTATTATAGAACTACTATCGTTTCGGTCACGAGAGTTGTTTAGTTCTACTTACTCTCGCTTTCTGCCCTTTAAGCTTGAACCTCTCGGTCTTTCCTTAAATGGCCAGTTAAGAGTTGCCTCTTAATTCATTTGTATTTAATCATATTTAAAAATAAATATGTATCACTTATTACGTGCGGGAATTTTTTCCTGTTAATTAGGTGGATAAATTTTTGTTTGTAGTCTTATAGATCCAACCGCCACCTAACAGTTTATCCCCGTGATCATCTTTAGAGTAAAAAACACATGCTTGTCCTGGAGAAATACCTGCTTCTCCATCTACTATTTCTACATTAGCAAATTTATCATTAAAACTAATTTTTGCCTTTAATAGCTTTCCTGTAGATCTAACTTTTATTGAAATATATTTATTAAAATCATTTTTTGAACCTAAGATATTTAAATCTCTTAACTGTATATTTTGTATTATTAAAGATTCTTTTGAACCGACAATTATTGTGTTTGTGTCAGCATCTATATTTATAACATACAATGCATCAGAGCTTGAAATCTTAATACCTTTTCGCTGCCCGATAGTGTAATTAACTATTCCCTCATGTTCTCCTAGTTTTTTTCCCAATAAGTCTGTAATATTTCCAGCTTTGAACGACTCTGGTCTGAACTTTTTAATAACAGAGCTATAATCACCGTTTGGCACAAAACAAATATCTTGACTGTCAGGCTTGTCTGCAACATTAAGACTCAACTTGTTTGCAATATTTCTCGTCTCTTTTTTTTCAATCTCTCCAAGTGGGAACCTTAGGTAGTCTAGTTGTTCCTGAGATGTGCTAAATAAAAAGTAACTTTGATCTCTATTTTTATCTTTAGCTCTATACATGTTTGCTTTACCATTATTTTGAAATCTGGTTACATAATGACCTGTTACTAGGGCATCAGCATTTAGTTCTTTTGCATATTTAAATAAATCTCTAAATTTTACAGTTTGATTACATTGGACACACGGTATTGGTGTTTCTCCAGCAACATAACTATCAATAAATGAATTGATTACTTCTTCTTTAAACTTTTTTTGATAAAACAATATTTTATGGTTGATATTAAGATGTTCAGAAACTCTTTTAGCATCTAAGATATCTTGGCCAGAACAACATTGTCTTCCTTCTTTTGAAACCTTGCTATCATCGTACAATTTTAAAGTAATTCCAGTAACATCGTACCCCTCGTCTTTCATTAAACCTGCTACTACCGATGAATCGACGCCTCCTGACATAGCTACTACAACTTTTGTTTCTTTGGGTGACTTTTTGAAACCTAGAGAATTTATCATAAACTGATATATAATATATATAACAAGTATTTTCCATGATCCATTTTGATTTTATACCAGGAGATTATGTCATAAACCCATTACAAAAAGATTGGGGTATTGGGCAGGTTCAATCTATAGCTAAAAATAAAATTACTGTAAATTTCCTAAATCAAGGAAAACAAGTTATAGATGGGAACGTTGTAACTTTAGAAAAATTTAAAAATGAACAGAAGTGAGTTAAAAAATATAGCAGAAGGCCTAGTTGAAACTTTTAATTCAGCTGGCCAAGAATCGATAAACCTTTACTCTAAAGGTTTAAAAATTGAGATTAAAGAAGATAATTCTCCAGTTAGTAATGGTGACCTAAGATGTAATGAGCTTATAACTAATAAAATTTTAGAACTTACTCCTAATATTCCAATTGTTTCTGAAGAAACTGTAAATTTAAAAATTAAGAATAAAGAGAAAATTTTTTGGTTAATTGATCCTATTGATGGGACAAAAGAATATATAGCTGGAAAAGATGAGTATACTTTAAATGCTGCATTAATTATTGATAAAGTTCCAAATATTGGTTTAGTGGGTGCTCCAAAAAAAAAGCAACTTTTTTACTCCTATGGTTCTGGTGATAGTTATCTATTAGAGAATAATAAAAAAATTAAAAATGAGTGTCTAAAAAAAACTCCTAAAAATGAAATTATTGCTCTCGCTAGCTCGTCTAACCCTTCGGAAGACATTATGAAAGAACTAAAAAAATATAATGTAACTTCTGTAGTTAAGATGGCAAGTTCTTATAAATTTTGTGTAATTGCAAATGGTGAGTTTGATATTTATGCCGCTAAAGAGAGAGCTAATGAATGGGATTATGCAGCTGGACACGCTGTAGCCGAACATGCTGGTGCAATTATTAAAACATTAGATGGTGGCCCTTTTGACTATGGAAAAGAAGATTATGCAAATCCAAGTATACTAATGAGACGAGCTCAAAACTTAAATGATTAAAACTATTTTGATTATTGTAATTTCAGTAACTTTATTTGGTTGGTTTTTTTTTATTATTGTTAGGAATTCATTAAAAAGAAAACTTGATGTTCTTGTTGAACAAGAAAAAAAAGACAAATTAAATAATTCGAAGTAATTTATTAAATTCATCAAACGGTAAATTTAGCACTCTTTTGGACAACTCAAAGCTAAAACCACCTCTTGCTAAAATTCCCATATCTTTTTTGTAGAATAACTCTCTATTAGCACCAGGTCTAAGAGCTCCTATTCTTCTTCTTTTACAAAGTTTAATAGCAGAAACAAAGTCTGGTTCTATTTTATCTTCTTTAATCTTATCTATACTATTTTTAATGTGTTCATTTCCAATTCCTTTATTTCTTAACGATTGATTAATCTTATTCAAAGAATAACCACGTCTTAGAAACATTCGGGCTTTGGAATCAGAGTACAATTCATCATTAATTATTCTATTTTTTTCAAGATTTTCTAGTATCTCATCTATAATCTCAGAAACTTCTCTTTTAGATTTTGTTCCTTTAATTTTTGTTAGGTATTTTTTTAAAAGATAAACCTTTAGCTGTTGTTTTGAAGGGCTATATTTTTCTAAATAACCAAAGGCTAGATCCTTTAAATTGGTTGTTAAGTCCTCAAAATCTTTCTTATTTGATGTGGGATTCATTTATCTAATATACTATATTATTTTTAATGATAAATACTCTTGATACCTTATTAACATTTGAAAATATTTACCTAATTGCAAACTGGGGTGTTGTTCCTTTTTGGATGTTATTAATATTAATGCCCAATCATAGTATTACTAAGTTTTTTTCACACTCAATAATTGTACCATTACTATTGGCCGTTGCTTATATTTATGTAACACGACAAATTATTTTAGAAGATAATGTCTTTGAAGGATTTAAGCTTTATTTGGGTCTAAATGGATTGGATGAAATATATTCAAATGAGTCTCTTCGATTAGTTTTCTGGCTTCATTTTCTTGCTATAAGTTTATTTGTTGGAGCTTGGATTGCTAGGGACAGTGAAAGACATATGGTGCCTAGAGCCCTTTCATCTCCATGTATTCTAATAACCTATTTTACCGGACCATTTGGACTTATGATTTATTGGTTTATTAGAATATTTTATGCAAAGAAAATTAATTTCAATGAGTAAAACTATAGATTTTTATTTTGATTTTGTTAGTCCTTATACATTTATTTCTTTTCAACAAATCAAAACATTAAAGTTTAAACATGATTTTAAGTTTAGATTAAAACCAATATTGCTTGGTGGTCTGCATAACTTGCATAAAATTACCGCTCCTGCTTTTGTGCCCGCTAAAGCTAGATTCATGATTAGAGATTGCAAAATGATTTCTGAAAAAAATAAAATTAGTTTTAAATTTAATTCTTATTTTCCCATCAAAACTGTTAATCTCATGAGGGGTGTATTAATTACAGAAGAAGATGGAATATCAAATAATTATATTAATAAAATATTTGAAGCACTATGGGTAAATGGGCTTAATTTAAACGATCAATTAATAATCGACAAAGTTCTAAAAAATTTAGATATAAACCCAAAAACTTTTTCTTTGAGGCTAACAAATCAAAATATAAAAGATGAACTTAAAAAAAGAACTCAGGACGCCTTTGATAAAGGAGTTTTTGGAGCTCCAACTTTTTTAGTTAATAATAAAGTATTTTGGGGTCACGATAGACTCTCTTATGCTCTGGAAGAATCTTTAAAATAATTATTTTTTTTTTTTTTCAATTATATCAAAACTATTTTCTTTAAGGGCATCAAATCCTCCCTTTACATGTGCAACATTTTTAAATCCCATATCTACTAATGATTTAGTAGCTAGCGCTGATCTCATACCAAGTGCACAGAATAAAACCATTTTTTTTTTTAAATCGAAATTATTTTCTTTGTAATAAGAACTTTGTGGATCTAGCCAAAATTCTAACATGCCTCTAGGAATATGTTTTGAGTTTCTAACTGTGCCTTCTTTCCAAAGTTCTCTGATGTCTCTTACGTCAACTAATGTACATTCGTTGCTATCTAGCATTAATTTGACTTTAGCTGGATCAAGAGTTTCTATTGCATTATTTGCTTCATTAACAAGGTCTTGGGATGATTTTATATTCATGGTAATAATTTATAAGTTAATATAGTTAAATTATACACAATGAAAAATATTAAAAACACTAAAAAAAATAATTTTATAAAAAAGATATTTGTTAAACTATGTCGATTATTTGGTTTTGAAATAATTGATCAATCAAATTTTACTGTTCCTACATTAAATAAAAATTTAAATGAAAACTTAAGTATACCAGGTGAAAAATCTATTACTATTCCTTTAGGTGAAGTTAAAGTTACAAAAAAAATTAAGTCTTTAAAAATTATTATCAGGACTTGTACTAGTGAACTTATAATGGATCAGAATAAAAAGAGATTGTTTGATCAAGAAAAGAATGAATACACTTTTAGATCACTAAATTCATTGCTAAAATCTATTGAGTTAGCTCAAGATTTTTTCAAAGATACAATTTTTGAAATAATTATTACAGACACTAATTCTAAAGAAAAAGACATTGAAACAATGAAATATATTCTTAATAAATTTAAAATAAAAAATAGGTTTATTCAGATTGATTTAAATAATTTTAAAAATAAAATTACTAGCGGTTATTCTGACGCTAAATTTGCAAATATGGCTAATTTTTATACATCCTTACTAATTGCTAAAGAAGAAAATGATGATCTTTTCTATTTTGTAGAAGATGATTATATTCATACTAATGAGACTATTTTAGAAATGTTGTTTTCTTATGAAAAATTTTTTACTTTATTTAAAAAAGATCTAGTCTTAATTCCGTCTGATTACCCTTATTTGTATATGAATGATACGGATACAAAACTATATCTAGGTGAAAAAAAACATTGGAGATTAATTAAAGAAAGTTTGGTAACTTTTATGACGAGTAGAGATTTAATCTTACAAAATTTTAATAGGTTGGAAAAAATGGGTCAACAATGGTCAGATCCATGGGAAAAACCTTTGCACGAAATATATGAAAAAAATCCATGTCTTTCACCGATCCCTTCTTTAGCAATACATTGCGCCAATATAAATTCGGCCTTTGGTTTGTCACCAAATATAGATTGGGAAAAAATTTGGGAAGAAAATAAGGTATAAAAAAGCCCGATTTTACGGGCTCTTTATTTTAAGAGATATTTTTTTAAAATCTTTTTTAATCTCTAATTGAATAGGCAGCTACTCCTATTTCAGCTTTATCAGTACCGAGCTTTTCTGCTGCCTTACTTATTCTAAGACCAGTAGTTTCCTTCATTAATCTGAATACAAGGTATGAAAGCACAAAACTAAAAGTACAAACTGAGATAGTGCCTAAAAACTGTGCTCCAAAAGAAGTATTCAAATTAGTAAATGGTACAACCAATGTTCCAAAGATGCCTGCAAATAAGTGTACCGGTATTGCACCTACAACATCATCTAGTTTTAGGTGTTCTAGTAGTTTAGTTCCATAATACATTATTATCGCTCCAATAGATCCTATTACCATTGCCGTTATTGGATTTGGTGTTAGTGGCTCTGCGGTAATTGCAACTAAACCAGCTAGAGCGCCATTTAACATCATTATAATATCGGTTTTACCACCAATTAAACGTGTAAGAGCTGCTCCTGTAACTACGCCTGCAGCTCCAGCAAGATGTGTGTTGACAGCAATTTTTGCAATCGCGTTCACATCATCAAAAGTTCCCATTGCAAGTTGACTAAACCCATTAAAGCCAAACCAACCAAACCAAAGCAAAAATGTTCCTAGTGTTACTAATGGAATACTTGAGGCTGCAAATGGTATCATCGATTTCTTTTCACCTTTAACACCAAATCTTCCGTCTCTAGCTCCTAAAACAATTACACCGGCTAAAGCCGCAGCACCACCACACGCATGAACTAAAGTAGAACCAGCAAAATCAGAAAAACCAGCAGTCGACAACCAACCACCACCCCACTGCCAACCCATTGAAATTGGATAAATAAATCCAGCCATAATTGCTGCAAAGAAGAAAAATGGCCAAATTTTTATTCTTTCAGCAACAGCCCCAGATACAATAGATACTGTAGCACAAACAAACATAGTTTGATAAAACCAATCTGAATAACCAGAATAACCAGTCTCTACATTTGATGTATCAGTCCAAATTGAAAATGATCCTATAAATCCACCTTCAGGAATATCGTATGCTAAATTATAACCAACTAAAAAAAAGACGATTGATCCAATTGCAAATTTTCCAATATTCTTAGCTGCGATCGATGACACACTCTTCGTAGTGACTAACCCACTCTCCAACATACAAAAGCCGGCAGCCATAAAAGCTACTAAAACTCCACCTAAATAAAAGCCCAAAGAATTAAATATATATTGACCCTCTAGAGACATTGTTGTTTCTGCAAAACTTAAGCTTGTTGATGTTAGTAAGAAAATGAAATTACTCAATACTAAAAACAATACTTTTTTCATTTATTCTCCTTTTTTTATTCGCTAAGGATTTAAATTTATTTTAAGAGAAGATTTATGACTAATGACGATTAATCATCTTAGATATTCTATAATTGCAGTGTTTTGAGTGTAATAGATGTGTAAAATTTAGGTAGCTCCCGAGATATGGGAGCTACTAAATAATTAATGTCTATTTGTTAAACATTTCTTTTAAGCTTTTAGCCGGTAAAAACTTAACTTTTTGAGATGCTGAAATTTGGATAGATTCACCTGTTCTTGGATTTCTTCCAACTCTAGCTTTTCTTTTTGCTACTTTATAAGTTCCAAAACCTGCGATCTTAACTGTATCATCACCTTTAAGAGCCTCTAGAATAATCGTTGTTATAGAGTCGAATGTTCTTTCAGCGTCAGCTTTGCTTTGACCCAAAGTTGTTGATATTTTTGCTACTAATTGTTTTTTGTTCATATATTTAGCCCTTTTTTGTTGTTTTTTTTTAATCTCTACAATTATGCATATAAATCAACACTTTTTTTAGTGTTTTATAAACAATAAACTACAACATATAGTGTGGCTAATAAGTGTTGATTTTATTGATTTATTTAATGATTAAAAATGGCTTAAAATACACCAATATCTTTAAGGTCATTAAATGTTGTAAAAAACATTAAAGAAAACAACAAAAAAAGACCGATTCGGAAAAAACCTTCTTGTGTTTTCTGTTTTAAAGGTCTGCCTAAGACTTTTTCAAATGCGTAGAACATTAAATGGCCTCCATCTAGCATAGGTATTGGGAATAGGTTGATTAATCCCAGGCTTATAGAGATATAAGCAGTTATGCTTAGAAAAGCGATAATTCCATATTGAGACACTTGACCTGTGATTTTTGCTATTTTTATGGGCCCACCTAATTGAGATGTATCTCCACTTCCTTTAAGTAAAGAAACTATAAAGTCTAATGAGCTGATAGTTACAAACCATGTTTCTTGAACTGCGTAGTAAATAGCTTTTACGGGACCTAATTTTTCTTTATTGAATTTATCATAAAGCGGGGTAATCTTAATGCCTAAAACTTTCTTTTTGATTTCATTGCCAAAAGAATCTTGGGTTTCAATAATTTCAGGTTTAACGTTAAAAAAAATTTCATTATCATTTCTTAAAACAGATAGAGTTATTTCTTCAACTGTAGAAGTGTTAATATATGCGGAAATGTCCATAATACTCTTAACTTTATTGTTGTTAATAGAATAGATAACATCATTTTTTTGAAGGCCAATAATTGCAGCTGGTGAGTTTTCTTGGACTTCAGCAATTTTGGCTGGAGTAAAATCTTTTCCAGCAAACATGTATATAGATGTGAAAATAACTATCGCTAATAAAAAGTTTGCAAAAGGCCCCGCTGCAACAACCAAGGCTCTTTGGTAAATAGGTTTCACTACAAATAACTTCTTTTGATCCGCTGGGGTGTATTGATTTAATAGTTCTTGTTGTTCGGCTTGACTAAATACATTTCGATCACCAAAAAACTTAACATAGCCGCCTAAAGGGATTAAACAAAATTTCCATCTTGTGCCCGATTTATCGTTAAACCCAAAAAGTTCTTTACCAAAACCAATTGAAAAATCTGTTATTCCTACGCCAAACTTTTTTGCAAAATAATAATGTCCGTATTCATGAATAAAAACTACGACAGTTATTAAAATGATAAAAGGAATTATAAAAGTAATAACATTCATTTAATTAGAATTTCCACTCACTAACTTTACTAAAAATAAAATTTCTAAAAGCCACTAATCTTGCATTATTTTTTAAAGACGCAGGGTAAACAAAATGAGTTTCAGTTGGTTTGCCATATTCTTCAGGTAATACTTTTGTTAAATTAGGAATATTATGAGTAATATAATCTGGCAATGCGGCAAGACCAACCCCACTTTGCACTGCTAATAGTAATCCATATACGCTATTTACTTTCATTAATGATTTTCTTTTTTTTCCTTCTTTGGCACCTAGTTTTAAAACCCAGTCAGGATTATAAACTGGCGATGGAGCTCCTTTACCATAGGTAATAAACTTATGTTTATCTAAATCTTTTAAAATTTTTGGATAACCATTTTTTTCTAGATATTCATTTGAACCATAAATGTGGTAATTAAAATCAACAAATTTTTTTTGGATTAAATTTAATTGTTTTGGTCTTCTCATTCTAATGGCTACATCGGCTTGACGTGTGCTTAAATCAAGTTCCCTGTCATCAAATATTAATTCTACTTCTATTTCAGGATTCAGATCCATAAATTCTTTAATTCTTGGAGTAAGCCAAGTTGTGCCAAAACTTACAACAGTAGTTACTGTCAATTTACCTTTTAGTTTATTTTTCTCGTCACTGAAAGTTGCTTCAACATCTTTCAATTTTGCAATAACTTCATGAGCTGTTTGAAAAAGGTATTTCCCATTGTCTGTTAAAACTAAACCTCTAGCATGTCTTTCAAAAAGCTTTATTTTAAGTTCGTGTTCTAAAGATTGAATCTGTCTGCTAATAGCTGATTGGCTTAAATTTAGTACAGTTG
>Ga0307986_10003558_pt1 | contig 10786 bp, 11 predicted proteins | sample EllFjometageno82_FD_203170 | JGI IMG/M metagenome (GOLD analysis project Ga0307986, IMG submission 203170) | Marine microbial communities from Ellis Fjord, Antarctic Ocean - #82 | ecosystem: Environmental > Aquatic > Marine > Unclassified | place: Southern Ocean | collected 2014-10-09
ATTTTTCACACGGTGAACATTTAATGTTATCAATGTTTTCATCTTTCTGGTTGTGGTCTCTTTTTGATCTTGATCCTATTTTTTCTATTCCAATAACAATACTACTAATGGCCTTGTGCGGGGTTGCTACACATTATTTTTTAATTAAACATATTTTAAAAGCTAAGATGTTAGTTCAAATATGTGCCACGTTCGGTTTATCTATTTTTATAAGATCGTTTGCACAATTTTTATGGACTCCAGATTTTCAAAACATAAAAGAACCTTTGTTGGAAGGACGTATAGAAATTTCAGGAATTTTTATAGGTCAACCTCAATTTTATGCAAGTATAGTTTGTCTAGTGTCTTTCTTTTTACTCTATTTGTTTGTTACAAGAACAGAAACTGGCTTGGCGTTACAGGCGACTGCTCAAGATCGAAAAGCTGCTGAAATTTTGGGTATACCCTCTGATAGAATGTTTGCTTTAGGCTGGGCAATAGGGCTAAGTTGTGTTGCTGTAGCTGGCGGAATGATGTCAAATTATTTTTTTATATTTCCAGATGTAGGTCTTAACTTCGCTCTATTCGCATTTGTTGCTGTAGCTTTAGGTGGTTTTGGTAGTATTATAGGATGTTTATACGCTGGAATAATAATAGGTTTAACAGAATCTCTTGGTGGCTTACTTATAGACCCATCTTATAAATTACTTTATGTTTTTGCTATTTATTTACTTGTAGTGATTTACCGACCGCAAGGTCTATTTGGAAGGTATTAATGAATATCAAACTAGAGATAGCTAAACAAGAACCTCTGTGGAATACAAATAAAAATATTGTTCGTTTTATTTTTTTTATAGTTATTTTTTTATTTTTACTCCCTTATTTTAATACTAATTCTTTTTACTTGCATTTAATGATCACTATTTTTATGTATGCGGCTATGTCTCAATCTTGGAATGTTGTGGCTGGAATGTCAGGTCAAATAAGTTTAGGTCATGGAGCTTTTTTTGGTCTTGGTGCTTACTCTTCGACTTTCTTATACATGGAGTATGGTGTTACACCTTGGGTGGGTATAATTGTAGGAATATTTTTATCAAGTATAGTAGCGATATTAATTGGATTGTCTGTATTAAGATTAAGTGGACATTATTTTGCTATAGCAACTCTTTTAATTGGAATTAGTTTTCAAGTTTTTTTTCAAAGGTGGGATCTAGTTGGTGCAGCATCAGGTTTATGGGTTCCTTTAACAGAGACAGACTCTTGGTATGCTATTCAATTTCATACTAGTAAAATTCCTTATTATTATATTTTTTTAATTTTTTTTATTTTAACATTTTTTTTAACATGGCTTCTAGATAGGTCTAAAGTAGGTTTTAGATTCAGGGCTGTCAGAGACGACCCCCAAGCGGCTGCAAGTTTAGGAATAAGTGTCTCAAAATATAAAATAATTGCTTATGCAATTTCAGCTATGATAATGGCACCAATGGGAAGTCTGTTTGCTCAATATATTTTAATTATAGATCCTGATAGAGTTTTTAGCTTCGATATATCAATTTTTGTACTTTTATTAACTGTCCTTGGAGGTGTTGGCAATGTTTGGGGGCCTTTAATTGGAACAATAATATTAATACCAATAACTGAGTATTCTAGAATTTGGTTTGGTGGAACTGGAGGTGCTATTGATCTTATGATTTACGGTGTAATATTAATGCTAATTTGTGTTTTTCGCCCCGAAGGACTTATTTCAATGCTGCCTTCTAAATTTTTGGAAAGAGAGAAAAAAAGGTGATCATTTTAAAAGTTGAAAACTTAAGTAAATTTTTTGGTGGGATTAAAGCTAATGAAAATATTAATTTTAATGTAAACCAAGGAGAAATACTTGGCGTGATAGGGCCCAATGGTGCAGGTAAATCTACGTTATTTGACTTAATAACTGGGTACACAAAACCTGATAATGGAAAAATATTATATAAAAATAAAAATATTTTTGGAGCTAGACCAGATGTTGTCAGTAATTTAGGAATAGGAAGAACTTTTCAAAAATTAAAACCTTTTTCAGATCAAACTTTATTAGAAAATGTAATGATTGGTGCGTTTGCTAAAGAAAATAATATTAAAAAAGCAAGAGATAGAGCTTTAGAAGTAATTGATTTTGTAGACTTAATAGAAAAACGTCACCATTATGCCAAAGAATTATCTACAGGACAGAGAAAAAGGCTTGAATTAGCACGAGCTATGGCTACTGAACCAGATTTACTTTTAATGGATGAAGTTACTGGTGGTGTAGATCAGAAGACCATACCTGGACTTGTCGAACTTCTTAAAAAGTTAAAAAAATTTGGAACTACAATTATAACTATTGAGCACAATATAAATATCATCATGGAAATTTCTGATAATATTTTAGCTTTGGACCAAGGACAGAAAATAGCTTTTGGAAAACCTAAAGAAATTCAAAATAATAAAAAAGTAATAGATGCATATTTAGGGAGTGTAGACAGTGCTTGATATAAATAATATTGATGTTTTATATGATGACTTTCAAGTTATTTGGGACGTTACATTAAGCGTTAAAAAAGGAGAAATGGTTGCTTTGTTAGGGCCTAACGGATCGGGTAAAAGTACAATTTTAAATACTATAAGTAATTTAGTTCCTCATAAAAATGGAAGCATTAAATTTAATGAAAAAATAATAGGTCACTCCCCTACTTACAATAGAACAGGTATGGGTATTTCACATGTTCTAGAAAGAAGAAGAGTCTTTCCGCACTTAACTGTAAAACAAAATTTAATATTAGGAGCTTGGCATAAAGAAGCAAAAAAAGTAAGAAATAATTCTTTAAAAAATATTTATAATATATTTCCAAAATTAAAGATAAGATCTGATCAACTTGCAAAAACTATGTCTGGAGGAGAACAGCAAATGCTAGCTATAGCAAGAGGTTTAATGGGTCTGCCAAAATTATTGATGGTTGATGAGCCTTTTTTAGGTCTATCACCTATAGTAGTTAAAGATTTAATTAAAATTTTCAAAGACATCGCACGTCAAGGTATTTCAATTTTATTTGTTGAACAAAACGTTAGGTTAGCATTAGATATGGCTGACAGAGGTTATGTATTAGAAAGTGGACGACTGGTTGTAAGTGGAAATTCTAAAGATTTAATAGAAAATGAAAAAGTTAAGAAAGTATTCCTCGGAAGTTAAAATTTTTTCTTTCCTAATTCTGAATTTAGTTTATCCGTGATAAGCATTTTGCCAGGAGCGTGCGTTATGCAAAAATCTGGTTTAGACTTTTCGAGAATTGACTGTGGAGTAACTCCGCAAGCCCAAAAGACTGGTATTTCATTTTTTTTAAATTTTCTCGGTGGATCCCCATACTCAGGTTTCATAATATCCTTAATGCCAATTTGGCTTGGGTCACCTAGATGCACAGGTGAACCATGAACAGCTGGATATTGTGAGCTTATTTCGATAGATTTAATTGTATCATTTGCATTTAAAGGTCTCATAGAAACAACAAGTTTACCCGAAAATTGTCCCGCTGGTACACAATCTATTGAGGTTTGGTACATGGGAACAATAGTATTATTGGTTATATGTTGTAGTTCAATCCCGGCCTTAATTAAGGGCAATTCAAAAGACATTGAACAGCCTAATATAAAAGTAACTAAATCTTCTTTCCAATATTTTTTTATGTCAAATGGTTCTTCAATTAATTCGCTTTTTTCCCATATGCGATATTGAGGGACATCTGTTCGTATATCAATTTCACCAAGTTCTGGTAACGTTGGATTTCCTTTGATGCCTTTACCAATTAATGGACAAGGCTTTGGGTTATTTTTACAAAACTGAGAGAAGTCATCGGCGTATTTACTGGGAAGTATGCAAAGATTTCCTTGTACATATTCGTTAGCTGTACCAGCAGTTTGCTCTGTATATTTATTTTCTCTAATTATTTTTCTAGCTTCTTTAGGGTCTTTGATGTCAAGCATAATACCTACTTTAAAACTTAAATAATAATTACCTAACTAATTATTATTAAATATTTCATTTAATTATTTATTACTATTTTCGTCTTCTTCGACAGATTCTTGTTCTGCAGAATCTGACTGAGACTCTTCCTGAGCAGGTGTTTGTTCTTGAGTTTGAGTTTTCGTTGCTTCTTTTTCTACAGCAGGTTCTTGTTCTGTTGGATCTGATTGAGACTCTCTCTGAACTGGTTCTTGTTCTGTTGGATCTGATTGAGACTCTCTCTGAACTGGTTCTTGTTCTGTTGGATCTGATTGAGACTCTCTCTGAACTGGTTCTTGTTCTCGAATTTCAGTTTCGGGTGCGATATTTTCCTCTATATCTTTTCTGGCATTATCAGCAGTGCTACCCACTGATTGTCCACTACTTCTATTTGAAAAAAAATATCTAGCAATAAAAATAGCTAATCCCCCAACAATTATATATATAATTAATTTTAAGTAATTCTTTTTAGGCTCTGTTATATCGGGCAATTCTTTAACTAGAACTGGTTCTTTTGGTTCAACTTTAACTTCTTCTTTAATTAGAACTGGTTCTTTTGGCTCAACTTTAACCTCTTCTTTAATTAAAACTGGTTCTTTTGGTTCAACTTTAACTTCTTCTTTAATTAGAACTGGTTCTTTTGGTTCAACTTTAACCTCTTCTTTAATTGGAGTTGGCTCTTTAACTAGCACTGGCTTAGTTTCTACTATTGCTGGTTTACTATTTGAAGTATTAGCAGTGGTGACGTTAACAGAATTTTTTTCTTCGATTTTATTATTTTTATTATATGTGGTTTCGAAAAATAAGATTCCAACAATTAAAATAATTGCTACAGGCATGATCATATTCTCTACTTTTTAATCTTTTATTAAAGCTTTTTTTTCTTAGCTGTGAGTAACTAAAGCAGGTTATTTAGAGCTTTACTAGCTAACTCTGAAGAAGATTTATCTGTTTTAAATTGATTTAATATAGTTTGAGTTTTTTTTACTTGTTCTTGCATTTTTGAAGGTGTTTCCAAAAAATCACTTACAACTTTGTAAATATTTTTTGCATTACAATTCGATTGAAGCAACTCAGGTATGATTTCTTCATTTGCAGCAATATTTAATATATTTGCATACTTAATTTTGACTAACATTTTTATTATTAAGAAATTAATAAAATTCATTTTATAAAGAATAACGGAGGGAATTTTGGAATTACATATTTCAAGAGAGACAGTTCCTGATTTTGCAACAGCAAATATTGATTTTTTTAGTAAATATGTTTTAATTTTATCGTCACTTATTACTTCGCAATTACCTAATTCAATATTGTTTATATAAGATTTAATCAGCTCACTGTGTTCTTTAGTTGAGTGAAATACGAAAGTAATATCATTGTATTTTACCTTCATTAATTTAATAAAATTAAGTAAAATTGGCATTAAAACATTAATTTCTGAAATTCGGCTACCAGCAAAGATAGATATTAAAGCTTTATTTTTTCCTATGAATTGATTGATGTCAATTTTATCATCAGTCTTATGATCTAATAAGGGATGGCCAACAAATTCACAGCTAATTTGCTCTTTGTCGAAGTAAGGTTTCTCAAAACTAAATAATAGTAAAATATGGTCAATAAACTTCCTAATTTTTTTTACTCTACCTTCTCTCCAAACCCATACTTGAGGGGCAACATAGTGTACTGTTTTAATGCTAGAATCTTTTTTTTTAACTTTCTCTGAAACTCTTAAAGTAAAATCTGGGCTATCGACGGTAAAAAGAATATCTGGTTTAAATTCTAGAATTGCCTCTACAGTTTTATTGATTCTATTATTAATTTTAAAAATATTTAGTAGCACACTAGTAAAACCCAGATAAGTTACTTCTTTTAATTCGTATATTGTCTTAATTCCTTGAGATTTAAGACTTTCACCACCCACGGATAAATATTCTATATTTGGATTAAGTATTTTAAGTTTGGATAAAACTTTCGAGGCTAATTTATCCCCAGAGGGTTCTCCTGTTAATATAAAAATTTTTTTCATATAACGGTAATGAAGATTTTATTTTTATTTGCGAAATTTATTAATTTTTTTTTGTCTAAACAGACGTTTTGTTTACTTTTTATAACCACTCCTTTAAGACCTACCTTTTTACATTGCTTTAATGTTTTTAAACCAATCGTTGGTAAATCAATTCGTAAATCTTGTTTTTTCTTTGGAAGTTTTACCAAAACACCTCTTGAAACTTTATTTTCTTTTATAATTTTTTGAAGCATATTTTGTGTGCCATCATTTCCTTCTATAGCGAGAACTTTATTTTTCCTAACTACAGTAGCTTGTGTATAGCTGTAATTATTTAATCTGCTTAAAGTGAATATAGCTTTATTGATATCTCTTAAATCTTCGTTATTAGGTTTTATTTTTGTATGAACACCTTTCAATAAACTTAGTTCAGGTGTGAATATTAGAGAGTCTAAAGTTTTAATTTTTTCTTTTTTAAATATCTTAATGACTTCTTTTAGAATAGCTGCATCTCCTACTTTGGAAGCTTTAACAATTCTTGGAATGTAATAAATCCCTTTTAAATCTAGTTTAAGTTTTAAAAAATTAGGCTTATTTACTTTTCCTGCAAAAAGTACGTTCTTACAATTATTTTCTTTTAAAATATTTATAATTTTTCCTATTTCACCAATTGAGATCGAGTAAAAGTTTTTGTTTTTTTTAAAAATTTTATTTTTTGTTAAATCAATAATTAAATATTTTTTTTTGATTTTTTTGATTTTTTTTAGGATCATTTTTGGGAAATCAGTTTCTCCAAATATTAATCCAATCATTTTACTCTTGATTTAATGGCGTGCAAATTGCTCTTTTTTTATCTTTTTCTATGAAGTTGATAACTTCTTCAACGAGTTCATTGCCTTTAAATTCATTATTTATTTTGTTTAAGCTTTCGTGAATTTTTTTTGATGAAAATATTTCTTTATAAGCCTTGTCAAGTTCTATGATTTTCTTATTTTCATAGTTTTTTCTTCTAAGGCCTATCAAATTTAATCCTTGTAAATGATTCCTGTTTCCGATTGACAGTCCAAAAGGGATGACATCTTTCAAAACTCCTGTCATACCACCAATCATAGCTAGTCTTCCAATTCTAGTGAACTGCTGCACTGCTGAATTTCCTCCAATCACAACTGAGTCTTCTATAATTACATGCCCACCCAAAGGTACGTTATTTGCTATAATTACATTATTACCAACTCTACAGTCATGTGCAACGTGAGAAGATATCATAAACAAACAATCGTTTCCTATTGTTGTTTGCCCCCCTCCACCTGCTGTTCCTGGGTTAATAGTTACATATTCCCTAATAATATTTCTTTCTCCCATGACTAGATTGTTAGGTTCATTTTTGTATTTAAGATCTTGAGGTGCGGTTCCAATGCATGCGAATGGGAAAATTTTAGTTCCTTTTCCGACTTTTGTATTACCTTCAATATGAATATTTGAAATTAATTCAACATCGTCATCGAGTTGAACGAAATCTCCAACGGTGCAAAATGGGCCAATCTTTACATTAGATCCAATTTTAGCTTTTTTTGAAATAACACTAGAACTATGTATCATTTTTTGTCTACTATAGTTGCGGACCATTCAGCATCAGCCATTCTTTTTCCATCTACTGTTGCTGTCCCTTTATATTTCCAAACTCTACCATGCGATCTTATAGCTTCTATTTCTAAGTGCAGTTCACAATCGGGTACAACAGGATTTCGAAACCTAGCTTTATCCACACCCATTAAAAAAACTAGTTTGTTTTCATATTCTTTTGGGTCAATCCCATAAGCAGTTAATGCAGCAGCTGCCTGGCCAAAAGCTTCTACAATTAAAACTCCAGGCAAAACTGGTTGCCCAGGAAAGTGACCTTGTACATAAAAACCATCTTTTTTTACATGCATAATTGCCGTAGCAGATTTTAAATGAACAATATTAATCAACTTATCAATTAAAAGCATCGGTTCTCGGTGTGGTAATAAACTCTCGATTTTTTCTCTATCTATTGTATCGTTCATTTTTTTTTTGAATTTTTTATAAACTCTTTTAGTGGTACTGCAGGATAACCCATAACAACTGTTCCGTCAGATATATCTTTAACAACTCCACTGCCGCCACCAATTTTAACGTTATTTCCTATTTTTAGATGGCCTGAAATACCTGCTTGACCTCCAATAGAAACATTATTGCCTAAATTAGAACTTCCTGCAAAACCAACCTGTCCTGCTATCATGCAATTATCTCCAATCTTTACGTTATGTGCTACATGAACTTGGTTGTCTAAAAAGGTATTTTTACCAATTACAGTGTCACCTATAGATCCTCTATCAACTGTGCAGTTAGCTCCAAGCTCAACATTATCTTTTAAGATTACTTTTCCAATATGAGGAAATTTCAAATTTTTTTCTTTTAAAGGTATAAAGCCAAATCCTTTTAGTCCAACTTTGCATCCATCTTGTATAACCACATTATTTCCTATCATTGAATTTCTTAAAACTATTTGAGAACCAATTGTACAATTTTCTCCGATTGAAACATCGTGCTCGATTATTGTATTGTTACCTATAATAGTATTTTTTCCTATTTTACAGTTTTTACCAACTAATACATTATTTCCAAATCTTACATTTTTGTATTTAGTTACCCTAGATTTTTTTAATGAAGTGTCGATAGAATCAATGTCAGCATTAGGATAAAATTTTCTAGTAGCATTACATAGCTCAAAAAGAACATTTTTAACTATTATTGGTTCACATTTTTTTGGTAAATAAATTTTTAATTTTTCAGTAGTTAGACAATACCTGGCATTAGTAGACCTTGCAGAATTAATATAATTAACTGATTCTAGAAAAGTTAAATCAAAATTTGTAGCTTCGTTTAACGGTTTAATATCGAGTATTTCTATATTTTTTTTAAAAGTTAAATTCACAAATATTTCACTAAGCAAAAAAGGTCCTTTTTGCTTAAAGAAAATATTTTTTCTCATTAATTTTTATTTATTTAAAATTGCAATTATTTGATCTGTAATTTCTAAAGATGTATCACCCATTATAACGCCTTGCTTGTCCAAAATTATTCCGATCTTGTTATCTTCCATATATTTTTTAAGAATTGGATTCACTTTTTGGAGCAAAGCTAACTTTGCTTCATCTCTGGATTTAGCTATGTTGTTAAAAGATTTTTGTCTATTTTTTTGTAAATCTCTAACTTTTTTTCTTAGTGTTTCAACTTTTTTTTTATATTCTTCTGGTTTTAATACAGTTTTTTGAGAAATTAATTCGCTTTCTTCTTTTTTAATATTTTTCTCAGTTGTTTTAAATTTTTTAGATTCACTTTCAAATTTTGATTTTAATTTTTTTTGAGCTTCAGCACCTAGTTTGCTATTATTTAAAACTTTTTTAAAATCAATAAAATGAGATTTATCGGCAAAAGAATTAAGCGGGTAAGCTAAAAAAAGTATAATAATTAAAATTGATTTTTTCATATTGATTATTGTTTAGTTTAAAAAGTAGTTCCTAACTTAAAGTTAAATGACTCTGTAACATCCGTGCTAGCTTTAGACAAGTTTTGTGAAAAAATAAAATTCATTGGACCAGCAGGTGAAAGGAAACTTGTGTTTATCCCTACGGTTGATCTAATTTTATTAGAATCTAAAATATTAGTGTCGTAATCGACGTGCCAAATATTTCCAACATCTAAAAATAAACCTACATCAGTTTTTGTACTTTCTGGTAAAAAATTAGGCAGAGCTATTTCAAAGTTTGAAGCGTAGGCATAATTTCCACCAACATAGTCTTCACCGTCTTTAGGGCCAACCTTTCCAGAATCAAAACCTCTTAATTTATTGCTAGACAAAGTTCCTCTTTTACTTAATCTGACATCTTTATCACCTATACCGTTAATAGCTGAGGCATAAAATTTAAATTTTCCAATTGCATCCGCTGACAGTGTTTTATATTTACTAAATGCAATAGTATTTTTTAGGTAAGGAGAATCTGCGTAAACAGGAATTTGCTGAGAAAAGCTTGTTATGTATCCATCCGTTGGGTCGTATACTCTATCCCGATTATCTACTACAACATCGTATCCAAAGCTTAAATCTGTAAAAGCTCCTTCTTGTTTTTTTAGAGATGTTGATCCTGTGCTATTCACTTTTAAATCATCGTATGAAAGAGACAAACGTGGAGAAAGATAAACATTTTTATATTGTTCAAATTTAGTACCAATACCGGTCGACATAATATTGTTTTTAAATCCAGATTTTGGTTTGTTGTTAGAAGTGTTTGAAACGAAATAATTTAAAGAATTTCCAGAAAAATTATGATTTGGATTGCTAACTTGTAGACCGCCTGAAAAAGTTTCTTTACTTGCATTTATACTGGTTGTGACGTTAATTCCTCTCCCAAGCCAATTGTTTTCAGATACGTTAAACGCAAATGATCCACCATTAGTCCCAATTCCGGCACCGGCACTGATTTCACCAGTTGGTTTTTCCTCAACTTCAAATTCAATTATTTTTAAATCTTTCTTAGATCCGTCACTTATTTTATGTTTTACCTCGCCAAATATATTTCTTGATTTAAGTCTGGCTATAGATTGATCAAGTTTTAATTTATTAAATGGGTCGCCCTCATCCAAAAGAAGCTCGGATCTTATAACGGACTCATCTGTAACTGTATTACCAATGATATTAATTTTTTCTACTAGTAATTTTCTACCCTCAAAAATATTAATTTTTATCTCTATGCTATCACCTTCTA